>Ga0209603_1004421_pt1 | contig 11694 bp, 7 predicted proteins | sample COGITO_mtgs_1206_FD_184812 | JGI IMG/M metagenome (GOLD analysis project Ga0209603, IMG submission 184812) | Pelagic marine microbial communities from North Sea - COGITO_mtgs_120607 (SPAdes) (version 2) | ecosystem: Environmental > Aquatic > Marine > Epipelagic ... | reverse complement strand
TGGCTTTGGCTTATTTAACGCTGAGTTTGGAGCAGAGGCTTGTATTACTTATGGTGGAACTCCTTGTGCAGATGGTTCAACAGGCACATCGGGATGTATGGATGCTAATGCAACCAATTACAACGCTGCCGCAACAACGCAAGCCCTAGATCAATATGGGAATCTAACCTGTATCTTTAACTCGTGTGATGACGTACCGCAACCTGGTTGTATTTATGCCGATGGCTTTGGCTTATTTAATGCTGAGTTTGGAGCGAACGATTGTGTTACTTATGGTGGAACTCCTTGTACAGATGCATCTGGGGTTTCAATTGACGAGCATGAAGACTATGTATTAGCTTACCCCAACCCAGCGCACAATTTCGTAACCCTAACATCTCTATTGCTATTAGATGCTAGCACAACCATTAAGCTACACGATTTGGTAGGTAATTTGGTGCTTTCTATTGAAACCAATAATGCCAACTCTAAAACGCAAGTAATCGATGTGTCTAGATTAAGTAAGGGTACCTATATTTTATCTATTAGCAACACCAAAGAAATGAGCAATCAAATCCTTATTACAGAGTAATAGTAAATACTAATAATCAAAAAAAACCACTCAATGAGTGGTTTTTTTTGTTAGAAGCCTACACCTAAAATGATCTTACGGGACGAACAAAAAGATTGGGATTATCCGTTTCACAATTAATGTAACCAGCTGTTTTGGAAAACACATAAGATTGATTACACTTGCCAGAGCTAGATGATTCTGAAGACCAATAATTTGAATCCGCAAATTTACCTACGTTCCCATTTAAACTTCCAAAGCCAAGACCATTGTACATTTCTGACAACTCTACTAAACTGGGAAGAATCCAATCGTCGTAATTGCCATCATTGTAGGTTTTACATACCTCTACTGCTTTATCCCACCCAACAAAATCAACATCTTTTAAAGTAGTTACCATGCCGTGTAAGCCCGAGTCATCTAACTTAAAAACAACACCTCCATAAGCACTCATACCAATGTAAGGCTCCGTTATATTTCCTTCACAATCATAACCTCTTTCCGGATACTCACAAGAGTTGTCTGCTACTGTTGCTATTTCATTGTAAGTACAAGCACTCGCATCTACACAACCAAATTTAGCTTCAAATGACTCAAACAAACCGTCTATAACAGCAATTTTGCTTTCTAAAGCACGCAGCAAGCTGTCCATGTATACAGGAATTGTTCCGGTCTCCCCTCGAAGCCCTTGAACTCCTTTAATTCCCTGATCTCCTTTTACGCCTTGCATACCCTTAGGCCCTTCAACTCCTCTTGCACCCTTATCTCCAGTAGCACCCTTCTTTCCTTGAGCACCTCTTTCACCTTGTGGACCGGTATCCCCAGACTCACCTTGATCACCTCTTTGACCTTGCAATCCACGTTCACCTTGCAGACCTCTTTCACCTTGAAGTCCCTGAATCCCTTGTTCTCCTTGAGCTCCTCTTTCACCCTGACCTCTTTCACCTTGCAGACCTCTTTCACCTTGAAGTCCCTGAATCCCTTGTTCTCCTTGAGCTCCTCTTTCACCCTGACCTCTTTCACCTTGAAGACCTCTTTCACCTTGAAGTCCCTGGATCCCTTGTTCTCCTTGAACACCTCTTTCACCTTGAAGTCCCTGAATCCCTTGTACTCCCTTTAATCCTCTAGCTCCTTGAGGACCGGTTTCACCTGTATATCCTTGAATTCCTTGAATTCCTTGCTCACCTTTCACACCTCTTTCGCCCTGCAAACCGACTTCTCCAACAAAACCTTGAGCCCCAGTTGGACCTTTTACACCAGTATCACCTTTTATTCCTTGCTTACCTTCAGCACCCTCAACTCCTTGGTCACCCTTTGAACCTTGTAAACCTTGCTCTCCCTGTATACCTTGAACACCTTGCTCTCCTTGCGAACCTTTTACGCCTTGTTCGCCCTTGTTGCCTTGAATACCTCTTGACTGATTTTTACTTACCTCTTCTACATAAAGTGCATAAGGAAGCGTTAGAAGTTTTTGTGTGCCAAAATCTCTGTAAACGCCATTATTCTCTGTATCTAACTCTATTTTGAGAAAATAACTTGCACTAAGCCAATCAATTTCTATAAAAGCCTCCTTATCACCTCCTAATCTAGAACCTTTACCGACACCAATTTGAAAGGCGCCTTCAACAGAAGTTTTCACTACATGAGATTCTATCCAATGAGTTGAACCTGCAACTAAATCACTACTTAGACTAACTCTAACAACAATAGTTTGAGCAATTATAAGGCTGCCATTAGAATCGTAAGCAGTTGCCTCGTAATTGAGCGATTTGGCATCTTGAGCAAAAACAATAAATGGAAGTAAAAATGTAACGAAGAGTATCTTTTTCATAGCGAGGGAAGTGAAAATTTTAATCAAATATATAAAATAAAAAGACCCGTTGAGCGAAGAGATACCCAATAAACAAAATGCCCGATCACAAACTAGAGGTTAAAAAATAAACGCCCTAAAAAATACTGAATATTAACGCTTCTAAAGTAGACCAAAAACTATTTTAATCTAAAAAACATTGACATTTATCCTATGGGCAAAAGCAAATGTTAGCTTACACAATTCTCGCACTTTCCGTTTAGTATGAGCTCATAATGATCAACAGAGATATTAGTACTAAAAGAGAGATCAGGCAATTTAATATCATCCATACAAAACGTATCAGAGCATTCTGTACAGACCAAATGCGCATGTGAATGTGTATGAACAGTAGAAACACATTCAAGAGAACATAAGGCATAACGCAATTTGTTATCGCTGTCTGGTACCTTGTGGATAAGACCCTTATTTTCAAATAATTCTAAGGCTCTGTAAACGGTTACTTTATCTTTGGTAGCATTTATTTTTTTTAAAATATCTGGAACAGAAAAAGAGGAGTCAGAAACTGTAAACAACTCTAGTAATTCAGTACGAACTTTAGTTTTCTTTATATTTCGCTTGTTAAATAAATTATTTATTTCCATCTTTGCAACTTAGTTGCGTTAAAGTTAATAAAATAAAATGAGGTTTTATAAATTCATACTACTTTTACTTCCATTTTTATTAAATGGACAATCAATTCAGGTCATCGATTCTGAAACGAAAACACCTGTTTCCTATGCAGAAATTGAAGTTTATGAATTAGATGTACAATTAAAATGCAACGCAGTAGGCGAAGTAAAACTAACTTCAGTTCCCCCAAGTTTCACACTAATTGTTTCTGGGATTGGCTACCTAACTAAAAACATTCAGGTAAATGAGTTTCAATCCGATGTATTGGTAGTAGAGGTTGAAAAAAACCACCTATTACTAAATGAAGTTATTATATCACCAACAACAGGCATAATTCAACAACACAATTTGAGCAATGTTGTTTTAAAGCAAATAAATAACCCTAACAGTATTGGAACTTCTAATTTAATGGGAACTGTAGCATCGGTTCCAGGTGTGTACTCAATTTATACTGGAGCCGGAATAAGCAAACCCGTTATTAGAGGAATGTCTGGACTAAAGGTGCTTACATTTTTAAATGGTTTACGAATAGAAAACCAACAATGGGCAAATGATCATGGGGTTAACTTTACAGACTTAGGTATTAAAACAGTCGAGATTGTAAAAGGACCCTCTTCGCTTCTTTACGGAGCAGATGCACTTGGCGGTGTTCTTTATTTTGTAGATGAAGATTACACAAGCCCAAACACTCAGCAAAGCTCTGTGGAAACTAGATTTGAGAGCAATTCACTTTCCACAAGCACAGTGGCCAGACTAAAAATGGCGGGTAATAACTTTCGATTTAACGTATTTGCTGGCTATAAAAATGCGGCAGATTATCAAATTCCGAATGGAGCATACATTGTTAATTCTAGATTTAAGGGCAAGACATTAAAAACAGCTTTAGGCTACAATAAAAATAGATGGATTTTTAATTTGAGATACAATCACAATTCGAATCAAATAGGATTACCTGGACACACGCACTCGGCTAACCCTAACCCATCTGATTTTCAATCAAGTGTACAAAACCGTGACAGAGCAGTGCCTTTCCAACTCATTTCAGACCATTACCTCTCCATAGAAAACAAACTTATTTTTGATAAATCTGTACTTAAATTACTTACAGGATACACCTCTAACAGCTTAACCGAACATGAGGAGAAGGTTACCATTCCTGGAATTAAAATGCTGCTTACAAACATTCCCTACAACCTCTCTTTTAGCACAAATATAAATGAAAATCTAAAGTGGATTTCGGGTGCCCAAGGAATGATCGTGAAAAACAAAAACGACAGAAGTGCCGAAAATATTTTACTCCCAAACTCAAGCTCTATAGATTATGGAACCTATTCTTTGTTTCAATTCTCGAAAGAGTTATTTGAAACGCAAATTGGAGTTCGATACGATTACAGAGAAATAAGTGCTGATGAAATAGGCTCCAAAAACTTCTCTAAGTTAAACGGATCTATTGGTTTGGTATACCAAACAGGTTTGTACACGTTCCGAACCAATTTTAGCTCTGGGTTTAGACCTCCTCATATTAGTGAAATGCTTGCTAATGGTGTTCATCATGGCACCAATAGATATGAAATTGGTTCTCAGGATTTGGAAAGTGAATATGCAAATCAACTTGACTTCTCGTTAGATTACAACACGGCACACCTCAATGTAAACATCAATCCATTTTACAATACATTTAAAAACTACATTTACATTAAGCCAACAGAAGAGATCATAGAAGGTTATGAAAATTACCCTGTATATCGTTACGCGCAAACAAGTTCTGCAACTACTTATGGTACAGAAATCTATTTCCATTACCATCCTCATTTTGCACACCGATTACATCTGGAACAAGATTTTTCTTTTGTGATGGGAGAAGATCAATACAACCAGCCGCTCCCTTTAATTCCGCAAACACGAATTAACACCAACTTGAAATATGAATTTGGCGAACAAAAAGCTAAAATCAAAATTGAAACCGTACAGCTACAGCGAACTCATTTTCTAGACAAAAATGAGGTGGCCTCTTTTGAAACCACTTCTAATGACTACGAAATCTACAATATAGAGGCTAATTTTAGCTATACCTCTAAAAAAACCGTTTACTTAAAATTAGGGATCCGCAATATATTTAACAAAAGATTCGTCAACCACTTATCTAATTTAAAAAATATTGGACTTCCAGGAGCTGGAACCAATGTATATTTCGCAATTAATTACATACTTAACTAACACGTATTACCATGAAAAAAAAATCACTTTTGATTAAAAACTTAGGAATGGGCTTGACCTTTCTTTCCCTAGCTGCTTGTTCTAGTGACGAGTGTGCAGAATGCCATGTAACAACAGAAATTAATGGAACAGAATACGAACTTGTTGAATTGGGTGAGTATTGTGAAGATGATTTACATGACATTGAAGATGGTGGTTACACCATTCAAGATACTCTTTTCTTAGATGCAGAAGGAGACTCACTTCCAAGTCCAGTGATTCCAGGTGCAGCAAATGAAGTGCACTGTGGAGAAGAACACGACCACTAGACTAAATTTTATTAAAAAAAAGCCACCCAATTGGGTGGCTTTTTTTTTCTATTTAAACTGCTTTACTACCGTACCGTTTTCATAAATATAAAACAATATTTGGCCACTCTTGTGATGCTTCTTTTCCCTACCAAGAAGATCAATCATTTTAACTAGAGGACTCGATGCTTGTTCTAAGTCTGAAATTCCGAGCCCGTCATCGTAGTCACATAAGTCACCTTCTTCATCACCATCGCTATCCGTTTGATCGAAATTAGCAACCAGAGTACAATTGTCTAATTCATCACACACAAGATCGTTATCGGCATCGTTTACACAAAACCCTGCGCAATCGTAAAACATTTGAGCAAAAACACAAGAACCGTCATCCTGAGTAGCTTCATCATTATAATTACAGGCTAGAGGATACAAACAACCCGCTATAATATTTGGGTCTATAGAACTCGATTGCATAATGTCGTCGAAGTAAAAAGTAGATTGTATAGAGCCATCACCTATAACATCGTAGTCAAACATAAATGCAATATTGTTGTAAAGTGGTGGCGAATCACTAAAATCGAACACTAAAGTTTCCCAACCATTACTAACAGTAGTCCAGGCATCTACCTCGTAACTTGGGTCACCTAAATCTAAATAAGCAGGATCTTCAATTTTTAGTTTTACCTGAGTCCCTACTGGCGATGCAGTGTATATCTTTAGTGAGATGATAGGGTACTGATTAAAACTTAGATTTGCATCCAACTGAATTTTACTTCCTGCCCATACATCTCCTCCAGACCTCACAATTTTACCCACCCATTTACTTGGATTGTCAGCGTCAGTGTATGGATTTTGAAGTACATTAAAGGTACCTCCATTAAAATTGGTAAAGTAAGTTGAATCTATCTGAAATAAGTTATCGCTTAACTCAAAATCTATAGGTAAACCTACTTCAAATTGAGCAAAGGTTGGTTTTGCACAGAAAACCATAATAAAAATAGATATAAATCGTAACATTTTCATCTGAGGGATTTTTAATAGTATGTATGAAATAACACTTCAAAAATAACAAAAAATTATTAATTACAAATGTTATAATTTAGTATAAGTTCCGAAACTTTGATTAAATAACCATAACCTCGCTCTAAATCGCCAATTCCATTAAAGTTATAGTTGGGTAAATATGCATTTCCCGCCCCGTCTTTGGCAATAATAATTTTAGATTGAATAGGGAAGAAAGCATCTATTGCATCAGTATTTTCTTCACAAGAAAAACCAATCATATTCCAACCGTTAGCTAGCGTAATAACAATTTGTTCGCATAAGGGAGCTTGCGGACATACTGGACAGCATTCGTCTTGTAAATATACTGGATTACTACACTCGGGCTCTACACAAGACATGCTGGAACAAACAATCGCACCTTGTTCACAAAAACAAGTTGTACAAGCATCTATATTCCACTGCGCACCCTCTTGGTACGATGTACCATTTTCGTCTTGGCAACCTTCAAGTTCTATGCAAGATTCGTTATCGAAGTTGAAAAAACTGCAATTAAAAGCAGAATCACATTGATTGTTGTATAAATAAACATCTACGTCAGACATATTAATAAGACTGTCATTACAATCAAACCAACAATCTCCACCGTCCCAGTCAAAGTCTTCGCAATACAAATTTTCATGGCAAATACTGTCTTCAATAAAACTAGAAAAAGGCGAGTTACTTACTGTCTGATTGCAATCTAACCATTCACAAGAACCGTCGTCTTGTGTGGCCTGATCATTAAAGTTACTTGCAAGCGAATTGGTACAACCAAAAACAATAGCCCCTGAATAATCTTCTATAGAAACAGCTATATCAAAAGTACCAAACCAATCACCAGCAAAACCAGCAGATAAAGGTATAATTCTATGTTCAGCAGCAGGGCTACTAGCCCAATAATCGGAGGGTATGTCTGTGTCTCCCTCAAAATAAATTTGAGTCACCAATTCATCAACTCCATCTACAGCTACTTTTAAATGAATATGAGCGGGTCTATAGTCACTTCCATTTAAATATTTGCCTGGAATAATGGTTTCTAAGTTGTAACTACCTTGAGCATTTGTTACAATCTTACCACGGTAGCTGTAGCCATCGTAATCATAGGACCCGTTTTCATCTGTTTGCCAAAAATCTATAACAGCGTTAGCAATTGGCACCTCGCAATCATTGGTAAGAACTCCAGAAATAAAGAGCAAATCCCCATCATAAGTCTCCGAGACAATAGACTCGGTAATGGGAGCTCCCTCTAAAAAATAAGGCCCTAAAATATCTGGAGTTGTGACTTGACAATTGGTTTTTTGTTGCCCAAATACAAACAAGGGTAACATTATTTGGAGGTAAATTAAGTTTTTCATGTTCTAAAGATAAACGAAATTATAACAATGACTACAAACCCTATATTCAAGAAAAAAAAGCCACCCTATTGGGTGGCGTTTAAGTTGTTTTTAAGCTGCAGTTAAGCTCTTTTCGAAGCGATACGAAACGAGCAGTAGAAGCATGGCAACAAGCGCACCGACAAACTCTCCATCGCCCGCATAAAAATGTGCTGCAAAAGCAATTAAAAAATCGAAGAAAAACCCAGCATAAGCCCATTCTTTAAGTGTATTTGACAGCTTTGTCCAAATGGCTACTATACCCAATAATTTAGCAATAGCTAAAGGATAAACTAAGTGCGCTGGGTATCCAAGAGTTGAAAAACTCTCAGCAACCGCTGCGTGATTTAAAAAATATGAAACTCCAGAACTTAGCATTAAAGCTGAAAGTAAGCTCGTAGCTGTATAATATATAATTTTGACTGTTCTTTGACTCATGTTCGTCGTATTTTAAATAATTAGTGTTGGCACAAAAATAGAATGGAAAGATAACAATCTCTGTAAGATAAATAGACGCGTCAATCTAAAAATAAATCTGCAAAAAAAGCGAATAGCTAATTTTAAAGTTTTGTTAATACGTAACGTGTGTGTGTTAATTTATTTTTTTCTCTACGCTCGCATCGTTGTATAAGTATATCAAAGGGGTTCCTTTAGCTTGATGTACTGGATTCACTTCTTGACCCAACATATTAACCACCTTTACAAGGGATCGAATGTCATTTGGATGAACCGAAACATCCATATCTAAAGCCCACTGTGGTACATTAGGCGTTAGTATGATGCGTTCTCCAGGAATGTATGGGAAGGTAAAGTCTTGGTACTCTTCATTCATTCTAAGTTGATACCCTTGCCCTGGCAATAAATCTCCAATATTATTAAAACCAAACTCAGGCCAATAAATACGAGCGCTGTTATTTTTAATCAAGTGAAGTTTATCGCCCAATATTTCTAATGAAGCTACGATATCCATTTGCTCATGGAGGGAAAAACCAATAATATTCCAACCTTGTTCCAAATCTATCATAATAGGAGCGGAATAATAAGCGAGTTCACTCGTCAAGAAAGTGGCATTATTTGTCAGCTCAGCTACATTCGCGTCTAGTTCTGCAATTTGCACCTCAAAGGCTGCACTGTCTATCTGTAAGGAAGCTACTTGAGTTTCAAAGAAAGCACTATCAGCTTTTAAATCAGTAATAATGGCATCGTACAAAGCATCTTCGATGGCATCTTCAGCATTTAACAAATTAATTTGAGTGTTATGCTCATCAGCCAAATCTGTCAACTGATTTTCAAAATCTAACAACATACTCACACTGTCCAACTGAAATGACAATTCGGTAAGGGCTAGTAAATTAGATGCTTCTAAAGCTGCTTGAGACAATTCTGCTTGGTGTGAAGCAGCTAAAGAAGCAACCTGACTATCGTGGCTAAGAATGCTCGAAGCAAGGTTGTCTTCTAGCTCTGAGATCTGATTTTGTACTACAAAAAGTTCAGCAGCATGATTGGAATTTAAGACTGCTATTTGAGTCGCATAAAATAGTGAAGAGTCTTGTGTATTTTGAATTAATAGTTGAAAATCAGTACTCAATAAAGAAAGTGATGTACTAATACTATCAATAAGAGTCGTTGCAGCATCAAACTGCGCAGTAACACCAGCATATAAATCAGACCATAAATCTATACAAGACCCGTCATCGGTATTTGCAATACTAACAAACTCTCTAAAACGAGGATCTATACACCCTAAAACAACAGCAGTACAATTGGAAGGGTTCATTTCGGTAGTTGCAGCAGGATTGTAGTTAAATGCTAAAGCATCAGTACAACCTTCAACAAGAGTTATACAAGAACCATCACTCGTATTAGCTGCAGCCTGATAATTAAATGCAGTGGCATCTATACATCCCAAAACAACCGCTGTACAACTGCTGTCATTTTGATTGGCTTGCGGATTAAAATTAAAAGCCAAAGCATCGGTACAACCAACTAAAATAGAGACACAACTTTGATTATCGGTATTGGCAGAAGGACTGTAATTGAAGGCAGTACTATCGGTACAACCTAGTACTACAGGCAAACACGAATCGTCTTCTACATTGGCAAAGGAATTGTAATTAAAAGCAATGCTATTAGTGCAGCCCATAATTACCGATGTACACGAACCACTTTCGGTATTGGCTGAGGCATTGTAATTAAAAGCAGCAACATCCATACAACCGGTTACAACGGCTACACAAGACCCATCATCTGAATTAGCTTGTGTATTGAAATTAAAAGCATATGCGTTGGTGCAACCCAAAACTTTGGCAATACATGCATCACTTTCGGTATTGGCTGCGGTATTGTAATTTAAGGCAGTAACATCCATACAGCCAATTACAACAGCTACACAAGTACCCGCATCGGTATTGGCCGCAGCATTGTAGTTAAAAGCATAAGAGTTGGTACAGCCCAACACAACAGCTACACAAGAATTGTCATCAGTATTGGCTGCGCTATTGTAATTAAAAGCAGCAGCATCCATACAACCTGTTACCACAGCTAAACAAGAAGCATCATCGGTATTGGCAGAAGGGTTATAATTAAAGGCATTTGCATTGGTACATCCCAGCACAACCAAAACACAAGAACCATCATCGGTATTGGCTGCGCTATTGTAATTAAAAGCAGCAGCATCCATACAACCTGTTACCACCGCTAAACAAGAGGCATTATCGGTATTGGCATTGGCATTGTAATTAAACGCACTTGAATTGGTACAGCCCAAAACTTTAGCTACACAAGTACCGCTTTGCGTATTTGCCGCAGGATTGTAATTAAACGCAGTAGCATCCATACAACCGTTTACCACTGCTAAACAAGAAGCATCATCGGTATTGGCATTTGAATTGTAATTAAATGCGTTGGCATTGGTACAACCCAATACAATTAAAACACAAGAATTATCATCGGTGTTTGCTAAAGCATCGTAATTGAAGGCTGTAGCATCCATACAACCTAATGCAATGGCTTCACAAGAACCATCGTCGGTATTTGCAGAGACCGTGTAATTAAAGGCGAAATAATTGGTACAGCCCAAAGCAATAGAAATACAAGATTGGTTATTGGTATTGGCTGCAGCATTGTAATTGAAAGCAGCAGGATCCATACAGCCGGTTACTACAGGTATGCAAGAAGCATTATCGGTATTTGCAGAAGCAGTGTAATTAAAGGCGGTTGAATTGATACAGCCCAAAACAACAGGTTCACACAAACCACTTTCTGTATTTGCAGTGCTGTCGTAATTAAAAGCAGTTGCATCGGTACAACCTACTAAAACAGGCACACAAGTACCATCATCGGTATTTGCAGATGAAGAATAATTAAAGGCATAAGAGTTGGTACAGCCCAAAACTTTAGAGATGCAAGAAGCGTTATTTGTATTTACTGCAGCATCGTAATTAAACGCTGAAGTGTCGTTACATCCAGCTACAACAGAAATACAAGACCCATCATCCAACGTAGCTAGGCTATCGTAATTAAAAGCCAAACCATCCATACATCCTTCAATTACGATTGGATATGTGCAAGACTCAGGCGAAGCATAAGCAATTGCATTCGTAATTAGGTCAGCATTGTAAAAAGGACTTGCAGGGTCTGCACCTTCAAAATAATTGGTAGCTGCCGTATCAATACAAACAGGCGTAGCAGATCTTCGTAAGCCAATAAAAACACAAGATCCGTCGTAGGTATTGGCAGCTT
>Ga0209603_1004418_pt1 | contig 11701 bp, 27 predicted proteins | sample COGITO_mtgs_1206_FD_184812 | JGI IMG/M metagenome (GOLD analysis project Ga0209603, IMG submission 184812) | Pelagic marine microbial communities from North Sea - COGITO_mtgs_120607 (SPAdes) (version 2) | ecosystem: Environmental > Aquatic > Marine > Epipelagic ... | reverse complement strand
ACCAGTGAATGTAAATTCATTAGTGCTAGGCAATTCCAATTCTACCAGAGATAGTAGAGATGGATTTGTAGCTGCCTGAGCCTCTGCTACGGTGTTGAACGTGGCTCTCGTATTATCTTGCATGATGCAATCATATTGTTCTTGAAATGGATATGTAGGCCATAATCGATTATAAATCGAGAGTAGATAGTGATCGGATTGAGCAACGGGCGAAAGAAGATAGCCGTTACCAACCGAAGTATTACTTCCAGTAACTGTCACATCCGTTATAGTCCAGTTGGTGCTGTTGCGATTTGCATAACCTTCTGGCCAGAACTCAAGTAACATATGACACTGAAGAGGATCATCCTGATCAATACTGCCAGTAGATACACCGCCATAAATGTAGCAAGGAGGAAGTTGTATTGGATTAGAGGCCAGAGTATTGGAGCTTCTATAAACCGCTCCATGAGTAGGATATACGTACCCTCCGTTAGCGTAATATGCGTCTGCTTCTATCGCAAGCGTATCGTCATCTTCACCCGCTAACTCTTCAGCATCCCTAATCGTGTTAGGCTCTTGAAGACTCGCACCACTACCAAAGGCGTGTCTACCCACTGTTACTAGATATATTTCTGTGCCTTCTGGCTCGGTTGCGGACATTCTTTATAGACCTTGTTTATCTCTTTCTATTATGTATGCTTTCACTAAACCACTTCTCACGATATCATCGGCTAGAAACTCTACAAAGTCGAATTGCTTCATGTTACTGATAATCCGCATAAACGTCTTGAGTCCAGAAAGTTCTTTCTTTCTCTCGCTAGTAAGGTCATCCTGCTTTACATCACCAGAGAATATGATTCTACAGTTCTCGCCAACACGAGTCATTACGGTGTGCAATTCTTGATCACTCATATTTTGCATTTCGTCGACCACAATGATACAGTCATCGAACGTAGATCCTCGAAGAAAAGAAGTAGATATAAACTCTATGTTGTTCCGTTGCTTGAGTATCTCATATGCATCGCCTCTGCCTAAAAGCTTGGTACATATGTCATAGTATGGGCCTTCGTACACCTTCATCTTATCTTTCTGACTACCGGGTAGAAATCCAATGTCTCTAGTTGGAACAATTGATCGAACGATGAACACTTTCTTATATGGCGTATTCGTCTTCAACGTCTCTTTGAGAGCGAAGTAGAGTGCTAGAAACGTCTTACCCGTTCCTGCTATACCATGTAGCATTAAGTTCTGGCCTTCATCCCAAGACTCAAAGGCTGAAGCCTGATTATCAGTCAATGGAGCAATATCACTCTGAACTGAAAATCCTGATGAAAGTTGGTTATCTGTGTCTAAGACTCCTTGCTGTCTTAGTACTCGTCTCTGCCTTTTAGTTAGTCGTTCTTGTTGTTTTGCAGGCATTCATAATTCCTTATCTGGTTTCTATGTTAGACCCCGCATTAGTCTTCTTAATAGTTTTTAACATATCATTGAAGCTCTCAGGTGTCTTTTTGATACCCAAGCGGGCTGAATCACCAATTGCTGGCGCATGAATGATTTTCTTCATGTGGGGATTATCTAGGTCGAACTGTTGCATATCTGCAATGGACATAATACGATCACTTATTTCACCAGTTTCTTCATTTCTGTATTGATATATAGGCATACTAAACTCTCCGATTTATAAAAAAATGGACAATCAATAGATTGCCCAAAGTCACTCTAACCATAATGTTATTTATACTAAACGATGCTCTTATGAGAGCATTTCATAGATTTCTTTCCAGTTCTGGACAATCGTAATAGTCTCACTCTCATAATGTTTGTTATGAGTGTGGGACATAAGGACTGAGGTTAGACCCAATCGATCACCTAACTCGCTGTTAGCAATTTTATCTTCTACCCAAATACATCCACTATCTAAGTAAGGCAGTAAAGCATCATCCTTATCAGCACCAGTATCAAGACATTCGATCATATCAAAAGCGGTATCACCAAACAGATTCTTGATGTTTTGCTCTCGTAACTGCACAGCGTATCGATCAGTAGATAGGCTAGTGATACAGTGGAATACGTATCCTAACTCTTCGTGAATCTTCTTAACATACTTCACAGCGTCTCGAAGCGGTGGTAAGCAACACATAGTTGCGCTTTCATTGAAGTGGCGAATCAGCTTCTTCATCTCAGGCTTCTCTAGCCCGTATGATGTAGCCAAGTCATATTCTTCGATTTTTGCCTGTTGAGTGTAACCTTTCTCTTTCATCCAAAGTCGAAAGCTATGTAACCAATCAACTAGGACTCCATCACAGTCTACCAATATTATATTGTTGTTCATCACTCTTCCTATTTGAAGTACTTCTCTAACATTTCGTACTTGTCACAGTACTCGGTCATCTTCTCTAGCTCAGATTCAATGGTTTCCATGATATCTGGATGCTCTGCTACACCAACTGAATTGTCTAATAATACATCAATATTCATTTTGTGCTTGCCCGCTTGAGCTTGCATATAGGACATTGATGTGGCGATTAAATCGGCTCTACGATTTTTCATAACCAATCCTGCTTTAAGTTTGTGTAGTAAGAAGCTATGTTAGCGATATCTGCATCAGATAACCCTTTTGCCATTCCTGACATCATAGGATTATTTCGTACTCCATCACGATACTGCTTAAGAGCAGACACAAGATAGAGTTCTTTCTGACCAGCTAGATTAGGAAACATAGGACTATTACTGATTCCATATGCTCCATGACAACCAGCACAGGAAGCAGAACGTGCTTTACCCGCATCTGGATCGCCCGCTGTAGCGAACGAAGATAGTGTCATCACTGATAATAAAAACATTACTGAAAGGTGCTTCATTTCAAATCTCCAATTATATAATTGTTAGAAAGTGTCTCGATTCTTTCTCTTTTGCTTTCTCGCTTCTTTGATATCTGCTTTACGTTTATCGTATCGCTTTGAGTCCTTTTTGTCAAAGTCCTCATCAACCCATTCACGAAATTTCTTACTCTTATTCTTACTCATGCTACGTTCCTACGACTCGTTCTTCTTAGGTCGACCACGACCTCGCTTAACTGCTATTGGCTCAACTATTGCGCCTGGAAATGCCTGATTGATAACTTCAGGTGATAGATCTGGATAAGGCTCTTTTGCTATTGTTCTCAATAACAGCATGGCATCTTCAGAATCAACACTCTCTAACATCTGAATGAATAATGACTCTTTTCTTTCTCTATTCAATCCTTTACCGTCTTTCATCTGCTCAACAAAGTACGGCATCTTTCGCATCTCACGATACAAGAGGCCATGCGACTCATGAATATCAGACGGGTTGTATGGAGGTGGGGTTTCGGGTAAATCAAAAGTCCATCTTGCATCACACATCAATGCGAGGATATCCCTCAATGCTCTCGAATCATTTCTTTTTAGAACAGCAACTTTTTCTTCAACTGTCTCAGCTTTTCGGGCAGTGTTGACGATCTCTGCCAGAGATAATGTAGTCATTTTAAAACTCCGTTATACATTCCATTAGGTTTCTTAGTTTGTTTTTGATAAAGTAATTCAGTAACTGACTTCTATCTTTACCATTCTCTTCGTTCCAAGCTTTGAGGATTTCCTCTTTCATACCTTTCGGAATTTCAGATAGATCTATCAATGCTTTGTTACGCATATAGTTGCGCTTTACCTCTTCCTGCATATTATTTATATCAGCCCATTCTGCTATTCTTTTCTGCGTAACTGGGCGTTGTCGTATTCCCATAACAAAAGAATTATCAGCAGATAGAACATTAGGGATACCGTCCCCAGAATCACCTTTCAGTATATGTTCTGCAAGATACTTTTCTGGATCAGAATTCGAAATCCATCGCTTTCTAACTGGATCATACTGCTTCACGTTTGCATACTTGTGTAGTTGTATGTAGTCTTTATCTCCTGATAAAATTAGAATAGGTTCGCCCATGTTCAACTCTGTACCTTCTTCATGAACCACAACACCAATGATATCATCAGCCTCACAGGTTTCAATCTGAATAACTTTGTACGGAAAGAATGTCTTAAGCTCTTCACGAATAGCATTCAATGCTTGGAAGATAGCGTTCCAATCCATCTCAGACTTATCTCTTGTCTTCTTACGATTGGCCTTGTAGTATGGATACATCTGCCTACGCCAATAGTTACCGTCATCACAACAGATAACAAGTTCACCAAACTCATCGCCAAACTTCTTGCGATTTGCTCTAAGTGTATTCAAAATCATATGCCTTAGCATACTTACATCAATCTCAGCATTCTGATGATTACCAATCTGCATCATCATGTTTGCGATCATGACTTGGTTCATATCTACCAGTATCATTTTCTCTCTCCTAACTTAATTTAATAGTATATACTATAACATAAGTTAACTGCATTGTCAAGTAAAATTATTGCTTTTCCCAAGTCTGCTCTGATGATAGTTTATAACTTCCTAGATGTTTTTTATGTTGCCAACTCTCTGGCTCAATCAAACTAAGGAACAGACCACTTTCGCTATCATATAGATGATAGACTCTACCAACTACTGGTATAAAATTACATCTTGCGTTGTACACCATTTGAGTGTCTTCAGCGAGTGCTACCAGCTTAAAATACTCTTCTTTCAGTTGCTCGAACTTTGTTTCAAGTTGATGCGTTGCAGTAATGCCACGCTCCTTTCCCTTACCCAGTACATCTGGAACTGTAAATGCTGGTGCACCAACATTAGTTGGATAGTGCATGATACCAGGGTTATCAGCTACATTGTCTGGTTTAGTCTTCGAAGTCTTCGATCCCATCAAAATATTCTTCCATATCTACAATAAAGTCGTCTAGTATTTTCTGCATAGGTTGTTCGATCTTATCCTCAGCATCTTCAAATAAAGCATCAGAGACCTGTTGAAAAGGATACTCCTCTCCGATAGAACGATAAACAAGAGACTTCGATGCCTCTATAATAGTCATTATATCAAGCATTGATTTGGGGTCTTTCTCTACGTTGATTCCCATACCTCTCAATGCCCATACAGTTTCTCTGGCATTAACTAGAGCGAATATCTCAGCGACTTCCTTGTCACTTTCAAGTACGAGTTCCTCTATCTCTTCGTCTCGCTTTTTTTTCTTATCAGAGGCTTTGCTAAAATCTACTACATTATCCTTCATTTGTTCACCTTTAGTATGATAGTATCAGAATTGATTCTAGCGTCTGTTGGTTTCTCAGCAGTCTTCAGTGCCTTGAAAGCTTTCAGTGCTCGTAGCTTAGTGACCTTGTTGATAGAGTCAATAGTCTCTTCAGGCTTCCGTAGCTTCTTCTTGAACGATAACTCTTTGTCATAGTTCTTGATTGACGTACCACTAATAATAAAGCCCTCTCTTTTATCAGTAACAAGATACTTGAGAACCCTTGTCTTAGTGTTAAAGAGATAGACTTCAGTAGCACCAACAATGTGAGCAGGACTTGTACTGGTTATCTTATAGTCTGTAGATTCTTTCTGATATATAACTTTCTCAGCTTGCTTAGTTGCAGGAGTAGCTTTCTTAGCACGAGGCTTGCGTGTTGCTTTCTTACTCAATACAAACTTCTCACTATCGCTCACGAACGCAGAGACTAGCTTTAATAGCTTTTTCTGTTGTGATAGCGTCATATGGCTATAGCCTTCGACTAGCTCCTCTGTCTTCTCTACGAGCAGTTCAGTCAACTCATCATGCATCTCTCGATATGCCTTAGCAATATCACGAGCAGTTTGGGCTGCCGCATCTATACCCTTTAAGTGAGTATACAGAGAGAAGTTCTTATCTAAAGATCCGTCAAGATGCTCATCAATAAACCCCTCGATCTCACCAAGAACACCTAGCGTCTTCTCTCTCAATAACTCAGAGGGATTCTTCTTCTTAACGGCAGGGGCATCAGATACGACTTCTACAGCATTCTCGATATTGATTTTACCGAAGCTAACTACGGTGTCGATTTGTTTGTTGATGAAGTCCACATAGGACTCAGGAATAGGCGCACCCATAGAATGGATTCTAGCCAGAGAGCCAAGCGTAGAAGATGTTCTCCAGTCTTCGCCTGCTTTGTATGACTTTAGATCGTTAGGTCGATTGGACTTCACCCAGTCTACTGTCCAAGACACATAATCTTTCTGACCGTAGAAGTATGAGTAGTGTCTCATAGCTTCGTAGACTGATTTAGAGAATCGATCTGGTGCAATGTCTGACCAATCGATCACTTCACTTCCTACGTTCTTTTCTTCAGCAAGTTTGGCCTCGTTGCCTCTTCTTGCGACTCTTTTCACTTTAGCCATTCTCTACTCCGATAATATAAAGGACTATGATAACATAACAATTGTGGCTTGTCAAGAGTTATATATAAAATTAGCCCCATCATGTGATAAGCTGTAAGTATCGCTTTTGACGAATGTATATCGCTTATCGCATGATGAGGACTTATAAACTTACTTAACGCCTGTTGGGAAGTCTACACCATTGACACTTCTGATGTTCTCCCACCGAAATGATCTCCAACCATTAACACCCTCGTCCCAAACTGCTTGAGTTGTAGTAGCAGTTTTCGGGGCTCGAATTGTACTGGCGGGATCAGAATATTGTGCGATTGATTCGCTAAGGGTTGCTTTCATATCTCGTGTTGCGCCATCAGCTTTCAAGAATGTTATATATACAGTACCCTCTTTAAGCTTACTAATTATATCAGATCTTTGCATTACGTTTCTCCATTAATTATATATTCATCAATTTTTTGAGTCAACCCAGCGTATCCGCCGATGTGCTCACCTTTCCAAAGAATCTGTGGAATCCCCTCTGCTTCAGGAAATAGCTCAGAAAATCTCTTACCAACTTCAGCATCTTCAACTTCAAAATACTCGTGTTCAATCTGCATCGCTTCGCACATCTGCTTACATCTTAGACAGTGGAAGCAGGTCATTGATCCGTATATTGTGACCATAGGTTTCTCCAGATTTTGTATATTATAACAGAGTTATCTGGTTCTGTCAAGTTTTAATCCACTATTGATAAAGGCTAATTTCTGATCTTTAGTCCATTTAGACAGATAGTCGTTATCATTATCGAATAGCTCTAGGACAGCATCTTCTTCCACCCAACCACAATCGACTATAGTTTCACCAAGAGACTTTTGAGAAAACTCATCTATCTCTTCCATCAGCACAGTATCATTTGCCCACTCTAGCTCAACAGGATCATCTGTGTTTAGACTCTGAAGTCGTTCTTCTGATATCACATAACGATGTCTGAATGTGTGGACTGTAGTCACAACTGCATATTTTTTACTCATAATAACCTCAATCTATTAGTCTACCGAAAAATCCTTTCTCACTTTCCTTTGTTTGCTCTTCAAAAGCTTCTTCTGCTTCAGCGTTTGCTTTATCAAACGTCTCTTCTGACCGCAAATAGTATGCATCATAGGCACCTATAATAGCATTCTGTTGTTGAATATAAGCTCTAAGATCAGATATGTTTAATCCTAAATTTTCATATCCTTTATCAGTTAGAGAAAAGAATGCTAGTGATCTACCGCTATTAACTAACTTTTCGTACTGCTCTTCCCAGTTCTCTATCGTGACAATGTACCACTCTACACTTCTAAGATCAAGTTCGTCAGCATTAGGCAGGACTAGCTTGGGCTTATCGATAGGTTTAGCAGATACTGTGATCTGCTTGGGCATACTACTACAGCCACTAATCAGTACTATTGTCAGTAAACAACCAAGGGCATTCACTATTGAACGATTTACCATTTGTAGCCTCCATTTCTTTTTCAGTTAAGTCTGAACCAGATATAATTTCAAAACATCTATTCGCTTTATCGCTAGCCTTAATGATCACTTTCTGTACTAGACCAGGCTTCTTCTCAGCTAGATTACCTAGATCGTGTCTGCCCAATTTGTCAGATAATACACGATTCTGTTTTCGTATGCTTGCGAACTCTTCGTTGAGAATGTTCACTTGCTCATTAGCTTTCTCGTAATCTGCTTGAAGCGATTCAACTGCCTCTTCACTAATTTGAACGGCTGTCTCTAGTTTAGCGTTATTACTGTTTAAGATAGCTAGACGCTCTTGAGTGTCGCTGTAGTACCAGTAGAACAATCCACATACAATGAATGTCACTACTGCCATGATTCCTGCTAATTTTGTACCCATATCACTTCTCCAGTTGGGTTATCATAATCTTCGGTTAATCCACAAAAAAGTTTTAGTAACTATAATGGTAGTTATGATGATTGATAGTATCATAGCAAATGATAACAAAAAACCATACATAAATTCTAATAACATAATACTCACTTCTCTTTTGTCTTACTGGCGCTCTCTTGTTGAGCCGTAGCACAATCGTCTACAGCAGTAGGCCTAGTGCCTCGTACTACACTTGGCTTATCTTTCTTGCCAAATATAGCATCCCAGTTATTATCAAACTTCTTCTGGTCAGCAGTTGGTCGCTGTTTGCTACCCTTTCCACCATGTGTTGCGCTCATATTACGTACCTCTGTTTTAATTAAGTGAGCAGTTTCGTGACATACTCAGGTCGGTCCCAAGGTAGTGGGACTATAATCCAATTAGTGCCCAGCCATGATTTGCTATGGCATTAAGTATAATGAATATACAAGTGAGCATATGAACCACCCACCAAATAGTACGGATAATAGCAACACTGTCAGCTTGCTTATTAGTTTCTCCAACTTTCTCTCCTAGTGATTTAGCCCAAATGCGCCACCACTTCATGATATAGTTATCTCTGATTCAGTCTCGATCACAACTCTAGCCCCACAAGATAGTAATGGTTTATTGTCGCCACCGCTATACACTATCTTACTAGGGCCATGTATTTCCACTGAATGTCCGTAAGTATTCTTTCTACCTTCTTTAACAGTGATTACAGCATCATTCGTTCCATGTTTCAGATTACGGCGAATATTATGCTGATTTACATGAATGAACTTCTTTGACATTACAATACTGCTTTGATATGCGAGTAATGAATGATGGCCGCTTTCTTACCATCCACATTGATTGGCTGAGATTCCGTCCAAGTTAGATACACTTGATCCCCTACAGCAAGGGTGCCAGTCTCTTCTACATCATCGGCAATACAAAGAACAAGACCGGGTTGAGTTGCTTTATCAATTTTACTCACATCTGATAAGATGATACCACCTGCTGTTGTTGTTTCTTTCTCAACTTCAGTAACGAGCACGTAACCGCCTAACATTTTCATACTATTCTCCAATATTAATTATTTGATGTAACAAAAGAGACTTCTTCTCTAATTGCTCTTAATTCAAGTTCTAATCTAAATGCTCTAGCATAAGAGTCACCGATAGATGGCACATTTTTCAACACAGCGTTGATATGAGCAGTTTCCATATCACATAGTCTTACCCACCTCAAAGGCTGATCACCATTGATTCCATAAGTACCCCATTCGACTGCTTTACGCACCTTGTCAAACGGATCGTCATCCCAGACGCAATGATGAATCTCATCACCATTAGCTGAACATCTCACATAGTCAAGACCACCATCGATCATATATGTTTTACCATTAGCATCTAGATACGTCTTATAATCATGGCGACTACGAGAGTATAACACAGTACCGTCTGGTGTTTCAAGACAATTCTTTACTAATTTCGCAACTTTTTCTTTACTCTCTCTCTTTTCTTCACTCATTCATCACCCCAGTCTATACTGATTCTTTGATCGCCCTTTTGATTCCAACGATAAGTACATCCCATCTCTTCAATGATAGGAAGAATCTCTTTCAAGTTCTTAATGCCTTTCTTATCAGCACCAAAACAGAATGAGGAGCTACTCATCTCATCAGAAGAATATGTTTCCATTGTACCTTCACCATCATACTCATACTCATCAATCTCGTCCTCAGAAGCCCCATCGTACCACTCGTCATCCTCACAGTCTTGCTCATGATTGAATAGACACTTACTGAAATCGACATCTTCGCCTTTGAATGGACCAACCTCATGCTCGAACGGTAGACAGTCCCAAGCACAAGATTGGCAACAAGTCTCTGCCCATCCACAATACCAGCCTTCTTGTCTAAGTCTATCAAACAATTTATCTAGTTTGTTTTTGATGGGCGTAGTCATTACAGCACGATACTGGTAGTTGCTTCAACGAACGCTTTCTCTACGATAGAACTTGTTGGCGTTACGAACACGATTCCAGTCTTGTAGAAAGTCAACTCAGCGGCGTCAGTTTCACCCGTCACACAAATACCTTGTGCAAACCCTACACCGTTTTCACCACTGATCAACATCTTAGGCTTAGTGATTGTAAAAGCATCGGCACTCTCGTCTTTGAATTTACCAACATATTCGCCAGCATTAGTGACCACACTTACTACATCATCTTTACTATAACTCATTTCATTCTCCATTAGTTTAAATTAGTCTTCTTCATCGTTCATTTGATCGATTCTTTCTTTCAGTGCAATTAGAACCTCTAACAGCTCTGCACCTATATCTTTATCTTCAATAGTGTCGATAGACACACTTATATCAATTTTCATAGTAGATCATACTCTGTAGTCTCCGTATCAAAAGGAAAGCATTTTAAAAACAGTGATCTTTCTAGACTTATGGCCTCTTTCTCCCAAGGCTGTTCACTATACCCTTTTCCTTCCATACATTCTTTTTTCCATTTAAAATTTCCTTTGAGGTCGTAGCCTAACTCTCCTCTAAGAAACTGTTTAGTGTGCACCATCTCATGTGCTAATGTCTGCATCTGATTGAGAAAACTCAATGGCGCTTCACACGAGGTTCTAGCAATCTTTATGGACACATCATCTTTATCACCGATAGCAATACCTTGGGCATCATCATCTATCGCATCAACAAACTCTATATCAACACACTTGCTAGATAGTCTATGTATATTCAACTCACGGAACAAGTTACATATATAGTAGCGCACAACATCTTCTTTGTGGACTTTGCCTATAACACAGTATTTGATCCACTTCTCATCCATGATACTATATACATTCCTTATTCATTTACCATTACCTTTATTAAAGATTTTGAACGCTTCTGCTTCTGCTTTCAAGCTCTTTAACTTTTTGATAGCTTTTGCTTTCTGCCTTGATACTCTTGCCGAGATTGATCGATTCAAACGATCAGACTTTTTAGGTACAACAGTCTCTACATTAACGACCTCAACCTCTGGTTCAAAATCAATCTCAAGCTGAGTTTCTATATTCTCTTTAGTCATGGTATCTCCTATTAATAATGGTGCGGCTACTAGGATTCGAACCTAGAATAGAGCTTTAGAAGAGCCCTGTGATATCCCTTTCACCATAACCGCATTAAACATCCCAACTAGATTGGGTTTCAATTGCATACTCTACACATTCTATATAGTCTCGATCTTCTTCGCTTAATGCAGACCATGCAAACTTAATTTTATCTAGCAAGTCGATCACTTGCTCGGGTTCATCCAAATGAACATTAGACTCCATCATTTGCTGTAACGCATCCATGCGTTGGATTAGCTTAACTCTTAGACTCATAAGTATAAAGGCCCAGTCCATCGGACTTCATAATCATCAGTCAGAATGTTTCCTCGTGCTTTGTTTCGAGCAGGAGCAGACCAACTAGCGGCTTTGAGAAGATCACCTTTCTTGAACTTATTATCATCTTCTTTCATGA
>Ga0209603_1004415_pt1 | contig 11711 bp, 8 predicted proteins | sample COGITO_mtgs_1206_FD_184812 | JGI IMG/M metagenome (GOLD analysis project Ga0209603, IMG submission 184812) | Pelagic marine microbial communities from North Sea - COGITO_mtgs_120607 (SPAdes) (version 2) | ecosystem: Environmental > Aquatic > Marine > Epipelagic ... | reverse complement strand
CGAGTACCAGTGCGATCGAACTCGGCCCGGCACCGAGTGAGGCCGGGTAGGACGTCACGGAGCCGAAGCGGCGGGTGACCTCGGCCCACCGAGCGATTGTCGCTCCGTCTGCCGTCTCGAACGACTGGAACGGGATGATGATCTCGGCATGGGTGCCAGCGTCAGAATATGACGTCCGATGCTGCTCGCGCTGCTTCTTTGATCTGGCCAACGGAGCGTCAGCCAGCCGACTTCTGGCGAATGATGTTGAGCGCTGATCCGGCCTGGAACCAGTCGACCTGCTCTGGGCTGAAGGTGTGGTTGCACTCGAAGTCGACCGTCGAGCCGTCCGGCTTGGTGATTCGGCAGGTGACGGTTTCGTCGGGCACGGGCGGGAGGCCGAGGACGCTGATGCGGTCATCCTCATCGATCTTGTCGTAGTCGGCCGGGTCGGAGAACGTGAGCGGCACCATGCCCTGCTTCTTCAGATTGGTCTCATGGATCCGGGCGAAGCTGCGGGCGATGGCGACGAGCCCCATACGGAAACGAGGTTCCATAGCGGCGTGTTCGCGGCTCGATCCTTCACCCATGTTCTCGTCGCCGATGACGACCCAAGGCTGATCCGCTTCGTGGTACGCCTTGGCGATGTCGGGGAATGCCTGTGTTTCACCGGTGATCTGGTTTTTTCCGAATCCGACCTCGTACCCGTCGTAGGCACTGACTGCGCCAAGGTAAAGATTTCCAGAGATGTTTTCGAGGTGGCCTCGATATTTGAGCCAGGGCCCGGCCATCGAGATGTGGTCGGTGGTGAACTTGCCCTGAGCTTTGACAAGAACCGGGAGGTCGTTGAATCGTTCGAGCGGAACTGGCTCGAACGGCTTGAGCAGTTGTAGGCGGTCGCTCGCCGGGCTCACTGCGATCGGAACGTCGTGACCGTCCGACGGTGGAGCGGTGAATGTGTCTTCGCCCGGGTCGTAACCGGCGTCGGGGAGCACCTGGCCGACGGGTGCGTCGAGGTGAACCTCGGTTCCGCTCGGCGCAGTGATCGTGTCGGTGGTGGGGTCGAAGTCGAGACGACCGGACAGCGCGATCGTCATCACGGTGTCGGGCGAGGTAACAAACGCAAGCGTGTTTGCCGAGCCGTCGTTCCGTTTCGGGAAGTTGCGGTTGAAGGAGGTGACGATTGTGTTGATTTCGCTCGTGACTGACTCGGGGCGGCTCCACTGACCGATGCACGGTCCGCAGGCATTGGCCAGCACTGTCGCTCCGACGGCTTCGAGGTCAGCGAGAAGACCGTCACGTTCGATTGTTGCGCGCGTTTGCTCGGAACCTGGCGTGATCATCAAATTGACCTTCGCGGTGAGTCCATGTTTCGCAGCCTGTCGAGCGATCGAGGCGGCACGAGTGATGTCCTCGTATGACGAGTTGGTGCACGATCCGATTAGCGCGGCGGACGGGACTAGCGGCCAGCCGTTCTCGTGAGCAGCCTCACCGACGTCGGTGCCGACACGATGTGCGAGGTCAGGCGTGTGTGGTCCATTGATCAGGGGTTTTAGTCGGCTGAGGTCGACTTCGATCAGTTCGTCGTAGAGCGCGCCGTCGTCGGGGCGAAGATGGTCGACAACTCTGTCGGCAGCGTCGGCGATTGCTTCCCGCCCGGTTGCCTTGAGGTACTGGCCCATGTTGGTGTCGTAACCGAACACCGAGGTGGTGGCGCCGATTTCCGCGCCCATGTTGCAGATCGTCGCTTTGCCGGTCGCCGAGATCGAGTCCGCGCCTGGGCCGTGGTACTCCACGATGGCACCCGTGCCGCCCTTTACCGTGAGCTGGCGGGCAACTTCGAGAATGACGTCTTTTGGGCTTGACCAGTCGGACAGGGTGCCGGTGAGTTTGACGCCGATCACTTTGGGCCACTTTACGTTCCACGCGAATCCCGTCATCACGTCAACTGCGTCGGCGCCGCCGACACCGATCGCAACCATCCCGAGTCCGCCAGCGTTGGGGGTGTGGCTGTCGGTGCCGATCATCATGCCGCCCGGAAAGGCGTAGTTCTCGAGGACAACTTGGTGGATAATGCCCGAGCCGGGGCCCCAGAAGCCAATGTTGTAATTGGCGCTGACCGACTTAAGAAAATCGTACACCTCGGCGTTCGTCTCGACGGCGACGTCCAGATCGATCTCCGCGCCGACCTTCGCCTGGATCAGGTGGTCACAATGAACGGTCGAGGGCACGGATACCTCGGGGAGGCCTGCAGTCATGAACTGGAGTAGCGCCATCTGCGCCGTAGCGTCCTGCATCGCAACCCGGTCGGGATGAAAGTCGGCGTAGCTGTGACCGCGTTCAAGCTCCTGCAGTTGGGGGTCGGCGAGGTGGTTGACGAGGATCTTCTCGGTGAGCGTAAGTGGTCGCTGGAGACGGCTGCGAGCGATTTCGACGTTGCCCGGGAGGGCGGCGTAGACCTGCTCGACGAGCTCGACGGGAGTGGTTGCACTGACGGTGGCCATACGGCAACCATAGCAGACAAGTTAGATACAAGTAGGGTGGGGTGATATCGACAGGCCAGGAGGTCCGAATCATGACCAGCGAGAATGTGCGATGGATTGGTATCGATCACGTGCAAGTGGCGATTCCGGCCGGATCCGCTGACGCAGCGCGCGCGTTTTACGTTGACGTGTTGGGCCTTGCCGAGGTGCCGAAACCCGCCGTGATGGCGACGCGGGGTGGGGCCTGGTTCGAATCCGGTGCGGTGCGGATCCACGTCGGGGTCGAGGATCCCTTCGTGCCGGCGCGCAAGGCCCACCCGGCGTTCACGATGCGTGGGTTGACCGATTTCATCTCGACGTCCGGGCTACACGCAACGTGGAACGATGAAATCGTCGGGGTGGTGCGATGCCACGTGTTCGACCCATTCGGTAATCGGATCGAACTGATCGAGGACGGAGGAGCTTACGCATGAGGCACATCCGCTACCAGGAGATCGCCGGCGAACTGCGGAGCCGGTTCTGCGATGCGCCGGTCGGTTCCGTTCTGCCCTCGGAGTCCGAAATGTCGGCTGAATTCGGCGCGTCGCGGGTGACGATTCGCCGCGCGCTTGAGCTCGTGCGCGATGACGGTTTGATTGCTGCTCGCCAGGGCTTCGGTTGGTACGTGGCCGGCGAGCCCGTGCGCCAGTCTCTGGGGTCGTTAGCCACCATCGAGTCCCACGTCGAAGGCGTCGGGAAGCTATCAGAACGCAAGATCGAGGAGTTCGCGTTCGAAGCAGCTCCGGAACGAGTACGAAAGATCCTTGGGGTCGACCAGGTGCTTAGGGTGAAGCGGGTCAACCTTGCCGACGGCGAACCATTTGCCGTCGTTACGGTCTGGTGCCCGGCTGACCTCGGCGCAACGCTGTCGCGGCGCGATGTCGAACGGCGTCCGTTCTACGAACTCCTCGACGTGCAGTTGCGTGGAGCAACGCAGACGATCGGAGCAGACCTGGCGTCGGCTGGCGATGCATCACTTCTCGATGTGCCGGTCGGAGCACCGTTGCTGCGCTGCCAACGGGTGACCACCGACCATGCGGGCTGCGCGCTGCTGCTTAGCGAGCATGTGTTTCCGGCGCATCGCACAGAGTTCGTCGTCGATCTCCCGCAGGCCGAGCCGAGCATGACACCGAGCGGATTCCGGATTGTCGACTGACCGATCCCGAGGTCTCGTCGAGCTGGTCATCGGCCCGAGCTGGCGGTGGTTGTAATACGGTCGACTGAGTGAGCATCATCAACACCTTTCGCGAAACGGTGAGATTCCAGAACGTCTCGCTATCGCCGGTCGAGCGGCGTCTGCAGCGTTGTGTAACGGTCGACGATTTTCGACGAATTGCGAAGCGTCGCATCCCTCGAGGTGTCTTTGACTACATCGACGGTGGGGCGGAGGACGAACGGACTCTCTCGGGCAACTCGTCGAGCTTCTCCCGCTTGGAGTGGAGGCCACGAGTTCTCCGCGATGTCAGCAGGCTCGACACCACCACCACCATTCTCGGAGAATCACTTTCGATGCCGCTGATCCTTGCGCCGACGGGCTACACCCGAATCGCCGATTCGCAAGGCGAGCTCGCCGTGGCGCGAGCGGCCGAGCGCGCTGGTGTGCCGTATTCGTTGTCGACGATGGGGACGCGTTCGATTGAGGAGGTGGCAACGGTCAACGGCGGCAACAAGTGGTTCCAGGTCTACACCTGGCGAGATCGAGGTTTAGTCAAGGAGCTTGTGCAGCGCTCTGCAGCGGCGGGCTACACCGCATTGTGGCTCACGGTCGATACGGCGGTGCTTGGTCGACGTGAACGTGACGTTCGGCGCGGCTTCTCACTGCCACCGAAGATTGGACTCGGCACACTGCTCGACGGTGCAGTTCACCCTGGATGGAGCTGGGATTTTCTGCGGAACGATCCGATCATGTTCGCGAATTTGGAGAATAGTTCAGTGCCTGACGGCTCGAAGCCGATTGCCCTCGCCGAGAAGGTTGCGACGCAGTTCGACCAGGCATTGTCGTGGGACGATATCGACTGGCTGCGCTCGTTCTGGGACGGTCCGATCGCGTTGAAGGGTGTCCAGACAGTCGCAGACGCGAAACAGGCGGTCGTGGCTGGAGTCGATGCAATCGGACTGTCGAATCATGGCGGTCGTCAGCTTGACGACGCGCCACGACCGATCGAGCTAGTCGAGCCGGTCCGGCAGGAGCTTCAGGAGCAGGCTACGATCATCTGTGATGGTGGCGTTCGGCGTGGTGCCGACATCGTCAAGGCTCTGGCGTTGGGAGCAGACGCAGTGTCGATCGGGCGCCCCTATCTTTACGCACTGGCCGCAGCAGGTGAGGCCGGTGTCGACCAGATGCTGTCGTTCATGCGTGAGGGACTTGAGCGCACGATGGCGCTCAACGGATGCCGGAGCATTGCGGAAATCGACCGGGAGATCGTCGCCTGGCGAAGCTGAGCCAGAATGGCGCAGCGATAACGGGCGCAATTTCGCAGATCTTGCCCCGCTCTACGGTCTCCGCAACGCCGGCGACGGATGGCCAAACGGCACGGCGCGGACGCGTCACCACTCGTCCCAATGAAGCACCGAGTCGAGCGGGAGTCGATCAGCAACCCTGAAGTCGGTGCCCACGGTGTACCCGATAGGGAACAGCCCGGCCTGTGTGATTTGGCCATGTGGTATCCCGAGGATCTCGGCCGCTTCGGCGTCGCCGCCGTCCATGAGGTGAATCGTGGTCCATGCCGAGCCCATCGCTCGCTCGCGCAGGGCAAGCATAAAGCTCCAGACCGCAGGCAGGATTGAGCCCCACGCCGATGCGGCTTGGAAGGTCGGCGCCCGATCCAGTTGGCCTGCGATGCACGGAATCATCATCATCGGCACCCGGTGGAAGTTCTCGACGAGGTGAACCGCTGAAGACGTCACCTTGTCCTTCTGGTCATAGCGCGGATCGCCGGGTTGATATTCGTTTGAAGCCGCCAGCTCGGCGTATTTCCGGAAGTTTCGTGCATAGATGTCCGCAAGAGCTTGTTTTTTCTTCGCGTCCTCCACCATCACAAACTTCCAACCCTGCTTGTTCGAGCCAGTTGGGGCCTGCAAGGCGATCTCGAGGCATTCCTTGATGATCGCCCGCTCGACTGGACGGTCGAGGTCGAGGCGCTTGCGCACCGACCGAGTTGTGGTTAGGACATCGTTAGCGGACAAATCGAGATGCATACTTCAGCATGTCAGGGGTGTCGCCGTCGGGCTCAGACGGACGGTGCCGTCCGGTCGGATGGGGTGGCTCAGCTGGAGGTAAGGGCGAAGATCAGCAACGCCACACTGAGCGCTGCACCGATTGCACCACAAATCCGTCCGGCGCTGACGAGGCGACGGTTGGTATACGCGCTCGGATTGCGATCGATTTCTCTCAGGGCGTTGCTTCCCATCACGAAGGCAACGCCGCCGAGAACGATGCCGCAGATGAAGAACGACAGAATGCCGAGTACTAGGACGAGCGTTCCCCGAGGGTGCGGTGTCTGGGCGCCTCCAAGGTTGTCGAGACTCTCGAAGCCTGCGGGTGGCGGTGGCGGCATGCTCATGTTGCAGGTTGTAGCACGACCCCGGCATAGGGAGGGCGGATCTGGCAAGATTGGAGGATGTCCGACCGAGTCACCGTTTCGATCAGCGATGGCATCGCCGATGTCCGTCTCAATCGCGCCGATAAACGTAACGCACTTGATAACTCGATGTTCCAGGGCATCGCCGATGCCGGAGAGCAACTGAAGAGGATTCGTGACGTGCGCGTCGTGGTGCTTTCTGGTGATGGAGCATCGTTCTGCGCCGGTCTTGATTTTTCCTCTATGCAGGCGCTGGCCGACGCCGGCGACAACGGCGCCGAGCAAGCGGCAACCCGCCGCGACGGAAATCCCGGGGAGATGGCGGCGGGTCGGATTACGCACCTGGGTCAACAGATCTGCTGGGTGTGGCAGGAATTGCCGATGCCGGTAATCGCCGCCGTTCATGGCCATGCGCTCGGCGGAGGTCTGCAGATCGCCCTTGGCGCCGATATCCGCATCGTGCATCCAGATACGAAGATGTCCGTTCGCGAGGTGCACTGGGGACTGGTTCCAGATATGACAGGGACGTTTATGCTTTCCAAGCTTGTCCGGCCCGACATCGCACGTGAACTGACTTATACGGCGCGGGTGTTTGACGGAAACGAGGCTCACGTGCTCGGGCTCGCCACCCGGCTGAGCGCAACGCCCCTCCGCGACGCTTTGCTGCTCGCCCGAGAGATCTCCGGCCGCAGTCCCGGTGCAGTGCGCGGCTCGAAGGCGCTATTCAACCGCCTTGACCACGACGGTGCCGCCGAAGCATTCGCCGAAGAGCGCCGAGCAATTGGCGAACAAATCGGATCGCCGAATCAGATGGAAGCAGTGCTATCCGGTTTCGAAAAGCGTGCGCCAGTCTTCGTCGACTGAGGCCAGACTGATCACATGCTTATCGACCAGATCCGCGCTGACCTCATCACGGCCACAAAGGCCAAGGAAGCGCTTCGCCAACGCACGCTGCGATCGGCGATTGCTGCGGTTCAAGAGGCACAGGTCTCTGGCGAGGCTGCATCTACACTCGATGACGACGGGGTTCAGGCCGTATTGAAGTCGCAGGTGAAGCGGCGCCTCGACGCTGCCGAAGCGTTCGACTCCGGCGGGGCCGCGGACCGTGCAGCGGCCGAACGAGCCGAGATAGAAGTGCTCGAGGCGTACCTTCCGGCCGCGCTGAGCGCCGACGAACTTGAAGCGCTCGTCGGCGATGTCCTTGCCGACAACGGCTTCACGAAGAAAGCTGATATGGGCCTGGCCATGAAGGCAGTCAACGTCGAGGTGGCAGGACGCGCCGAAGGTCGAGTCGTGGCCGACCTCGTTAAATCCCGGCTTAGCTGAGGGTACAGCGCCGATCTGGGACGAACGCGGCCCGGGCTAGTGCCGGTCGCCGAGTCGTTCACGAGCGAACGAAGTCGCTCATGCTGAGTCAATGGCCTAGCATTAGGGGACCCCGCTCGGGTAACACCCGAGATGCCTCAGCGTTGAGGCGCCGCCGCTCGGTCAATGACGACCCAGCGCAGCGTTCGAAAAGAATCCCTTCGGGCTCGCGCCCGGACGTACCTTCGAGGATGTGTCCAGATGATCCAGGCTCCCGGACCGATTGGTCTTTACGATCCATGCAACGAACATGACTCCTGTGGGGTCTCGTTCGTCGCGAACCTTAAGGGTGAGCGGTCGAACGAGCTGGTCGTGACCGGACTAACTGCTCTGACCAATCTGGAGCACCGTGGCGCAACGGGTGCCGAGCCTGACACCGGAGACGGTGCCGGGATCCTGTTGCAGGTTTCCGACGAGCTGTACCGGTCGGTTGTCGATTTCGAGTTGCCTCCAGCCGGCGCGTACGCGACGGGAATCGCCTTTCTTCCTGCCGACGAGATTGCATGCGAGAAGGCGCAGTCGGCGATCGATGCAACGGTGGCCGATGTCGGTCTCGAGGTTCTGGGCTGGCGCGACCTGCCGGTCAACCCCGATTGCCTCGGAAAGACCGCTCGTGCGGCAATGCCTACGTTCCGACAGTTGTTCGTCTCAGATCCCGCCGGTTCAACCGGCATCGAGTTGGATCGCAAAGCATTTGTTGCCCGGAAGCGGTCGCGCCGCGAGCTTGTTGACGAACTCGACACCTATTTCGCGTCGCTTTCCGCACGTACGATCGTGTACAAGGGAATGCTGACGACACCGCAACTCAGTGAGTTCTTTGTCGACCTCACTGACCCGCGGATCGAATCGGCACTGCTGCTGGTGCATTCGAGGTTCTCGACCAACACGTTCCCGTCATGGCCGCTCGCCCACCCGTATCGTTTCGTGGCACACAACGGTGAGATCAACACGGTGCAAGGGAACCAAAACTGGATGCATGCCCGCGAAGCCATGCTCGAAAGCGCAAGTCTCCCGGGGATTGACCGTGCCTTTCCGATCTGCACGCCTGGCTCCTCGGATACAGCTCGGTTCGACGAGGTCCTCGAACTACTGCACCTGGGTGGATACCCCCTGCATCACGCCGTAATGATGATGATCCCATCGGCGTGGGAGAACGACGAAACAATGTCCAAAGAACTGCGCGATTTCTTCCGCTTCCATTCCTCGATAATGGAGCCGTGGGACGGACCGGCGAGCGTCACCTTCACCGACGGAAAGATGATCGGAGCAGTGCTCGACCGCAACGGTCTCCGACCGAGCCGCTACTGGGTGACCGATGACGACCTGGTCGTCATGGCATCGGAGGTCGGCGTCATCAATCTCGAACCGTCCAACGTCATTGCGAAAGGACGACTGCAGCCCGGAAAGATGTTCCTCATCGACACCGACCAGGGCCGCATCGTCGACGACGACGAGATCAAGGCGACGCTCGCCGCCGAACATCCATACGGGGAATGGCTCGATCAGGGTCTCGTCGATTTGGCAGGTCTGCCCGAACGTGAACATGTGGTGTTCAGCCACGACAGTGTGCTGCGTCGCCAGCAGCTGTTCGGGTACACGCACGAGGAGTTGAAGATCCTCGTGGCACCGATGGCGACGAAGGGAATGGAGGCGCTTGGGTCGATGGGGACAGATACACCGCTCGCTGTGCTCTCGGAGCGGCCGCGGCTGGTGTTCGACTACTTCAAGCAGTTGTTCGCCCAGGTGACGAATCCGCCGCTCGATGCAATTCGTGAAGAGGTCGTCACCTCGGTGTCGTCGACGGTTGGTCCCGAGGCGAATCTTCTTGATCCGGGCCCAGAGTCGTGCAAGCAGCTGGCGCTACCCAACCCGATCATCAACAACGATGAGCTGGCCAAGATCATCCACATCGATGATGACGGCGACCACCCGGGTCTCCGGGCGAAAGTACTGTCAGGGCTCTACCGCGTCGAGAGTGGCGGCGCCGGTCTCTCGGCTGCGATCGATCGTGTCTGTGAGCAGGCGTCGCAGGCCATCGAGGAAGGCGCACGGATCATCGTGCTCTCCGACCGCAACGCCGACTCGGTCGATGCGCCGATTCCGTCGCTGTTGGTCACCGCTGCTGTTCACCACCATCTTGTTCGCACTAAGCAGCGCACGATGGCGGGTTTAGTCATTGAAGCGGGCGACGCTCGTGAGGTGCATCACATGGCCCTGTTGATCGGATACGGGGCCGGGGCGATCAACCCGTACCTGGCGTTCGAGTCAATTGAGGATTTGATCGCAGAGGGCATGCATGGCATGGGCGGCCTTGACCGACAGCAGGCGATCCGCAACTACATCAAGGCATCCAACAAGGGTGTGCTCAAGGTGATGTCGAAAATGGGCGTCTCAACCGTTGCCTCCTACACCGGCGCCCAGATCTTTGAGGCGATCGGCCTCGGCGACGAACTCATAGCCAAGCACTTCACGGGCACGATTTCGCAGCTCGGCGGAATAGGCCTCACCGAAATTGCGCAGGAGGTGGCCGCCCGGCATGCAGTTGCCAATCCGAAGCGACCCGAGGAGCGGGCCCACCGCAAGCTCGAATTGGGCGGTGAATACCAGTGGCGGCGCGAAGGTGCTCCTCACCTGTTCAATCCCGAGACCGTCTACAAGCTGCAGCACTCGACGCGCAGCGGCCGATATGAGGTCTTTAAGGACTACACCGCCACGGTCGACGACCAGTCGAAAACTTTAATGACGCTGCGCGGGTTGTTTGAGTTGACGCCAGGCGAGCGTACGTCGATCCCGATTGAGGAAGTCGAACCGGTGAGCGCGATCGTCAAACGCTTCTCGACCGGCGCAATGAGCTACGGGTCGATTTCAGCGGAGGCACACGAAACGCTTGCGATTGCGATGAATCAGCTTGGTGCGAAGTCGAACACCGGTGAAGGCGGCGAGGATGCCGAGCGACTGTACGACTCTGAACGGCGGTCGTCGATTAAGCAGGTCGCGTCCGGTCGATTCGGTGTCACGTCGGAGTACCTCACCAACGCTGACGACATTCAGATCAAAATGGCCCAGGGCGCGAAGCCCGGGGAAGGCGGTCAGCTGCCGGGCCACAAGGTATATCCATGGATCGCCAAGACTCGGCATTCCACGCCGGGAGTAGGGCTCATTAGCCCACCTCCACATCACGACATCTACTCGATTGAGGATCTGAAGCAATTGATCCACGATCTGAAGAACGCAAACCCTGCAGCGCGGATCCACGTTAAACTTGTGGCGGAGACCGGCGTAGGCACTGTCGCAGCTGGGGTGTCGAAGGCGAAGGCCGATGTCGTTCTTATTTCCGGTCACGACGGCGGTACTGGGGCCAGCCCTCTCACGTCGTTGAAGCACGCTGGTGGGCCGTGGGAACTCGGCCTGGCCGAGACGCAGCAGACCTTGATGCTCAATGGGCTTCGCGACCGGATCGTCGTGCAGGCCGACGGTCAGATGAAGACGGGCCGTGACGTGGTGATCGCGGCGTTGCTCGGTGCCGAGGAATACGGTTTTGCTACTGCGCCACTCGTGGTGTCCGGCTGCATCATGATGCGGGTCTGCCATCTTGATACCTGTCCGGTCGGGATCGCCACGCAGAATCCAGCGTTGCGCGAGCGCTTCTCGGGCAAAGCTGAGTTCGTTGTGAACTTCATGAACTTCGTGGCCGAAGAAGTCCGCGAGTTAATGGCTGAACTCGGGTTCCGGACGATGAACGAGATGATCGGCCACGTTGAGTGCCTCGACACCCGCGCTGCGGTCGATCACTGGAAGGCGGCAGGGCTGGACATTGCTCCGATCCTGAAGATTCCTGAGAACCCTTACGCCCAGACGATGATCCAGTCGGTCGGTCAAGACCACGAACTGGAGATTGCGCTTGATCGGGAGTTAATTACCCAAGCGCAGCCGGCGATCACCGATGGTTTTAAGGTGTCTATTGACCTCCCAATCCGAAACATCAACCGTACTACCGGGACGCTGCTCGGTCACGAGGTAACCAAGGTGTGGAAGGGCGTCGGCTTGCCGGATGGAACCATCGACATCACCTTCACCGGCTCGGCGGGGCAGAGCTTTGGAGCCTTCGTTCCAGCCGGTATCCAGATGCGGCTCATCGGTGACACCAACGACTACGTCGGCAAAGGACTGTCCGGGGGACGACTCATCGTCCACCCTCACCCGGACGTGCCGTTCGCGCCAGAGGATCAGGTCGTGGCCGGCAACGTGATCGCGTACGGTGCGA
>Ga0209603_1004411_pt1 | contig 11720 bp, 24 predicted proteins | sample COGITO_mtgs_1206_FD_184812 | JGI IMG/M metagenome (GOLD analysis project Ga0209603, IMG submission 184812) | Pelagic marine microbial communities from North Sea - COGITO_mtgs_120607 (SPAdes) (version 2) | ecosystem: Environmental > Aquatic > Marine > Epipelagic ... | reverse complement strand
TGGAGAATAGCTTCGCATGGTGGTGGCGTAAGGCTGTTCCACTCCCTCCACCATTCGCGTTTGATGAGCGCACCCTCTTCGGATGTCGGGTCTTGCTGATACTGAGCTGACCACTTGGATACAGGAAGTTCTGCCTTTAGGGCTTCAAGCTCTTCTTCAGACCAGAACTCAGGCCAGAGCGGTCTGCCAGAAGGCATCAGTGCCGGGAACTCTATGACCTCCCAGTCATCCATCCCTTTCCTGTCACCCGTGGACTTTAAAATCTGACCAGTCAAATCTTTGTTTGACCATCTAGTCATAACAACAATGATGGCACCACCGGGCTGCAGTCGCTGTCTCGGTCCTGATGTGTACCATTCGTAGACCCGGTCATAGACATCGCTATTGAACTGCCCCTGCTGGGCATCTTGCTCACTGTGCGGGTCATCAATGATTAGAAGGTCTGCACCTTTACCAGTTACAGCACCGCCTACACCAATAGCAAAGTAATCCCCCCGCTTATTCGTGTTCCAACGTCCAGCAGCCTTTGAGTCACTGGAAAGAGTAATGCCCTTAAATACTTTCTGAAAGTCTTCTGACTGGATAAGGTTCCTGACCTTACGACCAAAGCCAACCGCTAACTCTGCAGTGTGAGCTGTCTGAATAACCTTCTTGTGTGGATACCTACCCAAGAACCAAGCAGGTAAAAGGAAGGAAGCAAACTCAGACTTAGTATGCCGTGGCGGCATATTGATGATTAGTCTCTTCAATTCACCTTTGGCTACCCGCTCAAACGCTTCAGCCATAGTCTTGTGGTGCCTGCCTGATATAAAGCTGGGCCACATGATGTTCACAAAACTTATGAAGTCATCCTTGGCGTTTACCTTGTTCTCCGCATCCTCAAGCTCACTCATTAGCTCTAAAAGCTCTGCCTGTTGCTCTAACGGCAATTGAGCGATCTTGTCTTTCATCGCAGCTAATTTCTGCATAGTCCCTCCTTTAGGTGGCAGGCGGACAAAGGTGGGGACAGTCCACCTGCCTCAAGACAAACCATGGGAGTCTAGTCTGCCTCGCGCGTATTATATTATATACTATACAATATATCTACCTATATAGATATTAGACTACCTATTATAGTTAATAGACTACCTATTATAATAGGAAATTAGAGTTTTCTTTAAAGAGTGACGTTGCGTAACTTGCAATAAAGTGACGTAACGTAATTTAAACGGATTATAATCGCGATTTAAATCCGTTTTGTACATTGGATATAGTTCTATTGAACTAATTTATGACTTTATGTACGGTGTGGGAAAGGAGACGATGACATGGAAGTTTCTATACCTATGATTTGGGACATTGTATTGGTTCTTATAATCGCTCCTTTGGCGTGGTGGTTCAATCAAGTCCACAATGAAGTAAAGAGACTTAACATTCTCCTTAACATGACCCGTGAAAACTACATGAAGCGGGAAGATCACCAATCAGAACTCAATCGAGTTGTAGATCACCTACTTCGTCTAGAAGGTAAGATCGACAAGTTGGCAGAAAAGCACTAATTAAGCGCCTTCCAACTACGGCACTAACATATAATAGCTCATATAAAGAAACTGCTCGCTAAGGGAGTACGCTATCAGCCCACATCTGTTGGCGATATAGCGAGCATACCCAGACTATAGGTCCATTTGCTTTTTTTTATTTGAATTTAGGAGGGGGTCTAGGATTCCTCAGCTTATGTAATCGTTCGTGGGGAATACTATGTATACGCGTGCGTGTGCGGGTGCGCATCACAGGGGGGTGGGGGGCGGGTGGGGGTCGCGCGTTCCGCTCAATGGAAACGGGGCGGGGCGCGATCCACTCGATCCGGTCAGTCGATCATCCCAGCAGTCGATCCAGCTTGGCTTGCAGCTCGGACTTGATCGTCGCAGCGTCACGCTCTGTCTTGTCCTCTGTCTCAACCTTGTCAGTGAACAGTGCCACGCTCTTACCCAACAGCTCCAACGCACGAACACGAGCGCCGTCAGAATTATCATCGTTCATCGCCTCATCTTGAAGTCGTTTCAAAACGAAGTCGGATCGAGAGAGGCTCTGCATGCGCTGCTGCTGCTCTCTATCACGATGTAGCTGATCTAATCTTGCTGCGATCTTGCTGTTGATGACTAGCTCATGCGCCTGTCGATGTATCGTTGCTGGCTTCATGTTCTCTGCATCATACGCCTCTCGATATGCATCACTAAACGATAGGCCTGAGAAGACGCCCATGCAGAAGGCCTCTTGCTTCTCTGTGAGACCATTGGGGAGATTGGCACTCCTTGCGCTTACCCTATCCCTTACCTTTGTCTTAGTGCCTGTACCCTTGTTCTCTATTACTGTGAGCCGGGGCTTCTTGGCGCTGCGCTTGGCTGTCGGCGTTTTCGGTGTTTGGTCTGTCATCTTATCTCTCCAATGTGCAAGCTGCTTGTCATTTTGATCGAGCTGCTTGGGCCGTTTAGTTCAATTGAACTTATGCCAACCATATCCCATGAACTTTTTATTGTCACGATATCCTCATGTTTTGTTGGGCATTCAGAGAAAAGTGCGAGAGGTTGACGCTACGTCATCTATGATTATGTGTCATTAAGGGTTGATAAGTGTCACCAGTCATACTATCTACCTAATTGTCGGAAGGACGGCGCGGCCCTGATTGCCCCCCTGTCCGAACCCCGAACGCCGCCAGCTCTCAGCGGAATTGATATAAAGCCATGCCACGGCAGTAGAGAGAGGTTCCTTCCTAGCGGACGGTTTGACCGGGTTTCCATACCGACAGTCAATCATCCCCACAAAGAGAGGCCTTCCCACCAAACGGGTTCGCACCACTGATGCTTATGTGATCGTCTTAAAACGGGGTCTTCTGGTATCGGCACTGTCGGATGGTTCAGCGTTGCGCTGGCTAGACAGTTTAGAGAACAGCAAAGGTGGTAAATGAAAGTGGCCCTTCATTGGGCCTCTATCTCAAGCAGTCCTGTTGGACTGTTTCACATAGAAACCTTTCACAGGAGATTGATATGAACATCACAGTCAAGGTCACAAACAATTACGGCAGCAAAGCCGTGTACCCAATATGCAGAGCGGCGAAAATGTTCGCGATGATCGCCGGGACAGTGACACTGACACCCCCGACAATCGCCCTGATCAAGCAGCTTGGGTATGAAGTCCAAGTCGCACAAGAAACCTTATAAGGAGAACATCATGTACTTTGACAACGCTATCGCGATCTATCGCCAGCGCCTCGCAGCCGAGGTTGTCGGTGACAAATACCTTGCAGAGCGCCTTCGCGAGAAATTCCAATGGGCCTGCCGCCAGCATGCGCGGCACACTGGCTCACCTTACCTCAGCACATTCTATGCGGCAATTGATGCCGCTGCGTGATCCCAACAGTGCAGCCTACGGGCTGCATCATTGGCCTCATGTAAACAAAGGAGAACATCATGGCTTCTATCAACGCAACACACCAGATCAACACCGTTGGCATCACAGTCAAAACTGTGGTCATCGCGGACGATGGCGAGTGCGTACTGCGCGTCCGCTGCAACGCCTCAAGCCCCTTCATCTGGACGGTGTCTTTCACCGATTATGATGGCTCTTACTATCGTTGGAAAACAGATGAACTGCCGGGGATACTCAACGATGAGTACAATGCGGAAAACATCATGCATGTGGCGCGAATAGCAACAGCCTGTGTCAAGAACGGTCACGGCTGGGCGAAGGGCGGACGCATCATCCAGAACGGCTTCGACACCTCAAGTGAGGCGCAGTCGATACTGGCATCGTGATCTTAACTGTGCAGCCTACGGGCTGCATTATTAACTTCACAGGAGGAACTATCATGGCAACTTTTACAATCCACCAGCGCAAACTGGGCAAAGAGAAGTCTATTCAGATCAATGCTGACAGCAACTCTGACATGGCGAACACCTACTTCCGCATGGGCCTCGCACGCCGTGACAATGTTGAGGAGCTTGTCGCTGCCACATTCGATCATGACATCTACCGCATGACCACCTGCTTGCAGGTTGTTTCGGATCATGCCCTGACCGTGATATTCGAACACATGAACGGCTACACTTGTGACGATGTTCACAATGAAATCCAACTGATGCCGCGTCCAAGCATGTCAGTCGGTGACATCGTTACCAACACTCAGTGCGGAACATCATGGGTATGCATGCCATGCGGCTGGCACGAACTGGGGATGCAAATAGAAACCAAGATAGCCGCCTAGTTAACGTGATACTTTGAATGATCCCGGTGCGCCGGGGTCATTGGAGGCATCATGCCTACAACGCAAACGTCAGCCAAAAGGATGAACAGATGACAACTGCAAAACAATTTACAATTTCCGACAGCTCAATCAATGTGGTCTATCAGGCCGAGCAAGAGATCGGAACCCTCAAGGGTCAGAACCGCGAAAACAATGACGCGGCAAACGGTCAAAAGATGACAGCCTACGGTGAGGTCATCGCCTCTATCGCTCAGGTCAAGCTGGTCAAAGGCAACCTGCCGCGCTCTGTTTCAAAGACGCTGCGCAAGGCATTGCTTGAGGAAGCTGGCCTCAAAGACGCTACCGTCAAACGGTATGTCGAGAACGGTGTTGGTGCCGTCCGCCTGATCAAAGAAAAGATCGGTGACATCCCATCGCAGTACACTGGCTCTGCCGTTGTTGCTGACCTCGTCGCCATGGATATCGACAGCGAGAACAAGCTGGCGAAAGCTATCAAGGGTGAGGGCGAGAAGTCCAAGGCTCAGATGCTGGCAGAGAAGGTTGTCGGCAAGTTCTCAAACAAGAAAGATGAGAACGGCAAGATGGTTCAGGGTGATGTCTTTCGGGATGGCCTTGATGATGAGGAGCTTGATGAGTTCCAGAACGTCATGCGCGAGTTGATGGCTGCGCGTAAAGCCTACCGCGACACGGCTGCGGCTAAGGCTGCGGCTGACAGCGCGGCTGTCGAGAACGACACTGTTGATGCCTGTGTTGTTGAGATGATGGATGCTCTGGGTATCGCGTCATGAACTATCGCAAGTTGAAGCGGTTGGAGAGACGCTGGGCGTTCTTGGAAGGTGTGGCCTCTGGCCTCGCCTTCTCAGCCTTCGCGGTGGGCATGATGATATTCATGCTGGCATGGTGAGCTTTGTTGGGCGGCCTTTCGGGGCCGTCACGCTAAGTTCAATTGAACTTTTTTGAAGGAGTAGGGAATGGACATCAAAGAAATATGTGAAGAGTGCATTGAAGACATTCAATTCGATGACATCGAGGGAGCATCCCATCTATCTGGTTTGGGCTTAATATTTCTGTCGGAAGATAGGGAGCCATCCGATGATCTTAAAGAAATCATAGAGGAGCGGTCATCATGAAGTTAGACTTGACCAATTACAATCATTACGAAGAAGGCCGCGCTCACGCAAGGCAAGACATGCTGGATGGTGACTTTGATTTATCGGAAGCGATTGCTTCTTTTGATAATGACCCGCCAGACAGTCCCTTTGAGCATGGCTACCTTCGTGAACTGCGGGAGCGGTCATCATGAAAACCTACTACGTCACAATCGAAGGCTTGGTTTCCAGAGTGTCGAAGGTCGATACTGATGGGCTGGCTGACGCCATCAAACAGGCCAAGAAAGAGTTCATGTCACAACCCGGCGCACTGAACGCCGTGTTCGTTTCTATAAATGAGGAGACTTCCAAATGAAGATCGAATGTAGTCGCCAACTGAGCGACATCGAAACAGAAGACCTGATGCACTCTGCGCGTATCATCGAGGCGTGTGGAGAGATCAAGGGATGGGCGGGTTTCGGTATGCTATACAAGACCTTAACGCCCGACACATGGAGTTTTGTAGATCAAAAGTATGAGGGAGATTTGGAATGAAAACTTACACCTATCACACCGACAGCGGTCACGGCTGGTTGCAAGTGCCATACGCTGACTTCCGCCTCGCTGGCCTGACCACCGATCAGGTAAAAGATTACAGCTACGCAACCGTCGAGGGAGATACCTACATCCCCACGATGTACCTCGAAGAGGATTGCCACATGTCAATGTTCTTGGATGCTCTCGCAGCTAAGGGAATTGATTTCAATATTGTTGAAAAGCACCACACTGGTGACGCTTACATTCGCGAGCTTGGGAGGGTTTCATAATGGAATATGAAGAGATTATCACAGAGCTTTCAGCTATGACTGAATGGAATAACTTCGCGGCATCGCTGGTCATGCAGTACAAATCGAAGGGTGACCTGTCGCAGAAGCAATGGGATGCTGCAGAGCGTACTATCCTGAACGTCCAAGCGAAGGCTCTGTTCAGAAAAGAGATGTCGCGCACCGTGGATGTGTCGCGGATCAAAGACCTTCTAGAGACAGCCAAGGTCAAGAAGCCTGTCTTCCGGGCGGCAGAGCTGGCCTTCTCGCTGGCACCTTTGAACGGCAAGAATGCTGGTGCCGTCTACGTCAAACGTGGGCCAGATTATCAAGGCAAAATCATGGACGGTCAGTTCATCCCTGTCAGTAGCTGCCAGAGTGACACAGCGGACGCTGTGGTGCGGGTAGCAGGTGATCCTAGAGGTCAGGCAGTGCAGCATGGTCGCGAGACCGGGCGCTGCTCCTGTTGCGGCAGAGAGCTGACTGATCCTGTATCAATAGAGATGGGGATTGGCCCTGTCTGCGTAGCGAATTGGGGACTGTGATGAGTAAGATGGGAAACTACGTTGTGGGACTGCAGGAAGGTGATGATGATTACATCGAAGCCTACAAGAAAAGAATGCTTAAACTGTATGACGGCAAGAGCGTGGCTGAGTTGGATCAGATGATGCTGGCTCTACGGAAAAGGTACGATGAAGCAGTGAGACGCAGGACAGAGACGGGCCTGCGATCATACAATGATGAGATCGAAACTGCATCGATCCAAATCAATAATATAAAAAATGTAATATCTGTCAGACAGATTGGAGAGAAATCATGAAACTAACACAAGCGAAAGCTATCTGCGAAGCAGCTATCGACTTTGCAATGAACACAAAGAACGGGCGTGATGCCCAGTACGTTGTGCCATACCTCGTGTCGGGCGCTGGGATCGGCAAGACCACCTTGGTCAAAGACATTGCCGCGTCCAAGGGCATTGGCTGCGAGATACTTTCACTCGCCCAGTATGATGCTGGTGAGCTAGGTGGTTGGGCTGTGCCATCAGATGATGGCGAGACCATGGTGCGCAAACGTCCTGACTGGATGCCGACTGATGGCAAGGGCATCTTGTTCTTGGATGAGCTGCCACAGGCTCCCGTGTCCAATCAGAACATTGCAGCTCAGATCACAAACGAGCGGCGTGTTGGGCCTCATCACCTGCCAGAGGGATGGGTCATCGTTGCCGCTGGTAACCGCATGTCTGATCGTGCTGGCACCAACGGGATGCCGTCTCACCTGAAAGACAGGTTGATGTTCCTAGAGATCGAGGCGGACATGGAAGATACCATCGCTTATTACTACAGCAAGCGTATCGATGAGCGCGTGTCAGCATTCATACGCTTCCGCCCTGAGTGGTTGCATAAGTTTGATCGTGACGCAGATGCATGCCCGTCACCTAGATCATGGGAGCGAGTGGCATCGATCATGTCATGGGGTCTTGATCCAGTGAACCAGCTAGAAGCTATCGCTGGTCAGGTTGGACGTGCTGCGACAGCCGACTTCACAGGGTTCCTCATGATGTATGACAGTGTGCCAGACATTGACGGCCTGATTGCTGCGCCTACTGCGGCTGAGATACCAGACGACCCGGCTGTCCTGTATGCCGTATGCGCTGCGATCTCAGCGAGGATGAACCCAAAGAACGCTGGCAACGTGATCAAGTATCTTGACCGCTTGCCCCAGCAAGAGTTCGCGGCGTTCGTCATCAAGGATGGTGTCAACCGTCACAAGGAACTGAAGCAGTCGCAGGATGTCCGCAGTTGGATCATGCGTCAGGGCAAGAACCTGATACTGTAGATCAATGACTTACACGGATAGTTAATGGGCATTAACTATCCAAGCCTACATTTTTTACTGTTTTATTGAACTTTTCCATCGGGGGAAAGTCGCCCATTTTTAAAACAGGATGTAGTTCTATTGAACTTTTTTGGAGAAATAGCATGGAAGAACAGATGAAGGTTTCTCGTGCCATCACGAGACTGGTAGTGAAGCACCCATTCTTTGGGTCAATTTCCCTATCACTGAATATCTCACCGGATGACAGCATTCCGACTATGTGTACTGACGGCAAGTCAATACGCTGGAACCCATACTTTGTTGATCAGATGGATCAGGAAGAGACAGTCGGTGTCATGGCACACGAGGTCTTGCATGTCACGTTCAAGCACATGATGCGGCGCGGTGAGCGTGACCCTGAGCTTTGGAATATCGCCTGTGATCTGGCGATCAATCCGATACTGATCGAAGGTGGTTTCGTATTGCCAGAGGGTGCGCTCAATGAGACAAAGTACAAGGGGCTGAGTGCAGAGACCATCTACAGCAGACTGCCAGAGGATGCCAAAGAAAAGTATGGCAGCGGTGCTGGGTTTGGTGAGGTCACTGATGTGTCTGACGGCAACGGTAAGCCCCTCTCAGAGGCGGAAGCCAAGCAGATGGAAGCGGACATCGACAGCAAGGTTATGATGGCTGCAGCCGGGGCTAAGGCAGTGGGCAACCTACCCGGTGCAATCAAGTCTCTGATCGAGGAGATGAAGCGCAGCCAAGTGGACTGGCGTGACAGCATGCGCAGGTTTGTCGGAGGCGATCAGCCAGATGACTACAGCATGCGCAAGCCGCATCGCAAGATGTATCACGCATCTAGGATCGTCGCTCCATCCATACAAAAGATTGGTGCCGGGGACGTTGTGATCGGCATCGATACAAGCGGTTCTGTTTCGAGCGGTGAGCTGTCTTATTTCTTGGGTGAGGTGAACGCAATCAGTGCGGACATCAAGCCCCGGTCAGTAACAGTAATCACATGTGATGCTGTGATCCAGACTGTAAGGCGATACGAACAGGGTGAGGAGATCGAGAAGATCGAGGTCAATGGTCGAGGTGGGACAGAAGTCCGCCCGGTATTCGACTACGTCGAAAAAAATAATATCAATGTGGATAACATGGTGTATTTTTCAGACATGGGTATATTCGATTACCCGGATCAACCGCATTACCCAACGATGTGGGTATCGTCTTATTCACGAGGTGAGCCAGCCCCATTTGGGGAGACAGTATATCTTAAAAACTTAGGGGAGTAATGATATGGACTTGGATAAAGTAAAACAGCTTATGCTGCATGGAATTAGTTTCGAGAAGGCATACGGTTTCTGTATGCTGCAAAAGGCTAGGGCGGAAAACCAAATACCCAACCACAAGGTACAAGAAGCGCGAAGAAGCAGTGCCAATTTCGGAGCCTTGCGTCCCAGCAATGGCGCTTCTGACAACCCAGAGATTGTCAAGAAAATAGATATGTTCTTACAAAGCAAGATACATCAGAAGGATATAGCTAAAATGCTGAAGGTCAGCCAGTACACCGTCTCTAAAATAAAGAAGCGGCACAACCTACCAACAGAGAGGTTCGAGTAATGGATGATTTAAAATCAATAGATAGAAAAATAAAAAAGCAAGAGAAGGTTGTTCGACTTCAAGCGGAGATGAACAGAGATAAACTTCAATATGGGCAGGGTGAACGTCATGAACTGGCTAGACTAGAAGCTGAAAGAGAACTGATCATAAGTGGTGTTGACTGGGTTTATGATGAACCGGGTACAGTACTTATAAATAAAAAGTATATTTACGCTTTGAGGTCTGGGAGGTGGAGAGTGAAGGGCAAGAACAAATGGTATTGGAGCAAAAACCTAACGCACTTTATAAAAAATTATGTGATCTGAAAGCGTGATGAATAAAGAAAACGCGAAGCTGCAAAGCAAGATAGCTATTCAGCGCACTGAGATTGCAAGGTTAACCCAGAAGTTAGAGAGGTTAACCAAAGAAAAGTCCGAACTACTAAGGGACATAAAGTGGATGAGAGGAGAACGTAATGAGTAAAGATGACATGGAAAAGATTTTGGATGAGGCATTTCGCAAAGTGTTTGGAGGCAATCGGTGATGGAATTTTTTACTGCACTGCTAATCTATTATCCGCTTCAGGATATGGATATGCGAGGTGAAATTTGGTTTGAGAACTACGCTAAATGTGAGCAGGTTCTTAGGTCTGATGCGCTGCTTGTTATCTACGACAACCCAAAAGATGTTCACATGAACTGCACTCAATCAGATCAAGCTAGTTCATCCATACGTCCAAGGGCAAGACCGGAGGGTTTGAGTAATGGGTGACGAAGCACTGAGCTTGCAGCAGCAAGCGGAACTGAGGTTCCTAAGAAATGAAGTTAATAAATACGAGCGCGAGGCCAATCGCGCCGACCAACACCCCAACGTGCAGCAAGACCTGCAACGCGCGAGGGGGGAACTACGAGAGTTTACCGCAAACCTGCGGAAACAAGGTGTCAATATATAATGGAGAATGACATGGCTAAGAAGAAAAAAGAGGATTTCGATCCAGTTAGAGAGGCACTTAAAATGTTTGCACCTCAGCAACGTGTATCGCGTTCAGAAATCTTGGATACCGCCAAGCAGTACGTCACTAAAGATCGTGAGAATGAACACGGTGACATGAAAGATAACCTTCTGACTATCGCTAGTTATTGGAATGTACACCTTAATATCTATCATATCGGGCCACAAGATGTTGCCGTGATGATGGCCCTGTTAAAAATTGCTCGGATCGCGCAAAAAGAGAAGAACCTTGATAACTGGGTTGATGCTTGTGGTTATTTAAGTTGTGGCGGAGAAATTATCGCTAGGAAATAAAAAACGGAGTGAAGAACATGGAAGTGCAATTAAGAAACTACCTTAGAATAAAACAACTCAAAGCAAACATAAAAGTATTTCTGACAGTGAACGGCTTCTCGGTCGAGGAGATAAAAAAGATATCAGAAAATCCTCATCAGTATCAATGGAAGAATTTTGACTATGAAGACGCGCCATTCGGACTAAAAATTCTATCAGAAGGTCAAATGAGATTGTCTGCTAAGTACGCTGGTGGTTTATTTATTTCCCTGCATACCATCAAGGAAAGGATGAAGTCCGGCAACATACAAAAGACTGTTACAGATAAAGCCATGGAAGCGACAGAGCTGTATGCATCAACAGAGCTGAAGCGCGCGTTCCCATCCATGTTTTGGTATGTCACATCAAGCCTTAGCGGTGGGGTGTCCGCTAATCTACAAAAGTCTTACATGTCAGATGTTGATGTTCACCTACCAGCTACATGGGCAAAGAAGATTTATGATAAAGGCATCGCACTAGTAAGGGCTGGTGATGGCATGAGGTTCATCATGAACTGTGAAGAACGTAAACTTTCTCGCATTAACGATGATGGCATCAAGGCGTGGTCAGTCGTAGTAATGAAGGTCAAAGGCAAGAAACCAGATATCGAAGCTGGTTGGTTAATGAGGTACGAAACCTCAGATGGTGCCATACTATCTTATCAAAAAGAATTCTCCCGTTGCGAAAGTTTGCTACGCAGAAGAATAAAGGATACTGTAATGAAAGAGTTGATGAATTGAGTAATCTGGAAAATGATGTGGGTTCAGACATGGATGATAAATTAGGTCACGAAGAGATACTAAAAATCTTATCGTCCATGCCTGA
>Ga0209603_1004399_pt1 | contig 11735 bp, 8 predicted proteins | sample COGITO_mtgs_1206_FD_184812 | JGI IMG/M metagenome (GOLD analysis project Ga0209603, IMG submission 184812) | Pelagic marine microbial communities from North Sea - COGITO_mtgs_120607 (SPAdes) (version 2) | ecosystem: Environmental > Aquatic > Marine > Epipelagic ... | reverse complement strand
AGAAGACTCCCAGGCCGCACCACTGCTTGCGCCTGTGTTCATAATATTGGTCGAGTCGGTCGAGCTGACATCGACCAAGCCCCAGACATGCATGTAGAGCGTTTCGTTTTCGGATCCCCGTGTATAGTCGAAATTAATCGTCAATTTGTTCTCGGAACTGAGGCTCCCTTTAGGCACAGCGATTACATACCCAACTGCACCTTCACTGACCGTCGAATTGACTGTCGAGGTATTCACCAAAGCCCCTCCCGTTCGATCCCACGCGCTAGTCCAGTCCTTCGTCCAATCCGTGGTGGATCGCGTCGTATAACCGTTGGCTAATGCCGCCGTATCAAAGGTATCGTTAATCAGGGTTACGCTGGCGGACAATGACGTAGCGAAAGCCAGTAAGGGCAGAATAGACAGACGTAGGTAGTTCATCGCTCGGGGAAATTTATACTGATAGGAATTTGCTTTTTGGCGGCGCTAGCCGCCGGGGTGAGGGTTCAGCCGGCTAGTGGGACATCTGCGGCGCCTCTGAGCATTCGGTAACATAATATACCACTGGCATGCACGGTTGCGGTAATCATCACACGACAAAAGCTTGATCATTCTGCGACAAAAGAAACGCCGGAATCTACTCGCTACGGAGCTGGGAGGGCGAGATGCCGAACTCGTTCTTAAAACTGCGACTGAAATTGGTCGGCTCCAGATACCCAACCTGAAAGGCGACCTCGGAAACCGGCAGGTTGCTGTTTTCAAGTAGGTCGCGGGCGCGGTTCAGCCGCATGCATCGAATCAATTCCTGCGGCGTTTGATTCGTCATGGCTTTCAACTTCCGTTGAAGCGTCCGTTCCGCCATATTCATCGCCGTCGAAAGCGACTCCACCTTAAAATCCGGGTCGGACATATGCTCGCCCACCTGCTTAACAATACGCTCCATAAAGCGGTCCTCAAAGGGAACCGCCTCAATGCCACCGGTTGCATCAACCTGTTGTAAAATCCGGTTGCGGTAGTTGCGGCGGGACTCAAGCAGGTTGCGCACGCGCATTTTCAGGATCGGAACGGAAAAGGGTTTACTGATGTAATCGTTCGCTCCCTGCTCCAGTCCCTCGATCTGCTCATCCTCTTTGCTGCGGGCGGTCAGCATCACGACCGGTATATGGTTGGTCACTTCGTTGGTCTTGAGCTCTTTGCACAGATCCAGCCCGAACATGACGGGCATCACGACATCCGTAATCACCAAATCGGGGACATGCAGCACCGCCAGCTCCAAGCCCTCACGGCCATCTTTTGCCAGCAACACTTCATAGTCATCTTCGAGTTCAGTCTGAAGAACCAATCGCAGGTCCTCGTTGTCTTCCACGACCAGAATTGTTTCCATATTTCTCCATCTCCCTTAATTTTTGCCGGCTGGTGGGACATCTGCGGCGCCTCTGAGCATTCGGTAACACAATATACCACTGGCATGCACGGTTGCGGTAATCATCACACGACAAAAGCTTGATCATTCTGCGACAGTATTCAGGCAGTGACAAAAACGGCCTCCTCGCACATATCGCACGCAAAGACAAAAAAAGCCCCGTAAAAATACGAGGCTTTGGTTTAAATGCTTAAAAGCGCGGTTATGCCCTGCGACGGCGTAGCATCACCGAGCCCAATGCCAGCAAGCCGCCGATGAGTGCGTAGCAGCCGGACTCGGGAACGATGGTCAAGGTGATCACATCATTACCTAAGTCCTGAGTCACGAAACTACCCGCATAAGCACCTTCTGTCACATTGACAGTTCCAAATGCGGAGCTAATTCCAGATCCACCAGTGACATCTGCCAAGGTAATCGTGGTGTAAGTGCCTGTATAACCAGTGAGATCGACCGCGAGCGTTCCGCTAGCTGCGGTCAAGGAACCGAGACTCAGCGTCTTAACTCCGGTGGCGTTGAACTCGAAGCTCAATGTGCCGTTGCTACCGAATGTAAAACCGCCACCGGTGGCAGAGAGAGCCGCATCGCCTATTATATTGAGTGTGGCGTTCCCCGTATTCGACCCAATATTAGCACTAGCCACACTTAAGCTGCCAGAGCTCAGGTTAATGAAAGTATCTCCGCCCCCACCACCAGCAACTATTTCACCCTGTGCCGTAAAAGCGCCACCCTGTACATTTAATACGGCCGTGCCAGCCGTTTGTTGGCCAATATTGTTCGGTCCGCTAGTGGTATTAATTGATCCACCATTAATATCCAGTCGCCAGAGCGAAGATGCAGAACCGTTAAGCCCCATGCTAAGACGATCGAATGTGCGATCTTGCGCGTTTTGGAAAACTGGATTGTTGGTCTCATTACGGATGAATGCTATATCACCAGCCCCGGGCACACTCTCCCCACTCCAGTTTGAACCTTCATTAAAGTTACCATCTGCGCTTCCGTCCCAGTTTACACTCGCGGCAAACGAGTTGCCCGCCAACGCGCCAATGCTGATCAATCCTGCAATTATTTTTTTCATATATAGGTCTCCTTGGGGTTGTTTTGGTTCTGTCAAATGTCAGAACCCTGTATTGTTAGTCTCTCAATGTTTCCGGAAGTAACCCGGTCTCGTTCGGATTCCCCCATCTAGAACAACTATACCCTATTTATGAAACCTAGCGGTAATCACCACGCGACAAAAGGCTGATCATTTCGCGACAAAAGAAACGCCGGAATCTACTCGCTACGGAGCTGGGAGGGCGAGATGCCGAACTCGTTCTTGAAACTGCGACTGAAATTGGTCGGCTCCAGATACCCAACCTGAAAGGCGACCTCGGAAACCGGCAGGTTGCTGTTTTCAAGTAGGTCGCGGGCGCGGTTCAGCCGCATGCATCGTATCAATTCCTGCGGCGTTTGATTCGTCATGGCTTTCAACTTCCGTTGAAGCGTCCGTTCCGCCATATTCATCGCCGTCGAAAGCGACTCCACCTTAAAATCCGGGTCGGACATATGCTCGTCCACCTGCTTAACAATACGCTCCATAAAGCGGTCCTCAAAGGGAACCGCCTCAATGCCACCGGTTGCATCAACCTGCTGTAAAATCCGGTTGCGGTAGTTGCGGCGGGACTCAAGCAGGTTGCGCACGCGCATTTTCAGGATCGGAACGGAAAAGGGTTTACTGATGTAATCGTTCGCTCCCTGCTCCAGTCCCTCGATCTGCTCATCCTCTTTGCTGCGGGCGGTCAGCATCACGACCGGTATATGGTTGGTCACTTCGTTGGTCTTGAGCTCTTTGCACAGATCCAGCCCGAACATGACGGGCATCACGACATCCGTAATCACCAAATCGGGGACATGCAGCACCGCCAGCTCCAAGCCCTCACGGCCATCTTTTGCCAACAACACTTCATAGTCATCTTCGAGTTCAGTCTGAAGAACCAATCGCAGGTCCTCGTTGTCTTCCACGACCAGAATCGTTTCCATGTCCGCTGTTTGTTCGCTCATCGTGTGTCACCTTTTTGAAGGGGTATTTCTATTGTAAATCTGGAGCCTTGCCCATCGGCAATCGGACTGGCAACCACCACCCGACCACTCAGTAGCTCAGCCACCTCGTGAACCAGTGCCAGACCGAGACCGGAGCCAATCGTCTGTCGCGCGGACGACGATTGACCGCGATAATGCTGGTCGAAAATATGCGGCAGGTCCTCGGCCGCAATGCCAGGCCCCGTGTCTTCTACGAAAAAAATAAGCGCATGACGGACCGTAGAGAAGCCAACAACTACCTGCCCGGCGGATGGCGTGAATTTGATCGCATTGCTGATCAAATTGCCGAGCATGCGCTTCAGTGCCTGAGGATCAATACGCGCCAACAGACTCTCTTCTACGGGCTCAAATGACAGTTCGATTCCTTTCTCTTCGGCCAGCGGGCGCATGGAATCAATGATCGAGCTAATATGAACCACCAGCTCCACCTCCACGGGGTTGACCTTCATTTGCCCATCCTGAATTCGGCGCAAATCCAGGATTTGCTCAACGAGTTGCTGCAACTCGTACACATTCTTGAGCGCCACTCCCAGATACGTCTTTAGCTTCCCTTCGCCGACCTCCTTCATCGCCCGCTCAATGGGCACAGGAATAACAGTCAGCGGGGTTCGGAGTTCATGAGATATCTGGCTGAACAATCGCAACTTCATCTGTTCGAACTCGGTCTGGCTGCGCTCTTGTGCAATACGTAACTTGAGTCGTTGCAGGCTGAGCTGGCGATGCACTGCCCATATCAGCAAAAGCAGCAGAGCCAGTGTTGCCGACGCAATAATCGCGCGCCCCTTTCCTTTTGCCCAACGCAACTCCATTTCGGCATCGAGCGTTACGATTTCATCGAGCCGATGCTTCAACCGGCTCTGTCGCTCAATCAGATTCAACCATTCAATCATCTGCAATACCGGTCGACCGCTGGCAAGCCCATCCGCCAGGAAGCCAGCAAGCCGTTCGGCCTCCTCTGGAAACCCATGAAGGCGGATTGCCTTCACTGGATGTGCCTGTTCACGCATGCTGATGCTTGCTTCGCTCAATGCCAAGATCTTGAGACCGTTACGTTCCGCAAAACCACTGACCTTCAAGCGCAGCCAGCGTCCCTTAAAGCCAAATAGAGGAATGCGAACAGGATTGTCACCGGGATTTCCACCCGTCCATTCTGCCTTATGAATCGGTATCCATGACGTCCTTCCATCAACTTCCTGAGCGCCGAAAACCTCAATCTTTCCCGGGAAACCATAGCCAGGAACAATGCTCCCGCTCGGCGGCGTTGCGGGAAACAGCGTGAGCCATCCCATCCACTGCTCACTCCCCAAATCAAGCTCGATCAGACAATCTTCCTTTGGAGGTTGCTCGAAGGTTACCGAAAATGCGTTATTAGCCTCCTCGCCTTGGTTTCCCCGCGCTAAACCAAGCGGCATTCCCAAACCGGTCTTTTGATCTGCCAGATAGTCCTTGCTCCAATAAGGCCGCGATTCAAACGAGGGCTCAGCTACAATTTTTAGGGCCCTCCAAATATCCTTCTCTATTATACAGAAAACCTCGCCCAGAGCAAAAAACTCCCGACCGCCCTCGACCGCACCACGATACACGTCAATTCGGATTGAGGCACACTGAGGCGCGGGAATATCGATCCGCAAAGGAACATGGGTCGGATCGGGGCAATCCTCATCCATCCACTCTGCCACCGTTTCGCAGGTTCCGTCCTTGAATTGCTTGGATACGCGGAAACGGCGTGGGAAACCGTAGCCATGTAGCGTGCCCTGCCGGGGATCAATCGCCGGAACCAACACCACTTGTTCGACTTTTGCAATAGAGGACCAAGTCACCTCTGCGGACCACCGCGGTGATTCCGGCATTCCATCTATAACTGGCAGATAGTCTCCGTGAAAACCGTATGCATCCAGCTGTCTGGTTTCGTTGAAATCCGGCAAGCCGGCCAATTCAGCCCGGACTGAAGCTGCCTCAACAGTCAGCACCTTGCGCGCCTTTGGCAGTTTGAACCACGGCACTTCCTTGGAGTGCGTAATTATGGTGAACGCCAACGCGGTAGCACACAGCAACAAAATTGAAGTTCCAATTAAAACGCTGCCAGTTCTGTTCCTCATGATATCGCCAAGCTCTTCATTCTGTTATCTGACTTCTATTTGATCTTCATGACCACTTCAAAATATGCCAAACTGGCCAAATGCTCGAATGATACAGCCCTACGCGACATTCAGGAATTAAAGGCCAGAGCCATTTTCATTCAGAACCCCCGCAAAGGACGCAGCACAAGCTACAGGCTTCCAGGTCGCAGAAGCTAAAACCGTAAACCATCCATACACTCAAGATGACATTTGGCTTCGGAGGCTTCGCGATTGCAAGCTAATTTGTCGCCTTAAAACGAAGGTGCGCAGTCAAAGGAAAATGATCGGAAGGCGTGCGTCCATCCCTGCTGGTTCTTACAATCGCAGCATCGAGTGTATGAAACTCCGCAGAGGCGAAGATGTAGTCGATCTTTGGTCCACTCGCATACCCTTTAAATCCGTTAAAAGTGCCGACAGTTGTCTCATATGGGTGAATGAAACGAAAAGTGTCCACCATTATTAACGGCGTCGCCTCACCATTCAACTTTCCATTGCCAGTCAAATACGCGATGACGGGATTGTCTTCAGCGACATTCAAATCCCCCATCAATATAAGTGGGGCCCGGTGTGTTTGCCTGTGAAAGCGCTGCATGATCAATTGGGCGGCCTTCTCGCGTGAGGGTTGCGAGCCATCGTCCAAGTGGGTGTTATAAACATAGAATGGCTGCTGAGTGGCCTTATCCACCAGTCGTGCCCAGGTGCAATTCCGCAGGTGGTGGTTCCCCCAGCTTTTGGAAGGCTGTGTCGGCGTGTCGGAGAGCCAGAAGGTTCCGGAGTCATGGACCTCAAAACGATCCTTCAGATAGAGGATGGATACATATTGCCCGGTGTGCCGCGTACTGTCCGAGATGATGCCGACTTCACCATATTCTGGAAAATGCTGATTCAACGCATCCAACTGAAAACGCACCGCTTCCTGCAAGCCCAAGACATCCGGGGCGTGCTCACGAATCACATCATACAGGAACTCTTTTCGCAGATTCCAGTGGTTCGCACCGTCATTCGCGTTTCCATTGCGAATATTAAATGACATCACCCGAAGGTCAGATTCGCTCGCATTCGCGCTAGGGACAATGAGGCCTCATGAGCTCAGCAGCGAGTTTGAATTGTTTATGCTCCGCTGGGGAGTGGGCGGAGTCCATCAGCTTGCGCAGTTCCGAAATCACTTCCGGATGCTGCGAGGCGACATTCTTTGTCTCGCCGATGTCACGTGACAGATCAAACAACTCAAGCCTCGGATCCAAGTCGGTATTGGTCTTATAAAGAATCAACTTCCACTTGCCCTTAAGAATGGCGCGCTTGCCGCCCCTCTCGAAAAACTCCCAATAGAGAGTGTCGTGTGTCGCTTGCTCGCCCTGCCCCAATAGCACAGGCACCATCGAGATCCCGTCGGTATCTGCCTGTGCTTTGGCTCCAGCCAGTTCGCGCACCGTCGGCGATATATCCCAGAATGCAGAGACATGATCCGTGACCTGCCCAGGCTGAATCTTGCTAGGCCACCACGCGATCATCGGCGTGCGAATACCGCCACCCCACATGTCGCGCTTACCGCCGCGCAGTTCCCCGCTGGAATTGAAACTCGCACGCATATGCCCACCTTCTTCCATCGCGCCGTTATCACTGGCAAACATCACGAGCGTATTGTCGGCAATGCCAAGTTCTTCCAACTTCGCCAGCAGCAGACCCATGTTGTGATCCATATACGAAACCATTGCCGCAAAGGTCGTCTTTGGCTCGCGTTCATAGGAATAGTGCGGGTGTTTATTTTTCGGGGGTAAGGGCGTCTCATTCAGAATGGGGCGATACTTCGCCTTCCACTCCTCTTTGGCGCGCAGACTGACGTGCGGAATCTGAAAGGCGAGATGCAGGAAGAACGGGCCTTCTTTTTGCTGTTCGATATACGCAAGCGCCTCATCGATCACCAGCTCGCTACTGTAATGATCCCCTTCATGCAGCGTGTTATTGGGATATTTCACTTTAGTGACTGTGCCCCCATCGTTACGCCATAGATACTGCGGAAAATACCAGTGTGCCTGCGTGTGCGAAGTGAAGCCGAAGAAATAATCAAAGCCTTTCTTATGCAGCAAAGAGGCGTCGTCGGTATTGCAGCCCAACCCAGACTTTCCGATCAAAGCAGTGTGATAGCCCGCTTGCTTAAGCGCTTGCGGGAAGATCATATCGTGCGGATCTTCGCGCATCTGCAACTCACCGTTTCCGCGCACATAGGTGTTCCCGCTGTGCTTCCCTTCCAGCAGACAACTACGCGACGGGCCGCACACCGTGCTCCCAGCATAGTGGTTCGTAAAACGAATCCCCTCATCGGCCATGCGATCCAAATTCGGCGTTTGGATGATCTGCTGCCCGTAGCAACCGAGGTCGCCATAACCCAGGTCATCGGCGAGAATATAAATAATATTAGGTTGGCTCTGTGCTTGAGCGACAACAGCCAACATAGCGGCAATCAAAAAGCTAATAGGTTTCGTTTTAATCGGATATTTTATTGGGGCAGATTATAGCGAAGGAGTTCCGCTGGTATGTCTTGTTTTCAGCAGCGCGCAACAACTTAGTTCCGGAGGTGGGCATCAATCCAGCTAGCGTGATCGCTGCCGATTCCATTGCCGCCGTCGGTCACCACTAGTTTGAGTTCCATCGCATTGGCGACCGGCAAATCGATTTGCTCCCATTGGTTGCGCGTAATCAAACCACTATCGAAGACTTTCTCGTCATCCTAGTCGGCCGACGGGGATGGTATTACGAACCGGTTTCTATTTTTCTAAAACGAGAAAGCGTCCCCACTGCTAGCGATGAGGATGCTGTTACAATCCGATGCGAAGCCGACAACCCTCAATTAGAACAGTGTGCGCGCGACCATCAGGCATTGAACGAGTGACTCACCTTGATTCTCAGGCGGCACGCAGCCTATAGACAGCCAACTGTTTCAATCTACTTGGCTCAACGCAATGATGACGTTCGCCCACACTACTTAAATGTTGACGAACGGCAACACTTGAGGAATATTGACGTCCTACCACATTCATTACACTCAGAGCATGAACATCATTAGCGTCAAAGACCTCGCAAGTCTGATTAAACAGGAGCGAAAAGCCCGTGCTTGGACACAGGCGGAACTTGCAGAGCGTTCCGGCGTGAGCAGAGACTGGATCATTACCCTAGAGCAAGCCAAACCAAGCGTCGAACTCGCGCTGGTATTGCGCACGCTAAAGACGCTGAATCTGCCCCTGGCGATCAACAAGCCTAACCAACCAACTCAAGACGGAATTAACCTGGACGATATTCTGGATCAAACGAAACAGCGAGGCAACCAGCCATCATGAATGCGAAGTCTCTCAGCGTCATTGCGAATCAGCAAAAGCTCGGCACAGTCACTTACCACAAGAACCGACTGAGCTTCCGTTACGCACCGGAGTGGCAAACCTCCAGCGCAGCCTTCCCCCTCTCGGCCTCGATGCCACTCACACGCAATAAGCATTCACATGAAACGATTGAAGCGTTTCTATGGGGCCTGCTGCCCGACAATCAAGCCGTGATCGATCAATGGGGCAAACAGTTCCAGGTCTCCTCACGAAATGTATTTCGACTCATCGAGCATGTGGGCGAAGACTGCGCAGGTGCTATTCAATTTATCTCGGAAGCAAACGAGCACACGCTACTCAATCAACCTTACAGCGAACAAGTCCAGTGGTTCAGTGACGGTGAACTGAATGAGCGCATTCGCTTAGTGCTCGAAAATCATGCCAGCCAGCGACTCTCCAATGACATCGGCCAATTCAGCCTAGCTGGTGCTCAAGCAAAGATCGCACTCTACCAATCTAAAATCACCGGATCTTGGGGTATCCCACGCGGCATGACCCCGACCACACACATTCTCAAACCCGCTCCCCCGAGTTTCCCGGGCTTTGTTGAAAACGAACATTTTTGCTTATCGCTCGCTGCGGCACTCGGCATCACCACTGCCCATTCGAATGTGATCCATGCCGACGACATTCCAGTCATTGTTGTCACACGCTACGATCGTCATCACACAAATTCTCAATACGTGCGCATTCATCAGGAAGATTTCTGTCAAGCTCGGGCGATCTACCCGAATCTCAAATATCAAAGCGATGGCGGCCCTTCGGTCGAAGCCATAGCCAACACCATTTGGGAGGTCTCCAGTGATGCCCTGACCGACATTCGCAGCTTCGCCGACGCCCTGCTGTTGAACTTTCTAATTTACGGAACCGATGCCCACGCCAAGAATTTCTCATTGCTCTTGGCAAGCAACAATCAAGTGCGCCTCGCACCACTTTACGACATCGCCAGTGCATTGCCTTACCCACTTCAAATCTCTCCGCACAAAGCTAAATTAGCAATGAAGATAGGCAGCGCCTATTATATCAAGAAAATCGAGCCACGCCACTGGCAAGCCTGCGCAATGCAACTGCGCCTTCCAGCTGCAGCGCTCATAGAACGAATGCATGACATGACCAAACGATTAGAGACGCTGGCACCCACCATTGCGGATGACCTACGCCAACAAGGCCTCTCACACCCGATCGTGCAAACACTCTCAGACTCGATCAGCCAACGGGCCAGTAAACTGCTGAGTCACTATTTTAATTGATACCAATGGTGAACCAACATCTCACGAATTCTAACATTCAGTAGTTCAAGTCAGGGATGAGGGTGATCGGCCTACCAGATGGCTAACAAACCGTGGTCGGGGCGACAGGATTGCTTCGCCCTCTCGCTGCGCTCGTCGAACCTCGAGGTGCGGCTACCGCCGCATCGCCACTTCGTGGCTCCTTTCGACGGAACGAAGTGGAGAAAGGGCGCACCTCGTGCGAGTCTAAAAGACGGCCGGAGGCCGCCAATCCTGTCGCCCCTCCTGACACAAAAAAACCCACTTCGCAAGAGAAGTGGGTTTACTTTGGTCGGCCGACGGGGATGGCATTACGAACCGTTTCTAATTTTCTAAAAATGGCATCAAATCCCCGCTGGTCCAGCGGCGATGCTATTACGAAATTAGAATTTACCTTGTAAGATTATGAATTTCAATTAGCTACAATTTCGCTAATCTCGTTCGCGAAAACGTATAAAAAATAGTTTAAATTTCTATTTTCGCTATGCCATCACCGCAGGTCCTCCTGCCGCGATGACGATACAAGCCGTTTTTCTTACTCGATTCGCGGCACCTCCTCTCCATTTTCTCGATGGTAATGATTTTACAGCCCGCCTAGTCGTTCAAATTTTACAACTAAACGGTTCTTTCCCTCTGCTGGGCGGCATACGGGAAAGGTGTGAGATTATCCAGACCTTGATGATTAGCTAGCAAGAAGAACAGATCCTGATGGTTGAGCCTGACACGGAAAAACAAACCATTAAGATCCATCTGACAAGCGCCCGCCAATGCCTAGTATTTTAATTAATATACTGGAAATTAAAAGCGTAACCCCCGCCGCGCCTATTACGACAAGCTCAAGGTCTTCGACGACAGAGGCCACGACCACTGCACGCAGCACAAGCACAGCCACCCCGACCGCTACGACGGCCAGCGATGCTTCATCACCGCCAGCAGGCCGAACTGATCATCCAACACACCTTCGTAGCCAGTCGGGCTACCGTTCCAAAGACGCCAGTCGACGCCTGTCTCTAGACCGGCAAAGACCTCACCTTCCCCGAGCCCCGGTGCCATCTTCTCCAGCAAGGCATCTCCCTCTGCCGTCAGACCCGCCGCATACAAACCACCCAAAAAGTGCTTTGACTGCGAGTGGGTGAGCCCCCCGTTTTGATACCACCCGTAAGGACGGCCATGCATAATCTCAGCCAAATCCGCATCCGGTATCAGGCACAAGTTGCCGGGAATGCCGAGGTGATATGGCGGCTTCATAGCCTCGAGTTCTTCATACAACGAGCGCATCATGGGCTTGAGCAACTCATCCGGCACCAGTCCGTAATGCGCCGCCGCGCCATTGACAAACAGGAAGCCGTAGTCATGCAGCACGCCGTCTTTATCCCGCCAGCCGCCATACCATCCCGTCTCAGGATTCCAAAAGGTCTGATGATACGATTGCTTCAGGCGGGCCGCCCACGCATTCATTTTATCAGCCAGATCCGATTCACCACGGCGCTCA
>Ga0209603_1004383_pt1 | contig 11765 bp, 9 predicted proteins | sample COGITO_mtgs_1206_FD_184812 | JGI IMG/M metagenome (GOLD analysis project Ga0209603, IMG submission 184812) | Pelagic marine microbial communities from North Sea - COGITO_mtgs_120607 (SPAdes) (version 2) | ecosystem: Environmental > Aquatic > Marine > Epipelagic ... | reverse complement strand
CAGTGTCGTTATGGGGCGCGCGTGATCACAGCTGATGGCACCAACAATGCCGTGTTTGTGAAGTCATTGGCTGACGTGCTTGGGGTTCTTGATGCCTTGCTCAATGCTGCAGCCGCTGGAGAATTGGATCGTGCCATTACCCAAGTGGCAGAGCGCAAACCCGCACTCAAACCAGGCGCTGCCAAAGCTGCAGCCAATGCCTGACGCTACCACAGCTAAAATAGCAGCACTTAATGATCGAGCACGTCAAACATTCGGGGAGTGTCGTGTGATCGTCACTGAGGGTGTCCAGGCTCTAGAGGATGTGGATGTGATATTGCGACAGGTACAACTGTTTGACGCCTTCACGCCCGACAACGATCCATATCTCGAGCATGACTTCGGTTCAATTCAACTTGGGGAAAACACCATCTTTTGGAAGATCGATTACTACGACCTTGACCTGCACATGCATTCACCAGATCCAAGTGACGAGACTATAACTGCGCGTGTTCTCACCATCATGCTAGCGGAGGAGTATTAAGCAATTGCAGTTTAAACCGCAGATGCACACTCAAGTAGGATAGTGCAGCAGCCCAATCCCAAAATATTTCAACACAAACACAGCAAAACTGCCCTCGTCAAAGTGAGAACGCTTAGATATTTGCGGGTCAAACACAGTGTTTCGATTCACTGCGTCAAACACACTAAATCCAAACACTGTGTTCGAACTATTACACGACAAAATCAATGACTTAATTTTTACCGACGCAGGGCTTTAGGAAATTCTCCACGCCCAACGTTGTCAATATACTGCCCAGAAGTACGCAAATATCTATTGGTTTGGTTCGCAAAACTGCCCTCATCAAAGTGAGAACGCTTGGATGTTTGCAGGAGGCAGTTTAGGTCAAACATCGTAATTCAAAGTGCAGTGTTAACACTGTGTTTTGCGACGAGTGGTCAAACAGTACTGTTACAAACACGATGTTTGACAAAATGCTCAAACAGTACTGTTGCAAACACGATGTTTGGATTATTATTAAATTAAATCAGTACTAAAACCTTATCGTCGCTGTGCTTTTGGAAACTCGTCGCGCCCAACATTGTAGATATATTGCTCTGCTGTGCGCAAATATCTGTTGGATTAATTGGCAATGCTAATGTGGGCGCGCTTGTTATGGCGCTCAATTGCAGCTGCACTTTGCGTGCATCTCGACACAAACACAGCAAAACTGCCCTCATCAAAGTGAGAACGCTTGCATATTTGCGAGTCAAACACTGTGTTTGAACATGCAGTGTTAACACTGCACTTGCAAACACAGTGTTTGGCAAAAATGGCAAACAGTACTGTTGCAAACACAGTGTTTGGATTATTTAACAATTAAATCAGATATATAATAATTTAGGGTGATAAAATTTAGAAAAATCCACAACCAAAAACCAACAAATAGGACCCAATGCGTGATGATCTTAACTCTCAACTAGGCGCCGAGGACTTAAACATATGACACTATTCAAGCTCAAACACGCTGTTTGAACATGCCGTGTTAACACGGCGTTTATTTACAATTGACCAAACACTCCTGTTGCAAACAGCGTGTTTGACAAAAAACTCAAACATGGCGTTTCCAAACAGCGTGTTTGGATTATTTGTAAATAAAATCAATGGTTATATTTTATAAGCCCAATCTTTCCTCTAATTATAATCAAGTAAAGGGCCTAGGTATTGCACGCAACCACACAGGGACTATCTACAGAGGATATGATTGATCTAGCTCTAAGGAATAAAAAGTGACAACTCCGATTATATCTCAAAAATCCCCGTATGCTGTCGAGGTTGAAGAAGGAAAATCATACTTCTGGTGCTCCTGTGGCAAAAGCAGCAAACAACCATTTTGCGATGGCAGCCATAAAGACACGGGCATGACCCCAGTTAAATACACTGCCGATGCAAGCAAACGCGTTTTCTTTTGTGGCTGCAAGCACAGTAGCAAGCAACCCATGTGTGATGGTGCTCATAGCAAGCTATAAGCATCAAATATCGTAATATTTCTGATAAACCAAAGCACACAGCCCAAAACCTCATATAATACACATAGTATGAGGTTTTAGCTTAACTCATTGTAAAATATGATCTTCAGGCGAGGCGTCTTTTCGGTAGGAAGACCAATACCTCAGACTTTATACTCAAAGCTAACATAACGTTAGATTTTGAGGGGAGTTTGCAATGCGCCAGGCACAAACACTAAATGAGGCTCAACTGCGCAGGGTTATACACTACTGCCGCAGCAGACGTCATCCAATTCGTGATGAGACCATTATACTGGTTAGTTTCTACGCAGGGCTCCGAGCCAAGGAAATCGCAGCACTCACAGTGGGCAACATATTTGATGAGGACGGTGCTGTTCGCACACAGTTCATCCTAAGCGCACAGCAGAGCAAAGGTGGGCAAACACGCACGGTGTATCTCAATCAGCGATTACGTAAGGCTCTCCGCGAGTATGGTGATTATATACGCCTCGCAGATCCACAGCGTCCGCTGTTTGCCAGTCAAAAGGGCGGTCACTTCTCGGCCAACACAATGTGCCAGCTATTCTTAGACATATACAAAGCAATTGGGCTCAAGGACGCGAGCAGTCATTCAGGTCGCAGGACATATATTACCCGTTTGGCCAACAAGGGTGTAGGCGTACGCTTGCTTGCTGCTCTTGCCGGACACTCCCATATATCCACGACACAAAGATACATAGATGTGAACTCTGAGCAATTGAGCGAGGCGGTGGAGTTGCTTTAGCAATCAGGCCTTAGCGGACCTTTGGGCAAGGTGCAGAAAATGGCGGCTACGAGCCCAATGTGTGAATTGGATTTTTCTGCTGCGTGCGCTCGCAGCGCGGAAAATGCTGCAACAGCGTAAATCTGTACGCCGCGGCAGCCGAAAAAACCGGTCATTTATCCGAGCCGCAGTGGAAGCGACATGCTCAAGGATCAAATATTGGTCAAAGGTGCTTTTGGGTCTTTGCGCACTTAAAGGCTGCAGCGATATTCAATGTGCGGAAAGTGGAATGTTTTCTTCACTCAAAAACAAATTGATTGGCAAAGCGATAAAGCCATCTTCTACGGTTTCGAATAAACTTGTTGGAAGGGGATACATGAAGTCCCTATTAGTAAGTCCAAAACCGACGATTCTAGATTTGCCGATTATCGACAATCCGAGGCTAACGAATGGGCGCAGGCTCATTCTGGACATCTATTCAACAGACAAGGACGTAAGCCACATTTCGACCTGATCAGACACGGGCACCGCACTCCGGTGCGGCGTCCCTGTATCTTTCGCAACCCGTGTCTTATCCGGCTTTCGTTTGGATCCAGATCGTCTTGGTCTGGAGATACTGCTCTAGCGCTTCGGTGCCGTTGTCTCGCGCCATCGACCCTGACTGCTTGTACCCTCCGAACGGGGTCTTGATGTCGCCTTCGGAATACCCATTGACCGAGACCGTGCCGCACGGCAGGGACCGGGCCATATGAATGGCTTGGTCGATATCCTGAGTAAAGACTGTGGCGTGCAGGCCGTAATCCGTGTCGCAGGCGATGGCGAGCGCCTCTTGCATCGATGACACGGGCATAATGCCGAGGACCGGGCCAAAAATTTCCTCGCGGGCGATTTTCATCTCCGGCGTGACGTTCTGAAAAACGGTGGGTTCGATGAAATGGCCGGGCAGATCGCTGTCGCCGCCCAGAACTTGCACTGCACCCTCATCCACGCCACTTTGGATGTAGGACATCACCATTTCCTTGTGATCTTTGGTGATCATCGAGCCGATGTCGGTCACAGGATCAAGCGGATCGCCCATTTTGAAAGCCTTGACGCGCTCGATGATCCGTCCGGTGAACTCCTCTACCCGTGGGGCCGCGATCAGTTGGCGCATGTTGGCCGTACAGTTCTGCCCGCCGTTCCAGAAAGCAGACATGGCGGCATGATCAATCAGGTCATCGTCGATCACCGCGTCTTCAAGCACGATAAAGGGACTTTTACCGCCCATCTCCAGACCAACGCCTTTGAGGTTGCTGTCACTTGCGTAGCGCATGAACATCCGGCCCACCTCGGTCGATCCGGTAAAGGACACAGTGTCGATATCCTTGTGCAGGCCAATTGCCGCTCCGGCCGTTTCACCAAAGCCTGGCACAATGTTGATGACACCGGCGGGGACGCCAGCCTCTTCCATCAGTTGGGCCAGACGAATTGTCGAAAGTGGTGTCTGTTCCGCCGGTTTGATCACCGCCGAACAGCCTACCGCCAGTGCGGGAGCGATTTTCCATGTGGCCATGACCAGGGGGAAGTTCCATGGCAGCACCGCCCCGGCGACACCGACAGGCTCGCGTGTGATCAGCGCAAGTGCGGACGGCCCGGTTGTGGCGATCTTGCCGAAATATTTGTCGGCCAGTTCAGCGTACCATTGAAAGAAATTCACCACGTCGCCGCCGATCTCGGCCATACAATCGTTGATGGTCTTGCCTGTGTCGAGGCTTTCGAGCACTGCCAGCTCGTGGGTGTGCTCGCGCACCAGCTGCGCCACTTTCAAAAGCACCTCCTTGCGCTCTTCCGGTTCCGCACGCGACCATGTGCCTGCGTTGAAGACCCGGCGGGCGGCGACGACGGCGCGGTCCACATCTGCGGCCTTGCAATGGGCGACCTCGGCCAAAACCTCGCCTGTAGCGGGATTTGTAGTCTCGAATTTCTCACCGTCTGCGGCATCGCAATATGCGCCGTCGATATAGGCCTGCCCACCCGGTTTCAGCTTGGCCGCAATGGCCTGATAGTCAGCGTGGGAAAGGGTCATGTCTGTCTCCGTCAGGTCAAGTGCGCAAGCTGCGCGCGAATGTGCGAATGTCGTTCAACAACATCTCGGGTTCTTCCATCGCCGCAAAATGGCCGCCGCGGGGCATCTCGGTCCATTGGACGATGTTGTAGATGCGGTCTGCGTAAGACTTCGGGGGCCAGCGCAGCATTTCCTTGGGGAAAACGGCGCAGCCGGTCGGTACTTCGACGCGCGTGCCTTCGGGCGACAAGACGCGCCCGCCTTCCTCACGGCGGCCATAGTATATCCATGAGGCCGAATTGAATGTGCGCGTGGTTATATAGATCATGATGTTGGTCAAAAGCTCGTCTTTAGAATGAGCCGCTTCGATGCCGCCTACAGGCACATCCGACCAATCATGGAATTTCTCTATCAACCATGCGGCAATACCCACGGGGCTGTCCATCATCGCATAGCTCAGGGTCTGTGGACGCGTCGCCTGCTGTGTGCGATAGCCGTTTTGCATGATCTGGTCGTTATCAAATTGGGCGGCCCACGCGATTTCTTCAGCTGTTTGGGGCCCGTCAGGATGGCGCACGGTGCATACGTTGATGTGGATCGCAGAACAGGCCGGTGCATGATCATATCCCAACCAAGAACAGACCGCGCCACCCCAGTCCCCGCCTTGGGCAAGGTAGCTGTCAAAGCCAAGAGTTCCCGTCATCAGCGCGTTGATGACGCCCGCCATCTTGCGAGGTCCGTAAGGACGGGGGGGACGGCCGGAGAATCCGAACCCCGGCAGGGAGGGTGCGATCACCGTAAAGGCATCCTCTTCGTTGCCGCCAAAGCGTTCAGGATGGGCAAGCGGCTCGATCAGATCGAAAAATTCGGCGACCGAGCCGGGCCATCCATGAGAGATCATCAGGGGCATAGGGTTTGAGCCGCTGCCCTGTTCATGGATGAAATGCATATCAATGCCATCCACAGGCGTTTTGAAATGCGAAAAGGAATTAATCCGCGCTTCTTGCACGCGCCAGTCAAAGCCATCGACCCAATACGCACAAAGGTCCTTCATATAGTCCAGATTGGCACCGTAGTCCCAACCACCATCATCGGGCATCTCGTGCCACGGATACGCAGCAACGCGGGCAAGAATATCGTTCAGAACTGCATCCGAGACGCGATATTCAAACGGCGTCACATTCGGATTAGAGGTCACTTGGTCTTTCAAAATGAGGGTTCCCTGATCGTAACGACATTCTCTCCGCCCCTGTCCGGGGGAAGGCTGAACCTCAATTAACTAAAGAATGCGACACACCGCGAGGGACAGATTGCACATTTCACGAGGACAGAAAGAGAACCGCTGTCCCGAAGAGGCTAAAGCATTGCCTGAACCTCGTCCGCAATCAGCTTTACACCGGATTGGAACTTGGACACCGGCACATAGGCAAAGCCAAGACGAAAGCTGCGGCTGTCGCTGTTGCCGAGGTAATAGCGTTGCCCCTTGTCTATCAGCACACCTTTTTCGCGCAGGCGCTCTGCGAGAAGGCTGGAATCGAACCCCTCCGGCCCGGTCAACCAGAACGACGTACTGCCTTCGGTTCTGGATCGTTTTAGCATCCCAAGATGAGTGTCGATCGCATCGTTCATCGCGTGCCAGCGTTCATTGAAGCGGCCACCGATTTTCTGCACGTGGGCGTCGTAATGTCCCAGACGAAAGAAAATTGCCAAGATTTCCTGAACGATCATCGGGGGGTGGCGCATCATCACGCCGCGCGCAATGCGGGCCTGACGAATGATATCGCGGTGTGCCACGATAAAACCCATGCGCAGCCCCTTGGAGACAATTTTCGACAGGCTGCCGACATAGATCACACGTCCGCTGGTATCGAGCGACCGCAGGGACAGGGGCGGCTCTGCGATTGCGTTCATGGCGACGTCATAATCATCCTCGATGATGATCAGATCCTTTTCAACCGCCGCTGCAATCAGCTCTTTGCGGCGCGCCTCGCTCATCGTGACCATTGTCGGGAATTGGTGGCTGGGGGTGGTGAAAACAAGCTGACATCCCGCCGGTATCGCGGACGGGATCAGCCCGTCCTCGTCAACAGGAACCCCGATGAGCGTATTGCCGGATTGCAAAAAGGCATTGCGCGCACCCCAATAGCCCGGGTTCTCCATCGCGACCGGATTGCCCTGACGGGCAAAGATCGATCCGATTATGAACAGCGCGTTCTGCGCGCCCAGCGTGATCAGGATTTCGTCGTCTTGGGCATGGATGCCGCGTGTGGTCAAAAGACGCTGACGCAATTGTTGCAACAGCTGCGGGCTGTCACTTTCGACGGCGTCGCTGGCCCATGCGGGCATCCGGGCGCGCCCCAGAACCTGTCTGGAACATTCGCGCCACCCATCCACCGGAAACAGATCTGGGTCGGTCTGGTTGTAGATGAAAGGATAGGGATAACTGCGGTAGTCCACAGGCATGATGATCGGTTCAAGGTTGTTGGGCTTGAAGTCGACCGGACAGGGCTGATCGCTGGCCTGCGCCGCGCGCGCCTTGCTGCGCGCGGCATGCAGTGCTGCCATTTTGGGATGCACGAAATAGCCTGACCGGTCGCGCGACACCAGAAACTCAAGATCTACCAGACGGTTGTATGCCGCAAAGATCGTGTTGCGGGAAACTGAAAGCTGTTCCGCAAGCTCGCGACAAGACGGCAGCGGGCGGTCGTCGGCCAGCAGGTCTGAGGTGATGGCACTGCTGACCATCTCACAGACCTGATCTCGCAGGCTGAGCCGCGAATTTTCCGGCAACTTCAGAAAGCGCATTGCGGTCGATCCCATGCCAGTCCCTTTGCTCAGCCTCATGTGTGTGCCTGCCCAAGTAGCACATCGCAAGAGGAGCATGGCAGGCTCAGACTGAACTGTCACCTGTTTTAGGGCCGTCTGTCCCTTTCGCCATCTCAAGGGCAGAGGGATAATGTGAGCAAGTCAAAACACATCCAACGGGAGAACTATCAAATGAGTCTGTCCACCATACTGAAATCAGCGTGCCTTGCCTCGGCTGCCACCTTGTTCGCACAAGCCGCCGCTGCCGAGAAAGTTCTGAAGCTCGGCACAGTAGGCTTCATCGGCATGCCGATTGGTGATGCCATCGATCAGGCCTTGATCCCGACGCTCGAAGAGGTCTCAGGCGGGCAATTGAAAATCGAGCCGCATTACCGCCGGTCGCTGTGCAGCGAGCAGACGTGCGGCGAACAGGCGAACCAAGGCCTACTGGCACTGTGGACAAGTTCCACCGCGAACTTTGGCAACTTCGGCACCGCACTATCCGTCTTTGATCTGCCCTATATCTTCAAAAGCATTGAGGACGCCGACCGCATTTCATCAGAGTGGCTGGCCGAACAGCAGTGCCAGATCGCGGCAGAAGAAGCGGGCCACGTCTGTCTGACCGTCTATTCATCGGGCGGCTTCCGCCAATTGGGCAACGCAAATGGTCCGGTCAAGGTGCCTGCTGACATGGAAGGCCTGAAATGGCGCGTCACCAAGAGCCCCATTGAATACACGCTGGTCAAGAACTGGGGCGCGGTCCCGGTGCCTTACGACTGGGCGCAACTCTATCAAGGTCTGCAAACCGGCGTTGTGTCCGGCCAGTATGTCGCCACACCTTGGCAGCACGTCGCCAAGCTGCACGAAGTCGCGCCTTATTTCACCGAGATTGGCGGGTCGTGGTCTGGCAATCAGCTGTCAATCGACAAGCGCCAATACGATGCGCTGAGCGATCCGGAAAAGGAATGGTTGCACACGGCTGCAAAGGCCTTTGGTCAAAAGGTGCAGGAACTTGACCGCGCGTGGGTCGAAGCTGGTGAGGCCGAGATCAAGAAGACTGCGAAAGACTGGTATGTGCCGACCGAAGAGGAACTGACCCTCTGGCGCGCCGGTGCCATCGACGCATGGCTCAACGCCAAGGGCACCTATGATCCCGCCACCGCGCGCCGCGTGTTGGAGGAACAAGGCATGGACAGCTTTATTGCCCAGCTGGAAGAAGCCGGCGCGCTTTAAGTCGCGCACGTCACCATTGAGAATAGCGAGGGCGCAGGACCAGAGTTCCGCGCCCTTGCATACCGTCAAAATCCGCATCGGAGCACATTGAATGGAAAGCGTCGCACTCTTGGTCATACTGGTCGTGATGATCATGCTTGGCGCCCCAGTCGGCTTTGTGATGATCCTGATTCCGGTGGTCTATATCCTGATCACAGACGCGGCCCCGATGATCCTGATCCCCAGCCAGATGTTTCAGGCCATCGATTCCGTGCCGCTGACCGCCATTCCGTTCTTCATGCTTACGGGCGAGTTGATGACCTCGGCCACAATCACCGACCGTCTGGTGAACCTGAGCCAGAAGATTATAGGCCGGATGCGCGGCAGCATGGCGCAGGCCAATGTCTTGGTCAGCATGTTCTTTGCCGGCATGAACGGATCAGTCGTTGCGGATACGGCGACTGTAGGCTCGCTGCTGGTGCCAGGTATGAAAAAGGCCGGATACCCGCCTGAGTTCGCCGCCGCGATCACCGCCGTCAGCTCAACCATCGGCGGGATCATCCCGCCCTCGATCATGATGATTGTTCTGGCCAATGCAGCTGGCATTTCCATCGGTGCGCTTTTTGCGGGTGGCATCGTGCCGGGCCTGCTGGTGGGTGCGCTCTTGATGATGATTAACTACATCATTGCGCGCCAAAAGAATTTTGAACGCAGCGAAGAGCCGTTCAGCTTGAAGGGCATCGCTGTCGCAGGATACCAATCCTCTTTCGCCCTCCTGATCCCTATCGTCCTTGTCGGCTCAGTCGTCTTTGGCATCGCAGGCGTGGTCGAGGCGGGCGCATTGACGGCCACCATCGCCCTTTTCGTGGGCCTGTTCATCTACCGCACGATCACCTGGACCAACTGCAAAAGCGCCTTTGTGCGCGCCTTCCGCAATTCGGCCATGGTCTTCATCATCATCGCCGCCGCCGGACCGTTCAGTTGGCTTCTTACCTCGCTGGGGGCGATCGGCCAGCTTGAGGAATGGCTTTTAAGCTATACTTACAACCCGCTGCTCTTTGCGCTGGTGCTGGTCATTTTCATCTGCCTTCTGGGCATGGTGATGGATTCGGCGGCGAACATCATCGTCGCCGGGCCCGTGCTGGTCGACGTCATGGTCAAGGCGGGCTATCCGGACGTGCAGGCAGCACTTGTTGTTGTCATTGGTTTCCTGATCGGGTCGGTCACGCCGCCCGTGGGTGTCGCGTTCTTTACCGCTGCTGCCATTGCCGAGGTACGGCTTGAAAAGGTGGCGGTTGCGATGCTGCCCTACCTAGCGGCTCTGTTTGCGCTGCTGTTTATGCTGATCGTCGTGCCGGACATCACCATGTTTGTGCCGCGCGCCCTTGGCTTTTCGAATTGAGGGGGGAACGCAGAATGATCGCCGCCATCCGTCTCATCGACCAAACCGTCAAGAAAATGCTCACCGCGTTCTGCGCCGTGTTCTTGTGTGCCATGGTCGCCTTCACCGTTTATTCGGTGGTGATGCGATACGTCTTCAGGGACCCGCCCATCTGGGGGGATTTGCTAACGGTGCTCAGCAACATCTGGCTGGTATTCTTTGCCTTGGCCCTGACCGTGCGCGACAAAGATCACATTGCTCTGGATATGATCTACAACTGGCTCCCACTCAAAGCTGCCTTCCTTGTGCAACAGTTTTGGACAGCTGTCATCTTTTGCATTGGCATTGTAATGATCGTCTGGGGGATCGAAGCTGTTCAAACGATGGGCGGCAAATACTGGGAGATGTGGCATTTCGCCTGGGAAGATGGCGGCATCGTCTTCAAACCCAACTACATGCCTAAGAAATACGCCATCGCAATCGTCCCCATTTCGGGTTTCCTCGTCTGTGTTGCCGCCGTCGCGTCCATCATCGAGGACAGCTTGCGGCTCAAGGCGGGCACCTATCGTCAATCAAGTGACCTGGATGTTACCGAGTAGGGCTCATTCTCTGTAAGGAGTGCTGCTGCAACGAAGCAGGGCAAAAGCTCAGGCGCAAATGACTGGTGAGACAGTTCGCTCTTGTGAGACCTCGAACGCTTGAGAGTCTGAGCTTGCCTCGAACGGCCGCAATGCGGACATGCAATGCGTTGCGATAGGAACCTTACTGTATTCGCAAAGAAATGCTGCATCAGCAATAACCACAACTGCAACTGCAAACAAATGCTGCGTCAGCAGCATGGATAATGGTCAATGTCGGGAAAGTCCGCAAAACAGCCATCCATGCACAGTTCAACCAATGGCTGCAATCCATTCGTCATTCTGATATACTTACAACATCCAGGTACATAGATGTGAACTCTAAGAAGTTGAGTGAAGCGGCGCAGCGCTTTAAGCATTGGCCCCTGCATAAAGCTGCCTAAACACCCAGAATAGCAGTAAGCCCTCGTTCTGACAGCTTATCCTGCTCAACCAGTTCAAGCGCCTTGATGCGTACGTCTGGCGCAACAGTGTAGGCGTCTTGATGTGTGCCGATTACTGCAAGGGCAGACTTTTCTGATAAAGACCCTGTGCGGAGCATTTCCAACGCTTTTAAGCTGGCTTGCGTGTTCTTGTCGTTTGTATCGCTGCTCGCATTTACACTGCGCTTTGAACCGCCTTCAGCCACAGCAGTTGCTTTTGGTTCGTTGGGAAGCTTTTCTTCAATCTCCACATCATCAATCGCGCGCTGCAAATCTTCATCTGTGACGGCAAAACCGTTGGAAAGATCAGCGGTGTAGTCTTTATGAGGGGTGTCATACCTCTTGCCCGTGAGCATCTCTTTTTTAAGACGCGGCGTGAGATGACTGTAATGGCGCTCAATCATCAAAATAGACGTACCCATTTGGACAGCCAGAGTATGTACGTCCATTCCATCATTTAGCAGTGAGAACGTCGCATAAGTATGGCGCAAGCTATACAGCGTGCGATCTT
>Ga0209603_1004380_pt1 | contig 11773 bp, 8 predicted proteins | sample COGITO_mtgs_1206_FD_184812 | JGI IMG/M metagenome (GOLD analysis project Ga0209603, IMG submission 184812) | Pelagic marine microbial communities from North Sea - COGITO_mtgs_120607 (SPAdes) (version 2) | ecosystem: Environmental > Aquatic > Marine > Epipelagic ... | reverse complement strand
CTTCGACGATTCCTGGGATCTAGTAGATCCTCACAGTGGTAAAGTTACGAAAACTGTATCAGCGAAGACACTTTGGGTTAAACTTATCCAAAACCGTGTTGAAACTGGCGAACCTTATATTATGTTCAAAGATACGGTTCAGAACGCTTTACCCCAATTTCAGAAAGATTTAGGTCTACAGGTACATCACTCAAATTTATGCTCTGAGATAACACTTGCGACAAGTGCAGAACGTACTGCAGTTTGTTGCCTGTCGAGCGTCAACCTTGAAGAGTACGACGAGTGGTGCGACAACGATCAATTCATTCCTGATTTAGTACGAATGTTAGATAATGTTTTAACTTACTTTATTGATAACGCACCTGATGAGCTTTACCGAGCAAAGTTAAGTGCAGAACGTGAAAGAAGTATCGGTTTAGGTGCAATGGGCTTTCATGCTTATTTACAGCGACAAGATATTCCTTTTGAAAGTATGTGGGCAGCAAGCTCAAATCACACAATGTTTAAAAGAATAAAATCGGAGGCAGTACGTGCAACAAAACAACTCGCAGAAGAAAGAGGAGAATGTCCAGACGCAAAAGGTTATGGAGTACGTAATGCCCATTTGTTGGCCGTTGCTCCTAATGCCAGTAGCAGTATTATTTGTGGTAACACTAGCCCTAGCATCGAGCCTTATCGCGCTAATGCCTTTACTCAAAAAACTAAGTCAGGATCTAGTCTGCTTAAAAACGAGTATCTGGAACACGCTCTGCAGGAGTTGGATATGGATACAGCTGAGGTTTGGTCTAGTATAATGACAAAAGGCGGAAGCGTGCAGCATCTAGACTTCTTAGATCAACATACGAAAGATGTGTTTAAAACAGGCGTAGAGATAGATCAGAAATGGGTTATACAACATGCCGCAGATCGTCAACAGTACATCTGTCAGAGCCAGTCTTTGAATGTGTTCTTCCCTGGCAATGTATCAAAGCAAGAGCTGCATGCCATTCATATGAGTGCTTGGAAGAAAGGTGTAAAGACTTTATACTATCTTCGTAGTGAGGCAGTGAAAAGAGCAGACAATGTGTCAGAGCAAGCTTTGAGACAGTATGTTCTAGATGCAGTTGATGAGAACGAATGCTTAGCGTGTGAGGGATAGGATGAAATTATTAAAATTTAGTGCAGACTGGTGTAGACCTTGTGCAGCGTTGACAAAGACACTAGACGATATAGATTTACCTGTCCCCGTTGAGACAATGGATGTTGATCAAGAACAAGTACTAGCACGATCGTATGGGGTACGTGGTGTACCTACAGTAATTTTGGTAGATGCCACTGGAAAAGCTTTAAAACGCTTTTCTGGTGTCAAAAGTAAGGCTGATATAGAAGCCTGGTTAGGAGATGTGTACGAATGAGTAATTTATTAGAAGAAAGAGAGTATTATAAACCGTTTAATTACCCTTGGGCATTTGAACATTATAAAGAACAGCAGCACATGCACTGGTTGCCCGATGAAGTAAACCTTGCAGATGACTTGAAAGATTTTAGAGAAAAGCTAACTCCAGGCAACAAAGTATTGCTTTCGCAAATCTTTCGCTTCTTTACACAGGCGGATGTAGATGTATGTTGTGGCTACGCTAAACATTACTTACCTACATTTAAACAGCCCGAAGTAAGAATGATGTTGGCTTCTTTTGCGGCTATGGAAGCTGTTCACCAAGAGGCATACTCTTTATTACTAGAGACACTGGGCTTTCCGGAGGAAGAATACCAAGAGTTCATGAAGCATAAAGCTATGATGGACAAACATGAGCACCTTAGTGACTTTGGCATGGAAACTAAGATGGATATAGCTAAAACTATGGCTATCTACTCAGGTTTTACCGAAGGAGTACAATTATTTAGTAGTTTTGCTATCTTGTTGAACTTTCCTCGTCACAACTTGATGAAAGGTATGGGTCAGATCGTTACGTGGTCTATTCGAGATGAGAGTTTACACGTAGAAGGTATGTCAAAGCTTTTCCGTACTTTCATACAAGAGAACCCTGAGTTATGGAATGATGACCTAAAGTATGAGATCTATTGTGCTGCAGAGCGCACTGTAGAACTAGAAGATGCGTTTATTGATTTATGTTTTGAAGGTGCTGATGTACCTGATCTAACCCCTGAAGAAGTAAAAGCATACATTCGATATATTGCAGATCGCAGACTACTAGGTCTAGGATTGAAAGAGATTTTTGGAAGTAAGGAAAATCCTTTAAAGTGGTTAGACTATATGTTAAACGCAGTTGAACACGCAAACTTTTTTGAGAATCGTGCAACTGAATATTCACGAGCTAGTACCACAGGTAACTGGCAAGATATTTTTAAATAGAGGTATTTATGAGCGAAGAAAACAATACATTCACACTAGACGGCGAAGATTACGTAATAGACGACGTATCCGATCATGCTAAGTTTTTGGTTTATCACTTAAATAGATTGAATGAGAAACGTAGGGAGGCTGAAGGAGAGTTAGCACTGCTAAATGCTGCTGAGGCAGGTTTTGTAGAGCAGCTTAGAGACGCTGTTAAGGATGCAGAAGAGCAGCCTGAAGAAGTCAAAGAAGGTGAAGTAGTATAGAAAGGGGGCGAAAGCCCTTTTTCTTTGTCTAAGAAAACGACATAGAATGCTGTATTAGTGTGTGGCTATCATCTAAATCTTGTACTTCTTCGGATGTATACGCAGAGGCAGAATCATATAGCATAGGCGTCACAGTATTTAACTCATATGTATAAGTAGAGCAGTCTTTTAAAGTCCATGAAAGTACTTCGGTGTAGTTAGTTCTATAGTAAGACTCAAGCGCATCAAAAAAATCTTGAGAGTATAAATAATTCCTACTCCCTTCAAAATCTATACCTGCTAAGTAATAAGACTGTCTAAGTACTCCATCTGTTACAATACCATATCTAATCCAGCATAGTACATTATCCTTAAAGTACCCAAAAACTACTGCGTTACTATCAGACTCTAGTGAGTAAAGTAAGTCGGAGGTTAACCAATCATGGGCCTCTGTCTCTCTACTATCAGTAACTAAACGCATAGTACCTTCTAATATTTTGTCTTTGCAGGCATTAAATAGTATATCTATCTCAGATGTCTCTAGCGCAGTAATATTTCTTACTTCATTCATAGTTAGCTCCAAAGCTGTATTATTCTTGTCCCAGCTTGGGGCACTATATAATTGAGTGGTTCTGTCCATGACCACTTAGGTAGGTATGTATTTACAAGCCCTTGACCAGGGATATATGTATAGCCAGAAGCATCACTAGTATAGGTCAAATCAGATCTTTCTCTAGACCAGAGTAATGTCCTATTTGAACTAAGTAATTTGATTGTTTTAAACGCGCTTGCATCAGTATTTAGAGGGCTTTGTACAGGAAATGTTATGTAATTAGTATTTATTGCTCCCAGCTTTAAGTATTCAGTAGTGCCTAGACGTCTAAACTCATAAAAGCCATGAGTGGTTCCATCTGCTACAGTAACATCTGTAGTTGGGTCTATGCTTCCTTGATAGTATCCGAATATCTTAAAGTACCCATAGTATATGCTGCCAGTGTAATTAACGGCGGCAGAAGTTAGTTCGACTTCATGAAGCAGCACTGAAGTCGGGGCAGAGGCTGCCACTATCGCGGAACTAAACACTATGAGATACCAGAACCAAAGATAATATAATTATCTACGGCAGTGCAAATAATCTCGGTAACAGCGCCTGTAGCTACTGTTAAGTTGGAAGTACCTGATGATACAGCGGAACCATTAAGATGTTTAATTGTCTGAGTATTTGTTGTCCTGTCTACAGTAAGTGCTCCTGTACCTGAGTTAAGAAGTGTCCAGGATTTACCTACATCACCAGAGACAGCATCTGCAAGTATAAGGGTTCCCGCACCTCCAGTATAAACAATTTTTTTACCTGCAAAAGTAGCAAACTCGGAAGCATCTATGCTGGTGTCAACTGTAGCTGCTAAGGTTTGAGATGCAGTTATTGTTCCTGAAGATACTAACGCGCCCGTTGACGGATTATATGTAAGTGCTCCAGTATCATCTAAGAGACCGTTCGATTCATCATGAAATACAACTGGGAAGTCCGTATTTGCTGTACTATCTGTAACTGTAACAGTTGAAGCAGTAATGTTAGCACCATTTAAAGAGATCGTACCACTTGTATTAGTAAATTGGTTATTAAAAGAGCCTATTGAGGAATAGTTATTCGAATCTCCTATAAAGAACTTTCCAGTATCTAGGTTGGGAGTAGCTGCAGTTCGTCCTGCACCCGCAACCATAATAGATCCAGTCTGTGCATGTACTCTTTCAACTTTACCAACATTTTGAATTAAATTAGCAGCACCTGCAGGTTTAACATTTGTTAATGCTCCAGCCGTTGCTGCGCTTACATATAGTATATCACCGAATTCCCATTCTTCAGCACCGCCTGTTGTGTCACCATGTGCAAATGTGCCAAACGAAATAACTTCAATATTACCATTAGCACTAACGGCTGCATTAGCTAGTCCAAATGAAGGCATCGTGGCTGCAGAGTTTGCTTGGGCTTTACTTACTACGGGTTTTTGTCCGCTAACGCTAGAGATATAAACCACATCTCCCTTTGCTAATGATTCGCCAGCTTTTGCTTGAAATCTTACAGCCCCTCTTAAATCGCCAACAAATTCTGCAGCAGTAACAACATTATCACCAATATCAATATCACTAAAGTTTGAAGTAATAGAACCGCTATCTAAAGCACCAACAATTGTCAGTGATGAAGCAAGTACGGTAGAACCTAATGTCGTTTGACTTAATACTTCATTGCCATTAATTCTAAATGTTTTTGCAGACGCTACTTCAAAATGCTCTGAAGATGTCCATGAATCAGTCGAGTTTACCCAATTAAGTGTTTTATCGGTTACACCTTTAAGTGTAATGCCACCGCCATCAGCAGTAGTATCAGTAGGAGTTGTAACTGAACCAAGAACAATATTCTTGTCATCAACACTTAATGTTGTGGAGTTAAGTATAGTTTCTGTACCATTTACCGTAAGATCGCCAGTTACGACTAGATCTCCTCCAAGTGTCACATCATCAGGTAATCCAACAGTAACCGTCCCAGCGTTTTCTACAACTGTTACTTCGTTTGAAGTACCAGCAAAAGTAAGAGTACCACCTAGAGCAACAGGACTTGTATTCGTTCCATCAGATACTGTAATACTTGAGTTTGTTAATTTAGCATTTGTAATAGAACCAGCTAGCATACTGTTTTCAACTGAAGTGGCTTGAATCGTAGCGGCCCCACCAGCTGCAATTGTTATATCACCACTTACATTGCTATATGTTTCGTCTTGAAAAGCAGCTAAAGTAGACTTGAAAGGACTATCGCCGTTAGTACCTAAACCCATTACAACATATTGATTTGAAGATAGTGTACGGTCCAATGTATAGCTAGGAAGGTTACTCCAATTACTTTTAAGAGTCGTGATGCGCGCATCGCCGTCAGTACTGTGGCTTATATTAATACCTACCCCGCCGCCAGTAACTATACTACGGATGTATTGCCCAGTTGTATCAACATTAAGTTCAACAGAGTCTGGTTGAATTGTAGTTTCGAATGATACGTTACCCAAATTTGTAACAGTGCCTGAACCAGCAACATCACCAGTAAGCGTAATGCTGAAATCGTCAACATTAAAGTCTAAAGTATTATCACTATCATCATATGTTACAGCAATACCAGACTCGGTGTTGCTACCAACCATTGCACCAACAGTGTCAGATATTGTTTCTGCTAAGGTGATACCATTGACTGTAATCGCATCAGCTTCTAATGTACCATCAACATCTATATCACCAGTCGCAACAAGGTTACCAGTCAATGTTATACCTGTACCAGTTTTAACAATTGTTTGATCGTCTAAGAATGAATTTGAACTTGTTTGATAGATGACATAACTGCCGTCAGTAGGGCTTGTGATAGTGACATCAGTAAGATCACCAAGATTTATTCCAGCAGTATTGACTTCAACCTTACTCGCTATGATTTCGTTTTGTTGATTGATCCTTGCTCTTATATCTGGCATATTATGATCCTCCTAGTGTGACTCCGGGTGTGACTTCAACTTGACCTTGTAACACTCGAGTAGTCACACCACCAGTAGATGTAATTTCTACATCGTAAACATAACGACCTGGCTCCATAGCTTTAGTTTTTGTATCAGTCAAAGCTATAGTTATAACACCATTGGTTGAAGTAATAGGTGTTGTGACATCAAACTCTACCGAAGTAGAAGATTCATAATTCTTTTTTATTTTACCTGCAAGGGCATAACCATTTACGTTCTTTGGATTACCACTACTATCTTCAATAGTAACCGTTGCAGTAAAAGCAGAACCTTGATCTATGGTTAAATTCGAATAAATTGCCATTATTGTTTACCTTAAATTGTGTATTGATACTACTATTTATTCGCTTTTAATTCCTCAATCTCAGCTTTCATTAATTCATTTTGTTCTTTTAACTCTTTAATTGCTTCGACTAAAAGAGCTGTTACTTGAGAATATTCAACTGTTTTATAAAATTCTTCATCATCGGATTTAAATGGCAATTGTTTTTCTTTAATTGCAGAAGGTAAAACTTTTTCAATATCTTGTGCAATTAGACCAGCTGAGGCTGTATTATCCTGCTTCCAATCAAATGTTACACCATTAAGTTTGCTTACTTTATCTAATGCTCCGTCAACAACTTTTATATTTTTCTTTAATCTTTCATCAGATACAGTAGTAGAAAATGCAGTAATATCGCCGTCGACATGTAAATCTCCATCATTTTCAAGTCTCATTTCTTCAGCACCAGCTGTATACCATCTGATGCCAGCACTGGCATCATAGAAAGTAAAATCGTGAGTATTACCAGAATATATATCAATGCTACTACTATTTCTTCTTCGATCATTTTCTAATCTGATCGTAGTACCACTCATTGTCATACCATAGTTGCCATCAGCAGAATACGTAGTATCACTAAACTTCGCACTTGTTGGCACTGCTGTTTTAACATTCGTATATGCCCACTTAGCACTAACTGATACCGTATCGGTCGAAGTGCTTGCTGGCGAACCAGTTATATCTCTTTGTGTGTTAGTGTCAGTATTAACCCATGGAACATTTACATATGCCTTTCCACCCGATATTGCGATTGCGTAATTTCTATTAACTGCACTAGTGCTAAAACCAGTTTTAATACCACCAAATACACTTGATGTTGCTTCTGGAACAGATGTCAAGAAGCTTGATAAATTAGCCGGTGAAAAGGTAAGTGTGCCTTCACTATAAGTTAAAGATCCACCACCTGATGCTTCCCCTGCTGAGGCTAGAGTTATGGCGTTTTGTGCACGGGCTGTTGTGTGATATAAATTATTCGTTCCTTCACTGAGATCATCAGTATCGAATCCACCTATTGTCGCAACAGTTGCTGCTTGACCAGTAAAGATATCAGCATCAACTGTACCCTTAGTCATATCTACTACTGCACTTGCATCTTTATCAAATCCACCACCAACTTTAAGAGTGATGTCTCCAACTGCATTGGACTTTAAAGTCATCTCGTTATATAGTGTGCCGCCAATGAAGGATGTTCTTTTACGCCATCTAAAATAATCAGAAGTATTATCTTCAATAATAAAATCTATTGTTGTACTATCGTTGCCTAGCCATGTAGTTTGTATACGCGCATGATCATTTGCATCGCCACCACTACCGTTGGATCCAGTATCGAATTTAAATATACCAGCTTGAACTGTTCCGGTATTTCGAGCTACACTTCCATTACCAATAGCTGTAGTATCAGTACCGGTAATAATAATACCAGCCGAATTTGTACTAAACTTTAAAGTAGTATTATGATAAAGATCAACTGCTCCACCTTCAATAAATTCAGCAATCTTATTTGCTGGTGTGGCACTTTTAGTAATAAGTATAGAATTACTATTAGCCGGTTGTAGATACAAAGGTTTAGCAGCTGTTTGTTGTCTAATTAAACCAGAATCGGCACTTGTAGTAATTCTAAAATCATTTCCAGCTCCAAAAACAATAGAACCTTGAGATTCACCATTAGGACCACCGGCCACGGATACGTCTCCTAAAGTTATATTACTATTTGCGCTTAACGTTCCTTCGGAGGTTAATCCATCTTTAAATATTGTTCCTGACATGCTATATCATTCTCCGTAGTTTAATTGTATATGTGCCGGTGTCGACAGCATTATGTTGTGATCTTATTTGAAGTTTTACATCATCTGTATCTGCAGCAACGGTACGTGTAGTTCTTAAAAACCAACCTCTGCGAGTAGAATCGTTTTCAAGTGAAGCATGACCTGCGTTATGTAATACTATTTCGTCAGACTCAGTACTATTAGGGCCACCAGCGAACCAAGACATCACACCAGTGTAAAATTCTTGATACACACCTCCCCCACCTTCGTTAACATACAGTTGAATCATGTATGATCCAGTAGTTAAATCTGTACCGTTTATAGTAGTATCTACCCAACCACTATTATAATCAGTAGCACCAATTGTAACTGGACCTAATGTATATAGCTGATCAATATCACTACCAGAAGTCATCGTTAAACCAGTGTGCGTTATCTGATTAAACTCTGAACTACCATCTGGTTTATTTATAGAAACAGTAGGGTTTTTACCAGCCCAGCCTGCAGTTGCACCATCAGCATCCCCCCAATTCTTAGGATGAGAGTTAACCTGAAGGCCACTTTCTGCATTTATGTATACAGATTCTCCAGTTTGCCCTGTTGCAAACAGAGATGATTCACCCGCATTTAGTACTAACTGTTGAGGGCTCCCAGCTTCGGCCGCGGCCGCATTAATTGTACCTACAGATAAATTACCCTGGTCGTATGGACCTATTATTACATCACCAGTTGTGGTAAGCGCACCAGTTGTTACAGTACCATCTACATGCAATTTTGCAGTAGGTGCATTAGTACCAATACCAACGTTACCGTCATGAAGAATTGTCATTCGAGCAATCGAATCAATTCTACCATTAGTTTGACGAGTAGCATTACCACCAGTTGCAAATTGGATTGCATGTTGAGTAGTTTGATCAGGCGAAGTCATTCCTTGATCAGCAATTATCGTTGAATTAGCTAAGTAACCAGTAGTATTATTAGCACCACCATTGTGTTTAAATTCACTTTCATGGAATGTACCATCAGATCGTAATTGAATAATTGGAATGGATGCTTCAGCGTTCGCTCCGCTTTCGTTTCCTCCATCAGCTTCAACTATAAGCTTAGCATCAGCTCTAACATTACCGGCTGTATTACCACCAGTAATATGAAGTAATGCCTGAGGACCATTGCCAAATGCAGTCCATTCGGAAGCAACCATGTCAGTTTGAATAATATGATCACGATTACCAATAGCTAAATGACCAGTATTTGCATCCCATAACATACCTTCAGATTGAGCACCAGCAGCTGTAAAGCTTGTATTAGTCGAATTATTAAATTTATAGAAAGCAATATCAGCACTGTCTTTCATTTTTAAATATTTAAGACCATCAGCACGATTTATATGTAAGTTAGGATTATTACTCCAAGCACTTACTGATTCACTGAAAATATCAAAGCCTTTACGACTTTCTGTCAGATCAGCATCATTTGAATGTTTGAGGGATAAACCAACACTTCTAGAAATTACTCCGTTACCACCAGAACCATTTCGAATAACAAACTGAGTTTTTGTTGTTTCTGCAGCTGGCGCCGCATCACCAGCAGTGTAAATAACGACATTACCTTTTATATCAGCAACTGGAACTACATCTTTAAACTGACCATGAGTCAAAGTAGAGCCTGTAGTAGTAGGTGCATCTAAGTTACGAAGTAAAGCTTGATAATATCTAACACCGTTTGTTTTAGTTACTAATCTTTCAGTTGATGCATTAGCATTAGCAGTGTTATGATATAAAGTAGTTGAGCCACTTGTAAGGCCTGATACGAACGTTTTGACAGCAGTACTTCTATAACCACCAAGGCGTAATTCACTATATGTTGAACTAGTAGCTTGGAAATCAATGAAGGTACCATTATCCGTTGCGCCACCTGCTGTAGTATGCTGGATACGTTTTGATGCTGTGGCAGAAGTTGCAGCAGCGGCATTTATTTCACCCAGAATTCGCACATCTTGAATTTTTAATTTAGAGGTATTACCACCAGTATATTGTGTTCTACCTATAAAAGTAGATATGGTATTTTTTTGTCCAGCAAGATGGCTTAATGTTGAAGCTACAAGACTAGTATCATTAGTTCTAAGATTAATACCACTAAGTGCAGTCATAAAGATATCGCTTACAGCATCTCTATTTGCATTTGTATTAATTGCAAATGGATATGGAGAAGCGCCTACGTGAGGCCCATTATTTAATCTTATATTATAAGAACCACCATCTGCTATAAACATCCATTCTGGATTAGTTACAGAACCATTAGAAACAACTTCAGCATTTGTTCTAAGTTCTTGTAACCTTAAATACGCACTAGCACCTCGTATAAGTACATTATGAGCACCACTGTTATCAGCTGTATCTTTACCAACTACTACATCGCCATCAAGTGTTGTATCGTTAGTTACTTCTAATGATTCAAGTGTTGCTTGGCCCGTAGTAGTAAGTGCACCGAATGCCGACGTACCGGTTGCAGCAGTTATACTACCTTGGTCAACAGTTAGTGTATTGGTCGCTGAATTATATTTTAATGCATTATCAGAAAGTAACTTACTTGTTCCGCTAGAATCTGCAAGTAATATTCTACATGCAGTATCGTTATCTTCTTCGGCTATAGTATATTGAGTATTTCCGTCTAGTGTATCACCTTGGGTTACGATAGTACCAGCAGATGTATCAGAACCTTTATATAATTCAAACTCATCAGTAGTTTCATTCCAAGCAATCTTAGCTTCAGTTTCTTGCTCTACAACTCGTGTAGTTGAATCAGTAGCAATACCATTATTACCATTTGATGCAGCAGTAAATATATCTTCTGCTACAAAATCAGTAGCAGTCGGTTCAAGACCTGCGATCGCTTTCATTTCAGGCTGATCAGCAGCTACAATTACTTTAATTCTATATCGTTTGCCTTTCGTTAATGTACTATCACGAGGTAAAATTTGAGTAGATTTAAATCCACGGTTAATAACAAAGGCACCAGCTGGAACATATGCTTGATTTTGGTCATTATTAAGTGCTATATCAGATACAGCATTATCGACTAATGAATTTAATATAATACTTTTAGATGATATTGATGTTGATCCGGTTGAAAACGATAAAGATGCACCACCACCGGTTTGTACGAAAGAATCTGCAGTTACATTACCTGTTACTGTTACATCACCAGCAAAAGTACTCGCTCCAGTACCACTTACTGCAAGCTCACCAGTAACCGTTAAATCATCACCAATTGTTACATCATCAGGTAATCCAATTGTAATTATTTTTGTTGCACCATCATCAGCAGTTGAAATCGCAGTTGTGATTTCATTAGATGTACCAACAAATCTAGTTGCATTATTAAGAGATACAGTTTGTTCGCTAGTGGCACCATCACCAACCTGTAGCTTAAATGTACCAAGCGAATTAGATACGTTTGCAGTTGATACACTTGTTATTCGACCTTTAGCATCAACAGTAATTACAGGAACCAATGCTGCAGAGCCATAAGTATTTGCTGGAGATGGACTTAAA
>Ga0209603_1004370_pt1 | contig 11781 bp, 4 predicted proteins | sample COGITO_mtgs_1206_FD_184812 | JGI IMG/M metagenome (GOLD analysis project Ga0209603, IMG submission 184812) | Pelagic marine microbial communities from North Sea - COGITO_mtgs_120607 (SPAdes) (version 2) | ecosystem: Environmental > Aquatic > Marine > Epipelagic ... | reverse complement strand
GTGACCTTACTATTGCTGGTCGTGGTAATAACAGAAACTTCCACGGTAAAGTGGCGGCTACAGTTATGACTACACTGAAGTACAACCAAACTATGCCTACTGACGCTGAAATTAAGCTGATGATTACTGACCCAAAGAAGTGGATAAGTAACTACAAACTGGAAGAGTATCACAGAGTTAGCAGCGCTGCAAGTCAATCCTATTGGAACTCTACTTCATCCAATACTTATGGTGCTACTCAAGTGTGGTTAATGGGCGATGGTTCTTCTGACTCTTATGCTAATGGTATAAGAAATGAAGTTTATCCTTCCGACCAGAACTATACTAAGCTACAGCTTAACAACATGGTATCTAACGATATTGAAACCGTATCTATACCGGGATTATCATAATAATATACTTAAAAACAACCGGGGTCCATAGAGGCCCCTTTTTCTTAACTCTATAAATTAACCCATCTGAGGATCGGTAAAGGAGAATTTCTATGGCACGTAGCGCGAAACAAGCAACTGGTAGAACCAGAATAACCTCCCAAAGCCATGATGCAATTACTGATGACGGTAATGCTCTCTTCTCGTTGGTTAATGGCGAACAGCTTCATATAGAAGTTAGTCTTAGTTGGTTCACTAGTTTAAACGGTTGTACTATAACCCCGAAGGTTATTGAAGGCGATAATAGCGACTTAGGTACAAAACCTACAGTTGCCGCTACTTCTCCTACCATTACAACATTAGATATCATTGATGCTGATATTAATGACAATAAGTTTAAAATAGTTTTCCCTCAAGATTTAATTTCTAGTTGGACAGCTTCCCCATTACCTAATAAGCCTGTTTATGGCTTTTTTGGACTTGAAATTGCAGATAACAACACAGGTAATGCTCAACAAATTTGGAAACCAGTAAGAGGAATGGTTGAGGTTTTATATAGTCCTACGGAGGTAGTGTAATGACAGATTATACTACTAAACTAGGTAATAACAAATTAACAGTTAAAAAAGAAGAAGTAGAATATAAAGTTTCGTTATCTAGAGTAGGTCCGCAAGGCTCTCAAGGTCTTTCCGTAACCCGTGCTTATTTTGATAGTGATAATCATCTAAAATTTGAAATATCAGACGGCACAGGAGCAGTAGTTAACATTCTTGATGCAGGCGATATTGATACTAATTTTGATATTAACGATCTTGAAATGTTTAATATTGAAGGGATTCAAGATGGCGACGGATTACGTTACGACAACTCTACTAATACTTTTACTTCACATTCGTTTTCTACTTCGTCTTTAGCTGACGTTGACAACACTAATAAATCAGACGGCTCTGTTTTAGTATACAGTGGAACATCTTCAAAGTATGTTGCCACAAACAACTTAAACAATGCTAACACCACAATTACTGGAGGCTCATTCTAATGTCTACTAAAATTATTTTAAAGAAATCTTCTACAGGCGGGTCGGTCCCATTAGCGGCGGACCTTGATGCATCAGAAGTTGCGATTAACCTTGTTGATCGTAAAATGTATACCAAAGACGGATCAGGTGCAGTTCAGCGTTTAGACGGAGCCTACATTGATTCTGTTGCCCCTTCTAACCCAACTGAAGGCGATATTTGGTACGACACAGCAAACAACTTACTTAAAACTCACAACGGTTCAGCATTCGTATCTGCAGGATACCAGACTCTTGGCGCTCTAGAAGACGTAACTCTTACTAGTGTTGCCGATGGCGAATTTTTGCGCTACGACGGTTCCGGGTGGGTTAATAACACTCACGCAGAAGCAGATGTTCAAAAAGCATCTACTCTTGAAACTGACGTTGAAGCTCTTTTCTCTGTAACTGACAATGGCGGCGATGGAAATCTTTCTTACGCATCTGGCGTATTTACTTACACTGGACCATCTGCAGCAGAAACTCGTACTCATTTTAGCGGCGGAACAGGAATCACTCTTTCTACAGGTGACATCTCTATTGATTTCACTGAGTTTGACCTTGATAGCATTTCTGAGGCTTCTACTAGCCCAACTAACTTGTACTTTACTAATGAGCGTGCTCGTAGTGCAGTCAGCGTTACTAATGTAAGCGGTGACGGAAGCCTTGCTTACAATGCTACTTCTGGCCAGATCTCTTACACTGGACCAAGCGCCTCAGAAACGCGTGCTCACTTCAGTGGCGGCAACGGTATCTCTATCACTAGCGGATCTGTCGCTCTTGATTTCACTGAGTTCTCTACTGCTGACCTAGTTGAAAACACTAACTTGTTCTACACTGACGAGCGTGTTGACGATCGTGTTGGTGCTTTGATTGTTGGTGGAACTAACATCACTGCTACTTACGATGATGCGGCAGGTACTCTGACTATTGACCAAGACAACACTGGTGGTCTCGATCTGTCAAACAATGACACTGATGATCTTGATGAAGGCACTACTAACCAGTACTACTTAGACTCTCGCGCTCGTGCGGCAGTTTCTGTAACTGATGCTGGCGGTGATGGCTCTTTATCTTATAGTAATAGTACAGGTGTATTTACTTACACTGGACCATCTGCCGCTGAGACTCGCGCTCACTTTACTGGCGGGACTGGTGTATCTATCACTAACGGGTCTATAGCTATCGGTCAATCAGTTGCCACTACTGATGCTGTTACTTTTGACGAAGTTAGCACTGACACTATTAAGCACACTGGCGGTACTATCACTCTTGATCCTACTGCTGACGGTGCCAACACTGGTGAAGTTATCATTGCCGGTAACCTTACTATTAATGGTACAACTACTGCAGTTAACTCAAACGAAGTTAACATCGGCGATTCAGTTATCGTATTGAACGCTGACGAAACTGCGGCTCCCTCACAGGACGGCGGTATTGAAATTGAACGCGGAACAGCGTCTAACGTTTCATTTGTATGGGACGAAACTAACGATTACTGGACTCTTGCAAACGAAGAGTTAGCAAACGTTACACTTGACGGCGGTTCATACTAAAACAAGGCGGCGGCTCTACATAGGGTCGCCTTCTCTTAACTAGAGTAAAGGAGAAGCCACATGGCTACTGTAATTAAACCTAAGCGTAGTTCCGTAGGTGGAAAACTACCTAAAGGTGAAAATTTGGAGGTGGGTGAAATTGCCCTAAACCTTACAGATAAAAAGTTGTATACAAAGCAAGCTGACGGCACTGTGATTGCGGTTTCAGACCACACAGAAGGCGGGTATGCTTTAGACGATCTAAGTAACGTTGGTTCTTTACCAACTTCTGTTGCTAATGATCTTAAAGGACAAAAAGGACAAAAAGGACAAATCGGTGCTCAAGGAGATCAAGGTCTTACTGGAGAAAAAGGGAACACTGGCTCTCAAGGATTACAAGGTAATGCAGGCACTAATGGCGCTAAAGGTCAAAAAGGCGAAGCAGGACTAAACGGATCTAACGGTTTAGACGGAAATAAAGGACAGAAAGGCCAAACAGGAAGCACAGGAAACACAGGTACTAAAGGACAAAAAGGGCAAGCAGGGGTTAACGGCACTGATGGCGACAAGGGTCAAAAAGGTCAAAAGGGTGATAACTCAGAAATAACGGGTAATAATCAAAGAGCTGTTTTTAAAACAGGTGCTGATACTGCTGAAGCAAAAGACATTATTTATGCTAATAGCACTTATAACACACTTACTATTAACGGAGGCGTTAATGTACCGTTAATAATTCGCAATGAGACTGAAGGCGGAAACGCTAGAATCCAGTATACAGTTAGTGATTCTGATACTACTCAAAATTATAGTTTAGGTGTTCAAAGCGATGCAGACTTTACTTTGTATAATGCTACTACTGCTTTAACTCCACTTAGAGTAAAAGATACTGCACCTAATGCTGCAGTTATAGTCGCTGGTGATACTGATGCGGCTGAAATAGGTATTGGAGGAAATCCTTCTGCAACTCTTCATGGTTTTAGCAGTAATCCTAGTATTAGATTAACAGATACAGACACTAATGCAGATTTTCAAATTAGTGCGTCAAGCGGCGTAGGCGGTGCGCAGATCCATGCAGATATTAGCTCTGAAGGTTCTAATCCTTATCTAGATTTGAGTGTTGCAGGACATAACTACATCCGATCTCTGGGTGAAAAAGTCGGCTTACACATGGATGGCGCGGGTATATCTTACGATTTAGAGGTAAGAAGCGCTGATAACTCCCCTAACCTCGGATTAAGAACTACTTCAACAGATCAACCGTGTACTCTTTATTTTGGTGATTCAGGATCTACTACTGCAGGTGCTATTGAGTATCAACACGCGCATGATGACCTCGTTCTTCGTGCAGATGGTTCAGAGATTATGCGGCTTCATGGACCAGAGCAAAGGGTCTCAATTAACTCAACTAATGCGGATAAAGCATTAGTAGTAAACGGAGAAACTGCGGCTGACTCTGAGATTGTTATTAACACTCCCGATGCAGGTACCGCAAGTACTCTTCGTTTTAGAGATGCAGGTTCTACTAACGGTTACCTTTCTTCTAACGACACACAAATTACTGTAGCTTCTTCTGATGGCGCTGTTAAACTTTTAAATGGAAATAATAACGGATTATATTTTCAAAATTATGATTTTAGGCCGCTTTCAACTGACGCAGGATTAATTAATTTAGGCACTAGTGACTACCCCTTTAACAACTTGTGGTTAGACGATTATGCTTATGTAGACGGAATTCGCCCTTCAGAGCAATCTGATGGTTCTTTGTCTCTTTATTTTGATTGGGACAATGATAGGACATATTCTATTTCGGATAGACTTAGCGGAAGGGGTCCTAGTACTTCAGTTACTACTTCTAGTGGTCAAATTTCTGTATTATCAAGTTTTGTCCCTAATCACAGCTTAGAAGACAATGGTGGGTGGCTAGATTACCAAGATAAAAATATAATTGGTGGAGCTATAGACCGAGGCTATACTGTTACAGCTACTAAAGCAGGTTCTACAACAACTGCTCAGGCAGACTGGTTTAAAGATCCTGGCTCTAGTGGCGGAAACCATGTAATGGCAAATAGCACTGACGAATTTGTTATTACTGTTGAAGGCTTCTCTGAAGCATTGTACAGCACTTTTGTAGGAGTAGCTTTCGGCTCTCATGAATTTAGAGCAAAATATGTTAAAATTGAAGCCTATGGCGGAACCGGTACAGATAGTTGGAGAACTGTTTTAGAAGTTTCAGACAACAAAGAAACTGTAGTTGCTAGCGCGGTTGCAAACAATGACGGTGCAGGAGACGGAACTACTAAGCTTCGTTATACTTTTAAAGACCCCCATAACACTGGTGGAATGTATTTCCGTATTAATCAATTGTTTATGCTTAATTATCAAACTAAGCACAGCGTTGACGGCAATTACATAAATCGATATGGTGACCAAACTCTTTATGGAGATTTAAACTTTGGTGACAACGACAAGGCAGTGTTTGGTGCTGGCTCTGACCTACAGATTTTCCACAATGGTTCACACAGCTACGTTACAGACATCGGCACAGGTGATCTTAAGCTCTATGGTGCTAATGTAGAAATCGGTAATACTTCAGGCTTTAAAAACTTTTTAGGTCGAAGTGGTGGTGCTTCTAGTGTTTACTACAACAACGCCGAAAAACTAGCCACCACCTCCACAGGCATCGACGTGACCGGTACTGTGACGGCTGATGGTTTAGATGCTAGTACAGGCGACATTACAACTACGTCGATTGGTTTTAACAACTCACGTACAACAACACCAGATGGCTTAAGTTATCCAATTATATGGAGATCTGCGAGTGCTCATCTAGATTTTAATGGTGGAGACTTAGTTATACAGGCAAGAAGCGATGCAGACCGTGACATTCATTTTGTTACAGGCAATACGCCTACAAAGCGAATGAACATTGATGGTCAAACAGGCGACATCAGCTTCTACGAGGACACTGGCACGACTCCGAAGTTCTTCTGGGATAGTTCTACGGAGCGGTTAGGTATTGGCAACGCAGCGCCCACCACAGCCCTCGACGTGACTGGTACTGTGTCGGCTGATGGTTTGAACCTTGATGGAAACATACAAGGCGATACTGGTCAGAATATGCAGGTTTCTGCGGGCGCAGGGACAGGTGATAAGTTAGATCTACGTGCAGGTGATGACGTAAGAATTTATGTTAATGGCGCATCAGCCCACAAACTGGCCGCTAACTTTACTAACAACGGAGATGTGTCGCTGTATGAGGATACGGGCACGACTGCGAAGTTCCACTGGGATGCTTCTACGGAGCGCTTGGGTATTGGTACTTCAAATCCGTCAGACGAGCTTCATCTTGCAAGAGCAAACGATCCTCGGTTACGGATAGATGCAACAGCTACAGGCGTTGCCTCAAACCTTTTGCTTGTAAACTCAGCTGACAACCTATACGCACAGATAGAAAACGATGGCTCTGAGCTAGTATTTAAAACGCAAGCTACAGAACGCATGCGCATTAACTCAAGCGGCAACGTCGGTATCGGCGGCTCAACCCCTTCAGAAAAGCTCGAAGTCTCTAACGGTTCTGCGGCTGACTCAGGTGAAATCAGCATTAAGCTAGGCGGCGATATTGACAACAACGCTCGAACTATGACGATCACTAAAGATACGTCGACGCCCTACAATACGATAATCAACACACAGAACAACACTGGGGTTAATACTGGATCTCTGATTTTTAAGAACGGCGCTACAGAGCAAATGCGCATCGACTCAAGCGGCAACGTGTTGGTTGGGAAGACCTCCGTTAACCAATTCACAACGGTTGGTCACGAGTTACATGAAGACGGTCTTGTAGTTTCTACCAGAGATAGCGGCAATGTAGCTGTTCTAAACCGTGAAACAAACGACGGCTCTATTATTCAGTTCCGCAAGGACAACTCAACAGTCGGAACCATCTCAGCGGCGACCACAAACATCATCTACGGTAATAACACGCGCGGAATTAAAATTGAAGACGCTTTGATTATTCCTCGTAATGTTAACGATACCAATGCTGATGATCAGGTGGACTTAGGTTCTTCTACGTCCCGCTGGAAAGACCTTCACCTGTCAGGTACTGCATATTCTGACAAGATCCAGATTAACAATACTACACAGCTAGACACCACTGCGGCATTAGAAGTTAACAATGCTGAAGGTTCTGGTTATGCACGTATCACCCTTAATGATACAGACGGTAATAACCAAAGAACTTACTTTGAACAAAGTAATGGTCTTACTCGTATTTCTACTCAAAATGGTTCTAATTACGGCGATTTTGTGATTAGCGCTTGGAATGGAAGTCAAACAAGAAATAGTCTTTATGTAGACAATGTTAACCATAAAATAGGTCTTGGCGGAGACACAACTCCTGAAAAGCACCTTACTGTTAATTTCAATTCTACTGAAACAGACGTGTTTGCATCTGGGCTTCCCGGTGGAGCATCTGGTCAAGGTGTTTTAATTCGTAATGAAAACACTACAGGTAGCACTTATGCTAACTTGGATTTCCGTGCAGGTACGGTAGACGCACGTATTGCAACTCAATACTCTGGTTCTAGCAACCAAGGTAAAATGCTGTTTATTATGGACAAGGACGGTAGCGCCCCTGCTACTATGCTGACCCTTAATGCTGACGGCGGTGTTGCTATTGGTGGAAGCGAAGCTGATCACGGATACCAAGCGTGTATCCACGGTAACCTTTGGGTTAAATCCGCAGACGGTACTCACAATGCTATTTCAATTGGAGAGTTAGCAGATAACAGTAACAGTCCATTGTATCAAATTGGTACAGATGACGACAACGGAGATGAGCTAAGGATCGAAACTGCTAGATGGGGACATCGTACTTCTTGGTACAGAGGCTCTCCATCAGGTCCCGATATTGAATCTATTAGGCTAAGCTCAACCGCTGATGGTACAGACAGCGGCAGTATGCTTTCGTTATATAGGCAAGATGACTACTCAACAAGCACCGCAGTTAGCAACCTTATACATTTAAGTACTATGGGAAATTCTTATATCAACTCTGGTCACAATGTAGGTATCGGCACGAGTTCGCCTAGTGACAAGTTAGACGTTCATGGAACTATCTATGCTCGTGGAGGAACTTTCCAAGGGGCTACTAGTGATGCTCCTACTGATACAGCTATGGTCATAGATGTTAATAATGCTATTATGTTTTCTACCGGAACCAATGTTAGAAACCTGATAAGAAATGGCGCTAGTGATAGTACTATTATTGAGGTAGGCCAAAATTTCACTTCCTTAATTGACAATATCGATTTAATTCCCGGCTCAAGCGGTAATGTCAGATTTAAAACTTCTAATGGTGACACTAAGGCTTATGTTAACTCTGGTGGAGATGTAGTTGCTACTAGACATCAGATAGCTAAAAATCAAGCAGGTACTTATGTGTTTGATGATACTATCACTGCTAACACTCAAGAAGATATCTTTTCTGTACAGTGTACTAGGGGCGCAATGGCTATGACTGTATACATGGTTTGTAACACAAATAATATGTCAGTTGCTAAAACATATCAAGTAGTTAAGGCTAGTGGCTCTGCGCCAGTAGTTACCCTAATCGCAGATACAGGCGCTTTTGGGTCTCATGACTTTGAAGCTACCTTTAGCCAAGGAGTAAACGATACTACAATGGTTTGTGAAATTGACAACGATAGTACAACTATAAATGCAGAAATAACAACAACTGTAGTCATGGGTGGTAGCCCGACTACCATTACTGTAACTGAGCTATAATTAGGAGACAAAATGGCTACTAATACATTTAATCATAGAGACAAGTTAATTGTCAAAGACAACGGGGACATCGAGCTAAACGGCGGTGTCTCCGTCAATTCCAATGCCGTTATTAATAGTAGCGGCGAGTGGGTTGGAAGCCCTGCAGATCTTAAGGGCGATAAAGGCGGTCCTGGCACAGACGGTGTTGATGGCACAGATGGTGTTGATGGCACAGATGGTGTTGATGGCACAGATGGTGTTAATGGCGCGAAAGGCCAGAAAGGCCAAGCAGGCGCTAATGGGTCTAATGGAGCTAAAGGTCAAAAAGGCCAACAGGGTGCACAAGGCGCTCAAGGCGCTCAAGGTGGCCAAGGTAACAAAGGTCAAAAAGGCCAAATCGGTTCTACTGGTACCGGGGTAACTATGCAAGGCTCTGTTGCCACTACTGGTTCTTTGCCCGGGGCAGGTAATGCTAAAGGTGATGCTTACATTGTACAAGCAGACGATTCTCTTCATTTGTGGGATGGTTCTGCATGGGTAAGCGGAGGCTCTATCCAAGGACCCCAAGGAGATCAGGGTAACAAAGGTCAAAAAGGCCAACAGGGTGCACAAGGTGGCCAAGGTAATACTGGCGACCAGGGTAGTAAAGGCCAAACTGGCGCACAAGGCGGCACGGGTGCCAAAGGCCAGAAAGGTGAATGGGGTGGTACTGCTACCTCAAACGTTGACATGGCTGGCTATGGCATTAAAGGCCTTGATATTACTAATGGTATTGCAGGTAATAACTATAATATCACTGGTGTTAATGCTTTAGTAATCAATGATCCCGGCGAAGGCATTATTTTTGGAGGAAACTCTAGTGGCGACATTACAGTTGCTGTAACGGATGATTCTTTAGACGACAAGTTAAATATTACAGGAGCAGAAGGGCTTTATTTAGACGGCACCAAAATTATTGATGCTAGTAGTGGCACTGTTGAAACTTCAGCACTACCTGAGTTTATTGAAGAAAGATACATTTATTCCTCTAATGACAGTAACGGCGTATTTATGCCAATGGTCAAAGGCGGAATGTTAATTAGTAACAATTCGGAGGAAACAGGGGCTATTAAAGTTTCTATACCTTCAGGTTTACGGTCAGCGAATTCTATGCTTTCCTTTTATGTAGACATTTATGAATACTCTAGCGGTAGAATGGCTACTTATAAATTTGGAGGATACACTTATACTGATCAAACGTGGCACAATGTAAGCGCTATTAACTTGTCAGACGGTTCTGCTAGTGATGAAACTGTAAGGTTTTACGGGGATACAAGTACTGGTGAACAGTATATTACAATAGGGGACACTAACTCTACATGGGTTTATCCGCAAGTACAAGTTAGGGACTTTGTAGGAGGGTACAATACCACGGAAACAGAAGCCACTACCGGGTCTTGGGTAGTTTCTCTAGTAACCTCTTTTAACGGAACTTTAAGACATACGTTAAACAACAACTTTGCTCAAAGGCATATAGGTGACAAGGGCCAAAAGGGCCAAACCGGTGCACAAGGCCAGAAAGGCCAAAAGGGTCAAACTGGAGGCCAAGGCGGTACTGGCCAAAAAGGTCAGAAAGGCCAAACAGGCGGCCAAGGCGGTACTGGCCAAAAAGGTCAAAAGGGACAAGCAGGTTCTAATGGTTCTGCTGGTCAAAAAGGCCAAAAAGGTCAAACTGGTGATCAGGGCGGTCAAGGTAGTAAGGGCCAGAAAGGTCAAACTGGCAATCAAGGCGGTCAAGGTAATAAGGGCCAAAAGGGTCAAACTGGAGGCCAAGGCGGTCAAGGTAACAAAGGCCAAAAGGGTCAAACTGGAGGCCAAGGCAATAAAGGTCAAAAAGGTGAATGGGGAGGATCTGCTGTTGGTGAAGTAGATATGAACCAGTACAATATCGTTGATGGTAATACTATCTACATGGATAACAATTTCCGCTCTACAGGTGACACTGGGTGGTATAATGATACCCATAGTGGCGGCATTTACATGTCTGATAGTACTTGGATTAGAACTACTAACAGCAGGTCTATTTATGTTGGCGGCGGGACTATCCGAACTGATCACGAATTTCACTTAGGTAATAATGGTGCTGATGTACTTCTAAATGATTCTAACAACAAGTTTAATGCAAGAACAACCTTTAACAACGGTATCCAACTTGGGCACACTGGTATATACAGCGATGACCAAGAAGGGGTAATGTATGGTTGGGGGTTAACTGGCACCAGCACAGACACTTCTACTTGGTGGAAGATTTGTGATATTGATGTTAGTACTGGTTTGTATAGAGCTTTAGCTATGAAAGTAGAAGTAATTTCTACTCATGGAAACTTTGGCTCTAGTGCTGACCTGCGATCATCAGATTATAGTGTTTTGGCGTATAGGTCTGGTGGTACTCAAGATGATGGTAATTATGGTTCTGTCTTAGGAAGAGACGACGAGGACCATGCGCTACGCCTGATGAAAACTGCTACAGGCGCTTATGAACTTCAATTAAGAATGAAGGTAAATTACAGAGACGCTATTGTAAACCTACAAGTAATGAGTACTAACGGCGGTACCGTTACTATGACTCAGAATGGTTCTACTTCTGGTTCTACTTCTGGTACTGCATATAATGCTGTTGCTAATAGCTCAACGTTTACTCAACATCTTAACAACTTAGAAGTTACTACCCTTGCAGTAGGTGGCGTTGATGTTGTTAATTCCTCTGGTGAATGGATCGGTTCTGATTCTGGAATTAAAGGCCAGAAAGGCCAAACTGGTGCTCAAGGTGCTGCAGGCTCTAATGGCTCTAATGGATCTAAAGGTCAGAAAGGCCAAGCAGGCGCTAATGGTTCTAATGGATCTAAAGGTCAGAAAGGCCAAGCAGGCGCTAATGGTTCTAATGGTTCTAATGGATCTAAAGGTCAGAAAGGCCAAGCAGGCGCTAATGGTTCTAATGGCTCTAATGGATCTAAAGGTCAGAAAGGCCAAGCAGGCGCTAATGGTTCTAATGGTTCTAATGGATCTA
>Ga0209603_1004365_pt1 | contig 11795 bp, 19 predicted proteins | sample COGITO_mtgs_1206_FD_184812 | JGI IMG/M metagenome (GOLD analysis project Ga0209603, IMG submission 184812) | Pelagic marine microbial communities from North Sea - COGITO_mtgs_120607 (SPAdes) (version 2) | ecosystem: Environmental > Aquatic > Marine > Epipelagic ... | reverse complement strand
ATTGTAACAGAAGTTGATATTCCTTGACCGTCTAGTGTTATTGTAAAAGTTTCTTGTGCCATACCAGTATTTATTTGTAGCAGACTATCTCTAGATGCTTGTCCGTTCGACTTCTAATACTTCGTGCGTTCTTATATCCTAGTTCAGTTACTAGTGCTATAAGATGATCATCAGTGTATCCGCTTTTGTGTACGTCCCAAAGTTCTGTGTCGCCTTCGCGTTGCCAACCCCAAAACCCTGCTCGTGCATGTTCTAGGTTGTTGCCATTGAGCCATTGTTGTATGTGAAATCGCATATTGGGTAAACATATTGTTTGTTCACCTCCGGGTGTGAGTATATCTAAACAAGCACTTAACCACATACGTCCTTGTGCAAACGTAAGATGTTCTAAGAAGTGTCTACTCCATATGTGTGTTACTGTGTTTGATTCAATGTGTTGATTGATGTCCCATGCCGGACACACGTAGTCTATACCCGGTAAGTCTCTAATGTCGCACGTACTGTAGCCTGGACGTGTGGGTCTTTCCCCGCATCCAAACTCAACTTGCATTATGCCGTTGGAATTGCTGTAACTGTTACAGTGTCGCCTGCTTCGATGCCCCATGCTGTTGCACTTACTCTAGCACCGTCTGCTTGTACTGTAATGTACTGACCTGCTTTGATAGCAACACCTGTTCGTTCTAATACTGTGTTAGGAAGTAACTCTACATCTTTGTCAATGTATTCATTAAGTGCAATGGAGTTTACTGTATCTGTAATAGCAATACCTACTTTGACTGGTACATTATTACGATTACATAGACTTATACTACACGCAGTAAATCTATCTGTTTCGCCTTGTGCTAGACTTTGAGCAGTGTTTGCTGTTAAGTCATATGCGCCAAATCTTCCTGTTGCCATTATAGTCTCCTAGTTATAGTGTTATTTATCTTAAGGGCACCGGTGACAGTTGATCTTTTAACATGCTTTTAGTGCCTAGACTTAGGATACTTTTTTTCCAATCTAAATCTGCTAGATCAAAAGGTCTGTTTGCAAGCAATGCTTGTGCTAGAACTGCATGATTATCTTTGAGCATATGATTGATACGTTGATCTGGAATAGGTTCAGCATAGTAAGCATCCATAGCCTCAGGTGATTTAAATTCACCTCTGCATACTGTATCAAACAAATTACCTTTGATCTGTAGAGCACCTTCAGGATAAACATCAGTTGCATTACCAAACCCTTGTAGTATAATTAGATTAGCATCAAAGTCTTGCTTAATTCTGTTTGCATAATGATTCAACCAAGTAGTAGTTGCATCAAATTTCCATGCATCAACATATCCACTTTGTATGTGTTTGTAGTATTGTTCTACTGCATTTACTTGATCTTTTGAAATACCAAAATGTTCAATTGGAACATTACGCATGTTTTCATAGTTACTAATATTAGGATGTTCCCACAAGAACCAATGTCGTATACATGCTGTCATTACTACAAATATTGTATCGCCGCTTTGAAATTTTTGATCAGCAAAGTCTTGGTACATCTGCATACAAATCCATTCGTTAGCAACTCCGTAGTCTGCCCTTACATAACACTCTTCTTTTTTTGCTTTTGTAAATTGTTTATACCATTGCCAATCGGCTTGAAAATTAACTGCGTAACTATCGCCATATACAAATACACTCATCTTTCTACAAACGCCTTTTCTTGTACAAATGATCCTGCTGTTTTTGAATTACCTTCTTCCCAATCTCTTGTTAGGAAATAATTTGCAATAGCAACATTGAAATCCAAGTTGCCACATATCATTACTTTAGTATTTTCTTTATCTAATCTGCCAGTACGCATTCCTAGTTTACCATCTTGGAGCAAATCAGTTATACGTTTGTTTTGATAAGGATAACTATCACCTTGTGTAATAGTAGGAATAAATTTTGCTTTAGACTTATTTAAGAAATCTTCATAAGCGGCTAATTCTTCTTTGTGTCTAACACTCCAAACTACATGCACACGTTTGAAATGATCAAACGTTGTAGGGTCTCGTAGAAGCGAAATAAACGGAGCAATGCCAGTACCTGTGGCCAACATCCATAAATTGCCTCCAAGTTCAATATTGTTAAGTGTAAGTGTGCCTGTAGGCTTATCACCTACTTGTAGTGTATCACCTACTTTAACTTTTTGTAGTTTACTTGTAAGTGGACCGTCTGGTACCTTGATACTATAAAATTCTAAGAAGTCATCATAAGGTCCACTAGTAATACTGTATGCTCTTTTAGGTGCGCCTTCTAATCCTATCATTACAAACTCACCTGCTGTGAATCTATATGTCCTAGGACGCTCTGTTCTGATACGGAACAATCTATCTGTGTAGTGTTCCACTTCTGTTATTTTTAAATCAATCATATTTTATACTCAAAGTTTTGTGCATAAGGGTGTACTGCTAATAGTGATGCACCGTTACGTATGTGAAAACGTTCTGCCATTATGGTTAACGGCGAAAGGGTTACTAGTCGTGTTACTGGACGATGTTTCTTAATAAAGTCTCTAGCCTGTAGCACCATCTCTCTACCTGCTCCTTTTTGATAACTCCATACAGTATATGCTATTGCAATAGAACCATGTTGACCATCTTGACTAGCGGCTTGTGCGTAGTACTCTAATTCTTTTTCGTTTGTTGGGATTTCGTTTGTATATGCAATACAAATTACTGCTGTAATATTTTCTTTATCATCTCTAAGAATAAGTACGTCTTTGCCTTTTTGCAGTCTTTGATCTGCAGAGATATGAGGACGTACTGGATCATCTTGACACAGTGCATATACCTGTTTTAGTGTTTCTAATCTTTCTACCACGTTTACTCATCACCTAAGTTATTTAAGAATTGTTTTAGTTTAGTTGAATCTGCTTCTACTTTTATTTTAGGAGCCGAAGTTCCTTCATCTGGTTGTTCATTAGTGCCACTGCCAGTACCACGTTTAATTTGATCAAACACTGTTGACTTGCGTTGTTGATAATCTTGTTGATCATCTTCTTCATCGAGATTTCTAATACGCAAACTATCTACGTCAAACTCTAGATCAATCTTTTGTCCTACACCACTACTACTTCTAGTCTTCATCAACTGTATTTGATAACGTCCACGCTCACGCATAGCACGACTTGTAAAGATACCAATCAAGTTATCCGCAGTATTAATCTTACTAATACCACCCGAGATGTGCGAGTGATCAAACTCAATCTCTTCTACACTGCTTCTGTTTAACTGCGATGCTGTAACAAAGATACACTGTAGTTCCATAGCCAAGTTACGTAGTTCTTCTGATACATACTTGTCTTTTACAAACAAATTCTCTGCACTAATCTTAGCCGCAATAGGATGCATCAAATCTAAATAGTCTACAAGCAATACATCTACTTTCTTGCCTGTCTTAATCTCATACTCTTTCAAATAACTTCTAATGTCGTTTGCATTCTTGCCTGTAGGCATATACTTAACTTGGAATGCACCTGACTTCTTGCCAATCATCTTAACTTTCATTTCAACATCATCAATGCTCTTGAAAATGTCTCTGCTTGGAATGTCTGTAGTCATACTATCAACACGCATACTAACAAGTGCTTCACTAAGTTCAAATGTCAAGTACACTACGTTAAGTCCTTGTAGTGCCCAGTTCACACCCATGTTCGCTAGGAATAAACTCTTACCAGACCCAGAGCCACCTGCAAAGATATTCAGTTCGCCTCTGTTAAAGCCACCAAACAATTTCTTATCTAGGCTTGCCCAGCCTGTGCTAATCTGTCCGTTTTTGTCTTTGATGCCTTCTAGTCTGCTTCTTGGATCTTTCCAATAGTCTGTACCTAAGTCTTTTTGCAAGCCAATCTGTACAGCCTTCTTAACTAAATCTTCAACAGGACCATACTCACCGTTCTCAAGCAAGTCTGCACTCTTAAGTATAGCCGCTTCAAGTGCTTTGTGTCTACTAAATGTTTCAAACTCTTGTAGCAACCAATCATAATGGTTCTCCATTAATTGGCCTGGATGTTTTAAGTTACCATCTGTTGCCGCATTGATCATATCAAATGTAGGCATAGCATTATGTTCAATTACATAATCATTTAAGAAACGTGCTTGTGCTTGCAATCGTCTATCAAAAGTCATAGGATCAAACACAGCCTGACACCTAACAAACGACTCTGCATCTGTCATCATCATTTCTAGATATACCTTTTGTATATCATATCCGTAATCTGTATTCTGTCTTGTCATATTACTATTATACTGCCTTATACCACTGTTTGTCAAGTACTATTTTTTGTTTACTCTTTGCTAATACAGCGCCTATACAACTACCAGGGTCGCCTGGATTAGTAGGTACATATACTGTGTCCCAATGTGTTTTAATTTTATCTACTGCATCTCTATTAAGAGCGCCACCACCTGCTAAAGCAATATGCTTTGATCCTGTTTCTAATTTTGCATATATGCTTAATATGTTTACTGCATATTCAAACAAGTACTGTGTAGCGGCCGCGATATCATACATGTCTTGCTGAGATGTTAGACTAGGCTTCCACCACATACATCCACGATGCATATTCTCTTTCATTTTTATTTCTTGTGGGTTAGGTTTATCATGACTCACATCAATAAGATCATTACGCATGTCACGTATTAATCTTTTAGGGTCGCCTTTCTTTGCCCACTGGCTAACAAGATATTCATCACGCTGTGGTACTAGTCCCATACGTTGTGTCATGGCACTATAAAAAAGTCCTAGGCTATGTGGATACCCTTGACTGTATACTTGTTCAAGTTTGTTGTCCTTACCGTGCCATACCGTTAGGGTTTCGAACTCTCCGATACTATCTAAACAAATTACTGCACAGTCATCATAGGGCTGAGTATAATAAGCATAGGCCGCATGTGATAAATGGTGTTGGGTGTATTCAATCGGACATGTAATGTCCCAACGTTTAAGATATTGTTTAATATTATTTTCTTTATATAACCAACCCTGTCCGGCACGCCATTGTCTCCAAGTCTTAAGTAGAGGACGTTCGTACCAAACGACTTTGTTAGGCATACCAAAACTTTGTATGGCTACATCAATTTGCATTTGATTTGGGTCTGGGTCATGGGGAACTTTGGAAAAATCTTTTGCTAGACTAGCCCATAATAATTTTGTTCTGTAATGATCTGTAAGGCCTGCTATGGCAGTATTGAAAACTGCTAAACTTGCATCGTGACTATTTCCAACCATCCCCCATGTTATGTTCATGTATTAAATTTCTTCCATAATGAGTGCAGTACATAAAACCATACGCCGTTGATACTAGGCTCGACTAGTGCAACTGCACCGGCTTCCCATAGGCTTGCGCCAGTCATCATACTAACAACCGTCATAGCAATAACAACATGTCCTAGTGTATAAATTACTGCTAGTACAACGCTGTTTCCTTTAAGAAGTCTTTTTAATAGTTCGAATATTCCAATTTGGAATTCTGTCTTCATTTCATTCACCGTATTTCCTTTACTTATATATGAAAGGATCTCTTTTCTTAAGTTCTTCCATACGTTTTTTAAATGCTTTATTTTCCTTGTACCTTGTGTAAGGAGTACAAAGCCATGCTACTAATTTTCTGATGTAAACCATTTTTTCGCTCTCAATCTAATTTTAAGTGGACTTTCATTAGACGCATTAACAATGCTGTATAATGTGTATAGTCTACCGTATTTACTAACTGCTTCGCCAACATCATTAATATCTTGGCTCCACTCAGGCATACTAACAGCCCAACCTTTTTCAATTGCTTGTTCTACTAATTTACTGCCTGCTTTATCTCTATCAGGGCATACTATAATTTGCTTTTGTAATCTATTTAAAAGCATAGCCTGTTGATCTGATACTTCACTTCCGCCTAATGCACAGCCATCAATGTGTATAGCATCAAGTTGTCCTTCAACAACTATACAAAAGATTTTATTAATGCCTTGTTCATCTAAACCATAGACAAACCCAGGTTGTACTTCAGTAAGGTATTTAGGATTTTTATCTGGTTGTACTGTACGTCCTGTCCAACCTACTATCCTATCTTCAAAGTAAAATGGTATAATCAGTCTATCACGATATCCTAAACTAGGAGACCAATAATAGTTAGTATCGTCTAAATTAAGATTACGACTAGACATATATTCAAGTATAGCAATACTATACTTGTCAAAGTCTTTTATGTCAGTAATCTTTACAGCATCGTCAGGTAACGGTACTGTATTAAATGTAGGTAACTGAGCAATACGACCTTGCACTTCAACGCCTTCGTTTTCTCTCATAACCTCAAATGCTACCTTGTTGATTATATCGTCAGGTGCTCCTAACCATTGTAGGAGTTTACGCAGTTTATGTGAAAAGTTACGTCCGGGTTGCCAACTAGCCTTAAAGCCACAATTAAAACAATGGTAACTTACACCCCCGTCTGGGTTTGATATAAGTCCGCCACGGTTTCTTTTGTCTGCTGTATGACCATTATGATGACAACACGGAGCGTTGAATGAAGTCCAACCACTAGGCGTTGTCTTACGCTTAGGCGGCAGATATGTCAGAACTGTCTCGGCTACTACATTCATAATACTATTATAACGTAGTTAGACTAATTTGTCAACTAGTTTCTGACTAATATTTTAGTTATTTTTGAATCGGGATCTGCTGATGCTTGGAATCTAACATAATTAAACACACCTGTAAAGTTTACAGGAATTGGTGTCGTTTCGTTATTTAAACTTACAGTTGCAACATCAGCCCAAGGAGTACCTGCTCCTATAGCATTATCAAGTGTTGCTTGTACCTTAATATCACCTACATAACTATCAGAATATATAGCCGCTGTATGTACTGCTTCATTACCATTGATACCTGGTTCAGCATTTATACTTTCACTGTTCCATACACTATCGTCAACACCAACCTCGCCTAAATCTTCAGTAAACGTAGTAACACTCTTACTGTCTTTAGCACCAGGGTATGCGTCACTAGATATTTGCATAACACCATTGTTTTCAAAGTGTACGTTTGAATACGTTAATGTTTTGTTTTGATTTGCATCTTCAACATGTATTGCATATTTTAAGAATTGATCTCTAACACTTAGTAAATCATTTTCGCTTACTGTTACAGTTGTAAGTCCTTTATTGGTTGCATGATTACTTCCTGTTTTGTCAAGTACTTGTGTATCGTTTTCATCAAACGCTACTAACTTGACAGTTTTATTTGTTAATGATATAGGCTTTTGATCAGCATTAAGAATTCTAAACTCTAATGCATTATCAATGCCTCTATAAATTTTTAAGTTTCTTGTGTACACTGGTCTATACTCCGTTATGAATCCGCTGTCGTTTATTACAACTGTGGTTCTGTTATTGACTAAATATCTAGGTATTAATTGCATAATTATATTTATCGGAAACAGATGTTAACAAAAGACATAGAATCAAATTTTCCATTTATAAGTGTCGTACAATATGGCGGCAACGAGTATGTTGGAATAATAATAAATCAAGACCAGTATGTTACTTCAATGTATGTGTATACTGATCTTCGCTCACCAAAAGAGCAACAAGACTTTTTAAATTTAGGTGATGTGTGGTGGTGGGAATCAAATAGATTAATCCCAATTAACATCTTTTTACGTAATGAATTAGAAAAATTTAAGTATTCTATTATGACTATGAATAGTAAAGATGTAAAAGTAAGTGTAGGACCTACTGTTAATTTAAATAATATGTCAATTAAAAGAGTTAAACGTAAGAACGTTCAATTAATAAAAAAGATTAAGACTTAATCTGCTCACACAATAAGTTCATGTGTACAACACATGCCATTGCATACGAAACTGCGTGTGCTTTCTTAAAATAATAATCGCCGTTAGTCGGCTTTATCCAGACTTCTTTTAATATCTTTTCCCAACTCTCGTTTGCTAGATGTCTTTTTGCTGGACGTATTATTGCTAGTGTAGCCGCCAATTGCTGTACCGAAGTAGGCTTCAATTGTTTTAACAGACTGTTGTGCCCGCTTAGATGAAATACTTTGTCGACGAAGTCTTTGTGTTCCAATAGTTCCCATAATGGTTCCTTTTCCATAAGTTCTTGTAAATGTGTCTCGTCTTTTACATCTTTGTAAATAGACACATTTAAAAAATCTAATTTAAAGTATCCTCGATCTTCTGCTGTTTCATAATCAATAGTTGAAAGATTAGTTACAGGATTGTGTGGACATTCTGTAGCATACACACCTGTGTTATGTTTTTTGCCTGTATCAAGTTTTGCCACACGGTGTTGAATCTTATTTAAGATTATATTTCTGTCAGCAAAGTCAATATCAATATCAGGCATTTACACAGTCCAACTCTTTAGTTGTTCTTTAGTAGGCTTCATAGGATCTAGTTTTTCTATTGTTCCGCCCTTTGCTAAAAACTTTGCCATGCGCTCATCAAGTTGTTGCTGTAGTTCTTGAGGCGACGGTGTTGTGTAGTCTTTTGTGTCCTTTTTATCTCTGATCATATTTTACATCCTTAATGTTTGGTAGTTGCATAATAATATATTGTTGTCCTTCTACATACTCTAATTTACCTAGTGTACTTATAATCTTAGCAGTAACTTGTTCAAAACCATATGGGTTTTTAGGATCTGTTGCTGTCTCTACTAGTATACATACTTGTCCTACTTCTGTCAATAGAAATTGAAAAGATTCAGTATGCTGTTCAGACCAATCTGCAAATGTGCCTTGCATCTGGGCAGTAGGTTTATGCCACTCAAACATTATACTTCTTTGCTTTCTTTTTAGCCATATCCCATTTTAGTTTACTAACTCTATCTTTGAATGTAACTCCTTGTAAATGATCCCATTCATGTAAAAAACATTTAGCACTATAGCCTTCAATTTTTACAGTTTGCTTTTCTAAGTTTTCATCATACCATTCAGCAAGTATTTCTTTTGGACGAGTTACCTTAACATACATACCTGGAAAACTTAAACAGCCTTCTATGTCTTGGACTGTTTCTTTTGTGTGCTGTAGTACTTGAGGATTAATACAAATAGTTGCATTCTCTTGCTTATCGCCCATTACAAAAACTTGTCCATCGAATTCAACTTGATTAGCCGCTAACCCTATACCATTATTGTTTAACATTATCTCTACCATGTTGGCTTTTAACTCTTTAGGATCAACTGGAGGGTTTTCAATGTCAAACACTTTAACTTGTTTTTCTAAAAAAGAGTTTGGATAATATATTAAATTCATAAATTACTTTCCTTTACTACTGTTTTAACTAGTTCAACATCTTTAGGATTACGTTTGAATCGCATTGCCCAATGACTCGGATCCATAACATGAAAGATCATTTCTAGTTGTTCGTTGTTTAATTTAGATAGCATTTCTTTTCCTGACTTACAATTTAGTACAAGCCACGGACTTATCTTTCCGTCCTTCAAATGCCATACTGCTCTATTAAGAGAAATATAATGAAAGTAATGGTTCCATGTTGCATTGTCTTGTTCATCAGCCCATTCCATCATAGTTATAACACTACGTTCTAATGCAGTTTCGACTCCTTCTTTACGTATAAGTTCAACAGCATATTTTTCATACATTTCTTCTCTACACCAATGATCAAGTTTAACTCCGCTAGTAACAACGTAGTCAATATATTTTTCTGGATACAAAGGTTTTACATTGCTTATAAAACTACCAAACTTTACAAACGCATTATAGTATTGGCTATTAGAAAAGTCTTCGTATGTCTTTGCTTTCTTACTGGCCATTGACGTTTCATAAAATCTATTGAATGCATAGAACCCTAACTGTACACGTTTCTCATTCTTTTGTAAAGCACGTCTTTTCTTTTCACACATATGTACTGCAAGAGTTTTTTCTCTTGTATAACCTGTACCACAATACTTACATACATACGGCTTGTCTGATTTAGAATCTGCCATAATCGCCGCCTTCAGTATAACCTTGCTCGACCATCCTGTGGTTGATCCATTTCCAATCTTTAATTTCATCTAATAAACTTTCTGCATTATTAACATATTGTAACATCTTTTCTGTAATTGTAAAGCCCGCTTTTTCTAAATATTTTAAATGATGTCGAGGTGTCCAATGATCATCTTGTTCTAAACGGGGAATAGGGTTTCTACTTGGTCGCACATTTAAAAATTTCCTATGAGGTATATCAAAGTCATTCATAATCCATAATGGCGGCAACGCTTCTTTATCATCAGGAAACTCTACTATTTGAGTTACATCAAAGTCTGCACCTAACATATGAAAATCGCCACAGTTCATATCAAGATATTGTTTCATAAGTTTTACATATGTTTCAGTATGCCACTGATAACTATCTGGATCGTAACAATATCTATTAATAGTTTGTTGTACTTGGTCATAGTTGTGTTGCAAGTTTCCGCCTTGATACCACCCATCACCTTTACGATGAAAATCAAATCTTGTTGGATAAGTCCACTGTACAATAATTTTATCATCTGGTTGTGCTTGTTCTGCAATCTCTAATGCTCTATGCATAATAGCAAGATTACCAAATCCCGACTGTCCCCAGTTCTCAAACTTATCATACTCTTGTCCAAGTATATCAGCATACGTTGGCCAACAATAACGTGTATGTGAACATCCTACAGCATATAGTGTACTCAAAATTTTATACCTTCAATATTATATTCTTCTGCTATTTGTTTTAATTCTTTTTTAGTATGCATACCTGCAAGCATTTCAACTTCACGCTGTTTCATATTTGGATATAGTTGTTGAAATAATTTAATTGCGCCTGCCGTACTATTGGTTCCTTTTTTCTTAAAACCAATCCACGGATGATATTCTATCTTTTGTGTATTGCCAGACAAACAAAGTAATTGCCACATAAGTTTAGTATGCTTAGATACGTTCATATAGTTCTTATTATAGTATTCATTAGTTTTGAACACTGCTAACGCTTGTGTATCTGTTGACCCTTGTACGCCGCTTATATAGCGATTAAGAAGCCAAAATGATACTTGTTTACGCTCATCATCAGTGAACTCATCCCATACACTTTTTGCACCCATATCAATAGCGGCTAGTATATCTTTTATTGGGAGTTTTGTTTGTGCCATATGTCTACGTCCTCTGGTGAATTAATTTCTGTACCATTAAATTGTACACTACTACAGCCAATTTGCCAACCGTTTTTTAACCAGCGCAACTGTTCAAGTTTTTCAACTTCTTCTTCTTGTGTAACCTCTAAGTCACTGTATAGTTCTAATGCATCGCGTCTATATCCATAGATGCCTAAGTGCCAGTGTCCGTAGCCGGTCATACCTCTGCCAAACCACAAGCATTGATCGCCCGCTCTAACCATTTTTACTGAGTCAGGATTGTTTTGCATTTCTTTAGGCATGTCTGTCCATACTGTACTGATAGGATAATACTTTAACCACTCAACACAACGTTCTATCATTTGTAATGTAACATCTGGCATATCGCCCTGCACGTTTATAAACTGATCGTATTGATCTAATACATCAAACTTAGCAACAGCACCAGCGCATCTTTCTGTGCCGTTTTCGTATTCACGATGATCCATTAGACAATTTGCACCAATTTTGTTATATATACGTTGGTCATCAGTAAGCACATATGTTGGTATCTTAGACGCTGTACAAGCGTCATACACACGTTTTATCATAGGAACACCATCTAACATACATAGTGGCTTTCCTTCAAAGCGTGTGCTACCATAACGTGCTGGAATTAGTATT
>Ga0209603_1004362_pt1 | contig 11800 bp, 2 predicted proteins | sample COGITO_mtgs_1206_FD_184812 | JGI IMG/M metagenome (GOLD analysis project Ga0209603, IMG submission 184812) | Pelagic marine microbial communities from North Sea - COGITO_mtgs_120607 (SPAdes) (version 2) | ecosystem: Environmental > Aquatic > Marine > Epipelagic ... | reverse complement strand
TTGCGCAAACTTTTCTTGGTCTTTGCCATACTACCGTTATCTCTAGTTGCCGACACTTACTATTGGGTAGGTGGGTCCGGGAATTGGTCAACCCTTACTCACTGGGCGACCACGTCTGGGGGCAGCGCTTATCACAATACCGTTCCTGGTTCGGGTGATGATATCATCTTTGATGCCAGCAGCGGTACTGGTCCATTAACGATAAACGCTAATGTTACCACTGTCTACGGTAAGGATTTTACGATCAGCGCAAATGCTCCAGCTATTACATTTAACTGTACCGCAGTCACATTAGAGCTCTTTGGCTCCTTGACCTTGAAAGATGACTTCGTATCGACTATTTCAAACACTGTGAATTGGAACTTAAGTGGTAGTGGCTCGCATACCATTGATTTAGGCGGAATAGAAATCTCGTCTCTCAATCTAAATGGAACAGGGAGCTACACCTTACAAGACTCTCTTTTAATCCACTACAGATTTAAAATTAATAGCGGTGATTTCGATTCTGACGGGAATTATCTTCGTTGCGAATATCTAGAAACAAGCATGGGGTCGGGCGACTTTGCGGACTTTTCTAACTCAACCATGTTGTTTACAGGATACTGGAATGCCATGAATTTTAATTCGGATGGAATCTTTGACTTTTCGGGGAGTACGGTTTTAGTAGAAGGTAGTCGAGCGAGAATAAGTTGTAACCTATCCGATACCCTCCAGCTTAATGAGGTCATTTACATTGATGGTATTGAAAATGAAATTAACGCAAACAATAGGCTTAAAATCTCCAAGCTGGAAACGAATGCCACTCACCTCTTTGCTTATGTTGCAAGGATAGATAGCCTAAATATTAATGGCGGTTCTATTCTGAGTTTTAGACAAGATTCAAATACAAAAATTGGTCATATTACTCAACAAACGGGCTGTGTAGATCCTATCTATATTCAAGGCAGTGAAAACACCACCGGCTACGAGATTAATCTTTTAAATAACAGTGTTGTTTCGAACGCAACCTTTGTGAATTTCAATGTCCAAGGCTCCGTGCTAACTGCGACAAATTCATACGATGTTTCCGGGTCTTCGGGCATCACATTCTCCGCGTCAACCGTGGATACTTATTACTGGATTGGCGGAGATGGGGATTGGAACGACGGCTCAAACTGGTCCTTATCCTCTGGGGGAACCTCAGCCAATTGTATTCCTGGTCTTTTAGATAACGTCATTTTTGATGTGAATTCTTCCACTGCTGACTTTGAGGTGGTACTGCCAAATCATGCCCACGTTGGAAATCTAATCTCTACCTCCGACGATGAATTAGTGCTCATTGGCGATGGTTGGTTTGCAATCAATGGTTCTCTGAAGCTTAATTACAAATCTCAGCTTAACCTTAAGCAAACCTGGAATTCATCAGAAATACTTTTAACTAATGGCTCAGGCCTCGATTCCCTAATTAGCCCTAGGCTAATCCGTGGTAGCGTTAGCATCATAGGTGATGGTGGTTACATAGTAAAAGACTCTCTGAAGGTTGAGGGCATCTTAGGTGTAGTTAATGGGAGCTTACATATGCCTAACGCCTACATTGAAGTAAACTACTTCAGGGACCGCAATTATCCCCGTGGAGGTAGCATAGGTGATTCCTCGTATGCAGATATCTCCAACTCACACATGGTTATTCAAGGTAATATCGAATTCCGCAAGAGCACATTTAGCTGGGATTATGATAGCAGCCTCGTAGAAATAGTTGGTAATTATAGCACGTGTTTTTTCGACCAAAGTCAACCCTTCTGGGAGCTCCGTTTTTCAAATCCATCAGCGCAAAATACCATTTACTGGGACGGATTTGAAGCGAAAATAGTTGATATCCACTCCTCTCTAAACATTCGAACCTATCAGTTAGATCTTGATTGGGACACTCTGCGTGTTCAAGCAGGAGCACTGGTGAACATCCAAAATGATCCCCAAACGTTAAACACCGAGTATATTGATGCGAAAACCGATTGCTTCGGGTTTGCCACAATCCAAGCTGAGACTAAGGATGACTCTCTCACCATCAATGTGCTTTCCGATAGCCTTGTTAGCACGTATTTATTGCTTCAAAACATTACCAACGGAACCCCTTTGAAGCCTATTAAAGCATATTCTTCTATAGATCTTGGCGGCAATGTGGACATTGCTTTTAGTCTCGACCAACCTCGAGCCTTATACTGGATTGGCGATGCCGGTGTTTGGCAAGATAGTACTCACTGGTCCTTAACCTCTGGTGGACAGGGGGGAGAATGTATACCTACTCCTGCAGATTCTGTTGTTTTCGATAACAATAGCTTCAGCGTGGCTAATCAATCCGTAGACCTCGAAACCTACGACGCCTACTGCGGTGACTTCGTTATTACACCTAATACAAGCTTCAATCTTGACTGGAGCAACCAGGCCTCCCTTCAGGTCTTCCGAGACATGGTTCTACAACCCGGCCTGCAGATGTCAGGCAGTAGTAATGCTTTTCTTGAATTTAAAGGTCCGGATAGTGCCTATTTTAATCCAGCAGGTGTCTCTATTAATCTCCATATAAACATTGAGAAATCGGACTACGCCACCTTAGATGTTTTAGATAGTATTTATACCCCTAGGTCATTCAATGTGTTTAACGGAGGATTACGCACTTTTGGCAATTCATACAATATCAACAGCATCAACCTTGAAGATCGAGGAGACTCCACTTGGGCTGAAGTGGATAGCTCAATATTTAAAATCTGGGGTAGTTGGAATACTTTCAATATCAACTCAACCGATATTGGGTGGAAGTCCGATGGAGCAACAGTTTATTTAACCAGCGATCGCTCCCAAGCGCGCATATATACCTTAGATACGGTTGAGCACATAGAGTTTACAAATGAAAACTCTCTTGATTATAACAGCTTAAGGTCTGGCCAAAATTCCCACATTCACTTTGTAAAACCTCATGCGAACTTAATATTCAACGGACCTACATCCATAGATACCCTCATATTAAGCCCGGACCAAGTATACAGTTTTGACCCTGATAACAATCACATCATCCATGATTCGCTCCGCGCACGGGGAGACTTCTGTAATTACATTGGAATGAAATCTACCCAGATCGGTACCCAAGCAGATCTCTACACCTACCACAACGTGGGCGCAGATTTCCTAGAGATTCGTGATTTGAACTATGCCGGTACGGGCACCTTCTATACTGGGGCAAAGTCGAACGACCAAGGCAACAATACTGGGTTTATCTGGGACAACCAGCCAGGCTATGTCTACGGATTCCCATCTGACACCACCGAACTTTTTTGTCACGATTCACTCTACACAGATAGTCTATTGCTAACCACAGCAAACTTTAACGATGCAGTTGGTTTCTATTGGTCAACAGGAGATTCTACCACCAACCTCTGGGTCTCACAAAGCGGCCTTTACTGGGTAGAAGCCGATTATGTGACATGTACAGTTACAGACACCATCCAAGTCAACCTCGACTACAAATCGCCATTGCAATATACCTCTCAAGTTTGTATTGGTGATACTATTACACTCACAGCTAATGACGCCAATACCTTCTACAATTATCAGTGGTCAACAGGAGATGTCGGGCCGTCCATTTCTTTAGCTATTATTACTGATACGACTGTATTTGTAGATATCTATATCGGAAATCGTTGGGTATGTTCAGATACGGCACGCATTGAAGGCGTGAGCATCGATGCTATCGCAACCATGGCTGCAAATCCATTGTGTTCAGATACGCAAGACGGGCAGATAGACATCACGGGAATCGCAGGGGGTCATGGCCCTTACGATCATTTTTGGTCCCACTCGCCAGCGCTTTCAGGGACCTCTGCCACAGGGCTAGTCGATGGCTGCTACGTCATCACGACCACAGACACCCTGGGTTGTGAACGGATGGATACTGTGTGCCTCATCGCGCCACCTCCACTTTCAGCAAGCTATTCATTAAACCAGCCCTTCTGTGAAGGAGATCCAGGATCAGCCGTACTAGGAGCTAATGGAGGTACTCCCACCTATTCCTTCATCTGTAATTTTAATACTACTTCCATTCCTACAGGAAATTATTCATTTACAGTAACTGACACAAACGGATGTAGTACGGACACCATCTTTGACATTGCCCATACCTTCAATTTCAACTATACAGTGGATATCGACACCGCAACCTGTGGAGAGAATAATGGCGCAGTTCAAATTTTGCCATCGGACCCCAACAATACCTATACCTATAGCTGGAGTACCTACCCTGGATACACGAATAATGGACAAATCTTCATGCCTGTTTCTAACGGATTCATCTATATACAAGATTCCATCGCCGGCTGTATTGATACCGTATACTACGAAATACCTGCGGGTGGAGTGACAAACGCCATCTTCCTGACGAGCCAAGATAGTGGGATAAGTCCACTCACTATTAGCACTACAAACATTGCTGCAGCTCCAGGCTTACAATACACATGGCTAATCAATGGCGATACAGTTAGCGCTGCACAGGACACCTCCTTCACCTTCGCAGGTTATGGCGACTACCTAATCACTTTATGTATTTATGATCCAGTTTTCGGCTGCCAATTCTGTTTTGAAAAATGGATCAAAGTCCTTCCTAACCCAGCGTTCGATGCACCCAACTTCTTCACCCCAAATTTTGACGGCATCAACGATTTCTTCGAGCTTGTCGTTGGTCAAGATCTAGAGTGGCTAGAAGTCGAAGTGTTTAATAGATGGGACCAATTGGTCTTCCGCTCCAACGAAGTCGATTTCAAATGGGATGGTCGCGACCGGAATGGTCGTAAATGCGCCTCGAGCGTCTATTTCTGGATCATTACCTACAAGGAAGTCGGCAACCCTATAGTCAACCCTACCCAGGGCACAATACACTTGATCGACTAGTGATTTTAACCGACAAACCACAGAAGTTTCTATAGGCTATAACACTTGACCCTCAGAATCCTCGCAGGGGCTTTTCTTGTTACCTTAACAATGCAGCGAGCCTAAATATCCGTAAGTCTATTTGTTTAATTCTGTAAATAGACTGTTTTCTTTATCTATATGCCGTTTAGACTTCTCGTGGCGCCCCTAACTTCTATAACCCTAAAATTCCGGTGTATCGGAGTATAAAAGTATCTAGATTTAGACTAAAGCGACTTATTATCACTTCAATAATAGCCTCCAAAAAAAGCCCAGGCAATGCCCGAGCTCTTCTAATATCCGATAGCAGTTACTTACTTACGACAATAGGCCTGATAACCTGCTTGCCGTCGGTGGTAATCATGATGATCTGGTATAACCCCGCGCCTGCCTGACTTAGATTAAGCTCACACACGCCGGTGCAGCCTTCACGGTATACAACTGTTCTCCCCGTGGCATCCATTACTCTCAGTCTTGCAACCTCCAACTGGTTCAGCTCCAGGGTCACTCTTCCCTGTGTCGGATTAGGGTAAAGGGCTATCTGATCAACAAGATTCTCTTCCGTGCCTATGCTATTATAGAATTGCTGCGCACTCATATCACCTTCACAATCGTTCGTGTCTATGATTCTTACACTATAATTCCCCAAGTTTATCGGGCGAAGTGTTTGACCTGTTTCTCCAGGTATCATGTTTCCATTAAGATACCACTGGTTACCTATTGGCTCGCTAGACGTCATAAGCGTGTCGTTCGCCGTGTAGCTGATCGATGGTGTCGGCGGCGTAGCGAAGACTTTTACCGTCACTGTATCGGAGCTCGTGGCACAACCGTCGGCATTCATTACCAGTGCGTAGTAATCACCGCTAATAGTAGCCGTGATCTGACTAAAGCCTGATCCATTGTTCCACATGAAGCTGTTGTATCCTAATGGAACTGCTAAACTCACACTCCCGCCATCACAAAATTTTAAGGAACCGTTACTAGTAATCATAGGCGGTGTAATCTGAGTGATTGTTATAGAAGTTGCAGCACTCGTCGAACTACAACCGTCTACGTTGGTCAACGTAACCGTGTAGTTTCCGGCGGTAGAAGCTGTAATAGTTTGTGTCGTGTCTCCACTGGTCCACAAGTAGCTGCTCATGCCGAATGGCGCACTTAGCGTCGTGCTATCGCCTGCACATAGAACACTACTTCCGGAGTTGGCTACCGTAGCCACCGGATTTGCATTCACCACAACAGACTGCGCAGCGCTCGTTATCGTACAACCGTCGCTCGTAGTTCCTGTTACTGTATAGTTACCGGAAACCGTAGCAATGAGACTCTGGCTAACAATACCATTACTCCACGCATAGCTACTAAAGCCACCACTGGCCTGTAGGTTAACAGAACCTCCGAAACAGAACTCAAGAGCTCCACCGTTCGCTACAGTTAAACTTGGTACTTGATTTTCGATAACATCTACAGAAGTGAGTGCTGATGAACAGCCGCCGGAGTTAGTTATTGTTAATCCTACCGTTGCAGTATTTGATACGGTAATAGAAGAAGAAGTCGCTCCAGTGCTCCATGCATAGGTCATGCCTGAAGGCCCACTTAAAACAACCGAATCGCCTTCACAAAACTCTAAGGATGAGGCATTTGAGATAGTTCCTGTAGGAAGCGTTTTGACCATCATACCGTAAGCAGTACTCAAAGTTGAACATCCACTTGAATTGGTCACTTCAACCTGATAATTTCCTGCTGTAGTCACAGATAAAGTGCTCGAATTCGCACCAGTTATTTGCGTTCCTCCTTGGTACCACTTGTAGCTTGACATACCCGTTGGTGCCGTAAGATCTGCGCTTGAACCGTCACAAATAGTATTGCCTAATGTACTTGAGACTGTAGCTGTAGGGTTTGCCGAAACAACCACATTAACCGTATTTGATGAGAAGCTACAACCCGCTCCGCTGGTTTTCATGGTTGCCGAATACGTACCGGTCTGCGTTGCGGTAATTGTTGACGTTGTATCACCAGTATTCCAAAGAATATCGGTATAACTAGAAGGTAACTCTAACGTCAACGACTGCCCCTGACAGAGCTGAGTGGATCCCGTGTATGAGATGGCCACATTGTTCGAGCCTCCACTTACCACCGAAACATCGTAGGTCTCATTAGTCGTGGTAGTATACGTTCCTTCTGCAACTAATTCAATACTATATGTACCTTGTCCGTTGGGGAGGTACTTCACTGACGGTCCTTGACCTATTACCGAACCATTGTACTTCCACTCCAATGAAATTGTAGTATCCGGCGTTACGGATTGTACAGACAAGGAAATGCTATCGCCCAAACAAATTTGTATGGCTCCACTAATTGTTAAGGATGGAATACTTTCTGTAAGAATGGAATCCACCTTTCCAGTCTCTATACCTAAAGAATTTTGAGCCTGAACTTTATAGTAGTACACAGTACCGGCCGACACCGATGAAATTGATCTGTCGTAATCAACCTCATAGTAATTCGACCCCACATTTTCCCAAGCGGTAGCCGCATTCAGATTGTTTGGGCTTGTACCGTACAGGAATCTTGCCTCAGTAGCAATGAAGTTAGCATCCACCTTTGCATTAAACGTAATTGTTCCTTTCGAATACTCTTCCGCATTCTCAGTTTTGACTCTAGGTTTAGAAGAGTACGGTGCTGCCCAAACGCCTATGGAGCGTTGGCTCTCCGTAAAACTACTTCGAACTGGTTTGTAATAATATAAATAGTAGTTCCCCCCGATTACGTTTTCATCAGTGTAATTTGTGTCTAGAACTAACGCAGTGTTGATTATCGAAGTATCATAATTATTCTGAGAAGTATCCACCCTTAGAATATTATAACCTATCAAATCGACAATGCTATCTGGTGCCTCCCATGAAAGTCTTATTTCTGAGGTATCGCCCACGGCAGTAAAACCAGTCGATAATGCTCCAGCTACATTAACTCTAAACTGGAAACGATAATCTTCAATCGGGATATCAAACCCCTCGTTATCACTAATATTCCTTACTCCGAATTTATTGTAGCCATCTGAAGCTGTCAATTGAGTAATATCGAAAAACGCATTCCATGTAAGGCTATCGACAGACCACCAAGCGCTGTCTGAAACAATGTTCTGAGTGTATGGAAAACGAACTCCATATGTGACAAAAGGAGTTTCGCTAACATCCATAGGCCTGTTGAAAATTACTGAAACAGAATGTTTCCCTAAACCTATAATTTGATGAATAGGGTCATTGTAAATGTTGACCTCCGCTGTGTCTAGGAGTATCTTCCAAACGTGACCGTGGTTCTCCATTTTTGGTTTAGTTAATTTCTTCTCTGCTCCTGATACAGATGGGAAGGACGAGAATTCCTCAAAATCAAAAATATTTGCGTTAATAGACTGATCGTTAGTTGTACCGTAGTAGTTGCTATCGATGTAATTATTAATGTAGGTAGAGAACGAATGACCACCGCCGTTCCCGTCTCGAACTCCTAACACATAACCGCTAAATCTATTATTGTTATAGGATTGATATCCGTGTTTGAAGAAACTATTGTATGATATCTTATCAATGATGGATTGGTTTGCGAAACGAACAGCCGGCTGTTCCCCATAATACTGAACGTATATATTCCCAGAAACATTGTTGTTACTGAAATCCCCTGTCCAATTAGGATTATCAAGGTTTACAACAGCCAGGTTACTTTGGTTATCCACAAAATTACATCTTCGTATGTAAGAGGAGTCTGACGGATTTAGGATATTCCAACCAATTCCATACCAGGCATGACAATATCGAAAGACACAGTCTTCAAAGGATGTTGAATTTCCTGGTCCAATAATGTCATCACCGCCGATGGAACCTGTTCTACCGCCATACTCAAAAATACAATACTTGAAAACAGCCTGATCAGAACCAAAGTTTTTTATTTCATTCCAAGTACCGAAAGCATTCTGGTTTTTGGTGAAGACAATCATTGAATCAGGTTTGCCTTCAGCAATAATATGACTGTATCCTATTCCTACTCCGGGATCAATCTGTATTTCAGTCCCAGGTTCGATTATTAACGTATCAAAGGCAGAATTTGCGGTTACTATTATTCCGCAATCGGGTGTCCACACTGTTGTACCAGAATAAATTCCCATGTACTCGCAACCACTTTGAGCTTCGATCATGTAATCCTGGCTCGTTGTGTCTCCCCCCGGCGTCCATGAAAAAATATTAAATAATATATTTCTTCCGTTAACAACACCCGAGTCAATTTGTAGCTCAAATAAATCGAGATTATTACTAACCGTAGCGTAAGATGAAATACTCCCTAAAAAGGCGGTAGAATCTATAAAGTGGACTATGGTTTTATCTTCGAACTCTGCCATACGGATGCCGACATAAACAGAATCACTTTCCGTTCCTACATTCTTCATATCAACTCTAACCTTCAAATGCTCTCCAGCATCCGCCTTAGAGTCACCATCACCTTGGCTAGAGTCAACAACTGAGAATTGATTCATCCATAAAATTGGCATCTCTTCAGGGTATAAAGCTTTGACAAGATCAATAGAGTTGAAACCAGTGCTGTATCCCTGACCTTTATCAAATATTTTTGACATGTCATACCATGATTGTATAAAGTCAACGAAGACTTGTTCCTTTGTTCGATTGGGTCGAAAAGCTCTATGAATAGCTACAGCGCCAGCTACAGCGGGACATGCCATAGAGGTTCCGTTCCATGTTGCATATTGATTACCCGGTATTGCAGAAATAATTCCTAGACCTGGCGCATAAACTTCGTAGTTGAAATCATCCGGATAATCAGTAAATGTGGGTCCATCAAAATCATAATTAGTAAACCATGCTCGGTATCCGTTCCAACCAGGATTTTGCTGAGTGGCCTGTGCTGCAAGCACGAAGGTATATGCCCCTGGAAACATTGGAGCAGGCGGCCTTCCATCAGGACACAATTGTCCGTCATTACGAATACAGATTCCATCATTTCCCGCAGCACCAACGGGAATGCTAAATGCATAAGAATAGGCAAGAGCATTTTCAAAGGCTAAGGATCTCCCATATCCACCAACACTCATGCTGAGAATATCCGCTCCATTGTTTGCGGCATACGTTGCGCACTGTGCAAGAGCAGAAGCGCTACTACCTCCAGAGCTTTCGAGGCCTTTCATTGGCATGTATTTAGCATTTGGCGCAATTCCCGCAATACCAATGGTGTCGTGATTTGCAACCGCAATGGCGGCACAGTGAGTACCGTGGCTATTATCATCAATTGGTCCGTTATCCATATTGACAAAGTCCCAACCACTAATATCATCTACATATCCGTTGCTATCGTCATCAACACCTGGCTGACCGTTCAATTCGATTAAGTTGATATGTTTTTTGTCTTTCAAATCAACATGGGCTGTATCAACGCCGGTATCAATAATTGCAATAATGATATCCTCTTCTGTAATAGAACTGTCATTCATGATCTGCCACGCTGAATCTGCATTCATATTTGCAGCGTTGTATTGATATTGGTAAAGTGCGTCCGTAGGAGGCAACGTCACATCAGTTTCAAAATGGTAATTCGGCTCTGCATAGATCACATAGTCGTCCCCGAGGTTTTCTAAGGCTGTGATCAGCGGAAAGATGGCGCCGTAAGTAGTATCCTTTATTGAAACCTTGTAAATATTGGTCAATTTTGGATACTCGTAATACTTGCCCGTATACGTAGTAAACCCTTTCTCGCCCCCAGGAATGGGTTTTTGAACGGGAAATAACTGTTCCATGCGAACTTGACTGTAGTCTACAAGGATGGCATCCACCTGACCAATCTTCGTTCGGCTTTTTGTCGTGTTCAAAATTGGCGATAGATGATCCGCAAAGCGAACCAATACCTCACCTCTCTCCCAGCTAACTAAAGAAAAATCTACATCCGCCATAGAGGTTGGAGGTGTATTTTGAGCACTCAAGAAGGAAACCCCTCCAAGAAGTATAAACATTACAATGAAAAGCTTACGCACAACAGTTTGAATTTTGATTTACTTGAAGATAATTAAATTTACTCAATACACGTCATTAGTCCTATCGTAGCGAAGATGAACTTATCGTAGCTAATAATGAATGTGTCAACGGTGTTAAAAACGTCTAGTTCTCCACAATTTTTGGATGTCTCCTACGGGTGAGGGTAAGTTGATTAAGAATCAATTTTTAACCCTTAAATCCTAAAACATGAAAAAAGTTTGGATGGTGGCCGCGGCCACAACAGTAGCGTTCGGAATGAACGCGCAAGATGCCTCAGTAGAAACACAAGCCATTGGCGTGGTGATCGATGCACACGCATTGGTGGATATGACTTACTGCTTGGTAATCTTTATAGATGATATTGCTATACAAATAAATACATGCGTTGTAATAACCACACACTATGTCTAATGGTAGTGTTTCTTTATACATCTTATAATCAGTATTTTATAATAGACAAGTCTGGCTACCCAGCAATATTCTAGCTCCTTGTTTATCGATCTACATACGTTACCAGCTACAGGAAGGCGGTTGCCCACCGGGGCCATAAAAAACCCTCCGGGCGCTAGGCGCCCGGAGGGTTTTTGTGAACTATTATTTTCGCGGTTCTTACACCAACTGAATATCTACGCTCATCAGATTTTTAAAATCTTCTAATCTGAGGTTGATCTCCTCTGTAGTCAACTCCGCAATGCGTTCTGTACCGAATTTCTCGACAGTAAAACTCGCCATAGCAGATCCCCAGATGACCGCACGCTTCATGTTTTCAAAGCTAATGTCATCCGTCTTTGCTAAGAAGCCGATAAACCCACCAGCAAAGGTGTCTCCAGCACCAGTAGGGT
>Ga0209603_1004359_pt1 | contig 11805 bp, 12 predicted proteins | sample COGITO_mtgs_1206_FD_184812 | JGI IMG/M metagenome (GOLD analysis project Ga0209603, IMG submission 184812) | Pelagic marine microbial communities from North Sea - COGITO_mtgs_120607 (SPAdes) (version 2) | ecosystem: Environmental > Aquatic > Marine > Epipelagic ... | reverse complement strand
TAGACAAAAAGCAATGAATAAACGCTATTCAAAAATACTTTGGCGTTTCTTTAAAGAATGGTTTACACTACCAAAATCGCTAACAACGATTAGTATATTTTTATCGTTTTTCTTTCTTTTAAAAATCCCTTTTTCAAAATACATACTACTTTCAGGTCTTTTAATTTTAGTTACTTACGATTTAATAAAACAAACAAAAGCAAAGAAAAAACACAAAAATAAGGAACAACAAAAAGAAAAAATATTTCTTTTAGAATCTATGATTGGAGACACAAGACAAGGGTTTTCTGGTTTCGCATTTATCAATATATTTAATTTTCTAAACATGATAAAAGTTCCATTTAGTTCGCTCGAAAATCACTGGTTACTATTAATTTCACTCTCTGTTACTTGCTTAGTCCTTTTATTCTATGTTACTGGTTTTATGATCCCACAAAAAGCAGAAGAATTATTAGAAGAAACCTATCCAGAATATAAATTATCAAAAAATCTGTAACAAATTTGATTTTTGAGCTACTTATTATCAATCAAACTAATTATTAAAACATGATTTTACATTTTCTAAAATTAGAATGGAAACAATATTTTCGTTCTTCTCATTGGCAAAAAGGACTCGCACTTAAAATAATAATGGGGTTTTTTGTGCTGTATTTTTTAGTTACTTTTTTAGCAATAGGAATTGGTGGTTACTTTATTTTAAAGAAACAATTTCCTGAATCTGATCCTTTACAACTCGTGAATTCATACTTGATTTTTGTAATTCTTGGCGATTTAGTTTTACGTTATTTAATGCAGAAACTACCCATAATAAATATTAAACCATTGCTAATTTTACCAATTCAAAAAAACAAGTTGGTGCATTATGTTTTAGCGAAATCTGCTTCGTCATTCTTTAATATTTTAGGTTTATTTTTTTACATTCCTTTTGCTGTAGTTTTAATAAAAGAAGGTTACGACACTGCTGGAGTTTTAGGTTGGTTAGCAACTATGATTTTAATAATTCAATCATCAAATTTTTTAAATTTTTTAATCAACAAAAACAATAAAGCATTAATTATTATTGGTACGCTTATCGTTGGTTTAATAGGTCTTCAAAATTTTGGGATTTCAAATGTTGTAGGTTTTGGCGGATCGATTTTCGATTTTATTTATCAAAACCCTCTTTATTCTCTCATAGGAATCATCATTTTAACAATTTTATATCAACTCAATTACAAACAATTACGTAATCAAGTATATTTAGATGGCGCAGTTGCAACGAAGGTAGAAGAAGCAAAAACTGTAGATTTATCTTGGGCAAATAAACTAGGTGATGTAGCACCTTTTATAAAAAATGACATTCGTTTAATTTGGAGAAACAAAAGAACGAAGAGTGTTTTTCTAATGTCGTTTTTATTTCTTTTTTATGGGTTAATTTTTTACACTCAAGAAACATATCAAAAAATGCCAGCAATGTTAATGTTTGCATCATTATTTATTACTGGTGGTTTTACATTAAATTATGGACAATTCATACCTGCCTGGGATAGTGCACATTATAAAATGTTAATGGCACAGAATTTTAGATATCGTAAATTTTTAGAATCTAAATGGGTTTTAATGGTTACAATGACAACTGTTTTATACTTTTTAAGTTTCCCGTATTTATATTTTGGAACAAAAATATTTTTAATGATTACTGCAGGAGCAATTTTTAATATTGGTTTTAATTCACTCTTTTTATTGTACGCTGGTTCTTTTAACAGAAAAAGAATTGACTTAACAAAAGGTGGTTTTGGTAATACCCAAGGAACAAGTGCAACACAGTTTTTGATAATTCTCCCTTTAATGTTATTACCAATGTTATTGTTTTGGGTTTTTGACAAATTTGTGGGTTACAACTCTGGTTTTATAGTTGTAGCAGCTTTTGGAATTATTAGTTTATTATTTAGAAACTATGCCATGAATTTCATCGAAAAAAAATACATTAAAGACAAATACGCTATGATTAACGCTTTCGGTAAAGAAGCGTAATTTCAACTAAAAAGAAAACACAATGATTACAATAGATACGGTTTCAAAAAAATATGGGAAAGAGGAAGTTTTAAATGTTGATGTAATAGAAATTCCTACAGGACAAAGTTTTGGTTTAGTAGGTAATAATGGAGCAGGAAAAACAACATTATTTAATATTTTATTAGATTTAATTAGACCAACTACAGGCACAATTACTAACCACGATATTGTGGTAAACAAAAGTGAAGATTGGAAAACTTTTACAGGTTCTTTTATTGATGAATCTTTTTTAATTGGTTACTTAACTCCCGATGAATACTTTGATTTTATTGGAGATTTAAGAGGAATGAATAAAGCTGACATAAAAATATTTCTAACTCGATTTGAAGAGTTTTTTAATGATGAAATTCTTGGAAAGAAAAAATACTTAAGAGATTTAAGTAAAGGAAATCAGAAAAAAGCAGGAATTGTAGCTGCAATGATGGGAAACCCTCAAGTTGTAATTCTAGATGAACCTTTTGCAAATTTAGATCCCACAACTCAAATTAGGCTAAAGAAGATTATTAAACAACTCACGGAAGATAGAGAAATTACTGTGTTAGTTTCTAGTCACGATTTAACACATGTAACCGAAGTTTGCGAGAGAATTGTGGTTTTAGATAAAGGAAACGTGGTAAAAGATATCAAAACATCTACAGAAACTTTAGAAGAATTAGAAAGCTATTTTTCTGTATAAGCCTTCTATTCTTTATTTATTGCTATTTTTACACTCTTATTTATACTATTTTACTAAGAAAGTAGTTTTAAATAAGAGTTTTTTGTTTTCTTAGCCAAAGAAAATAATCGTTTAATCAATATTTATTTTTGTGAAATTCATTAAAAAAATAGTTTCAATTCTTTCAGTATTTGCAATCCTATCATCTTGTAGTGCAAGAAAAGATACTATTGTAAGCAGAAACTGGCATTCTTTAAATACAAAATTCAATGTACTTTTTAATGGTAAAGAGGCTTTTAAAGAAGGAATTGACGGTATTAATGAAAGCTACAAAGATGATTGGTTTGAACAATTACCAATAGAACCGATTAAATTTGCGAGAGAAAAAATAGAAATTCCAAAATTTAATAATAGTATTGGTGCTGGCTTTGGTGATGCTAAAGATGAAGAAAAAAAAGCGTCTACACCTTTTGGTATTGCAGAAGAAAAAGCGGTAAAAGCGATTCAGAAGCACGGAATGAATATTGCAGGTGAAGAACGAAATAGTCAAATAGATGATGCTTACCTTTTGTTAGGAAAAGCGCGTTATTACGATCAACGTTTTATACCTGCCATAGAATCTTTTAACTACGTAATATCTAATTATCCTTTTGCCAATTTAATTAATGAAACTAAAATTTGGAGAGCAAAAACGAACATTAGATTAGATAATGAAGAATTTGCTATTGAAACTCTAAATTTACTTCTAAAAGTAAAAGACACGCTAGAACCAGAGTTGCCAGAAGACATTAAAGAGCAAGGTTATACTGCACTTGCGATGGCTTACGTTAAAATGGATAGTATACAAAAAGCGAAAAAATTTCTTATCAAAGCCACAGAAACTTTAACTAATAAAGACCAAGGAGCAAGAAACTTGTTTGTCTTAGGTCAGATTTATAGTTCAGAAAACAAGAAAGATTCTGCTTCAGTTATTTTTAAAAAAATAATCAATTTTGGAAAAGCACCTGAGAAATATAAAATGCACGCTAACATAGAGTTGGCAAAAAATACAACGAGCGATTCTACTTCTGTTGTTATTTTAAATAAAATGCAAAAATTAGTTAAAGATAGAGATAACAGAAAATACTTAGACGAGCTTTATTATCAAATTGGTCTTTTGCATGAAAAAAATGATAGTACCGGTTTAGCAACTGCTTATTACAACAAATCATTAAGAACTGATTCTGATAATATTAAACAGAAAACTTTTACATTCGAAAAATTAGGAAACATCAATTTTAAGAATTCTAAATATCAATTAGCCAGTTCTTATTATGACAGTATTATAAACATTGCTGCAGATACTTTAAATTTAAGAATAAGACGTATTAAACGAAAGCACCGAAACCTAGCTTCTCTAATAAACTTTGAAGAAACTGTAACTCGAACAGACAGTATTCTAAGAATAGCTTCACTTTCTAAAGAAGAACAAGAAACTTATTTTCAAAAATATATAGATAATTTAAAGAAGAAAGATGAGGAGATTGCTCAGTTAAAACTAAATCAACAAGCTTTTGGAGCATCTTTTGCTGGTAATTCTTTAAAATCTAATAAAAAAGGAAAATGGTATTTCTATAACTCGCAATCATTAGGTTTTGGGAAAAATGAATTTAAAAAAATTTGGGGGAATAGACAATTAGAAGATGATTGGAGATGGTCTTCTAAAATTTCAATTAATAGCAAAAAGAAAGACACCTTAAAAATAAACCCAATAAGTTTGCGTTACGATTTGGCAAGTTACCTAAAAACGATTCCCACAGATAAAAATAAAATTGACACTTTAATTTTAAATAGAAATCAAGCTTTATATGAATTAGGACTTATCTATAAAGAACAATTTAAAAATACCAAATTAGCCATTGAAAGACTAGAAAGAGTAGCTTCTTTAGATCCTAAAAAAGAATTAATCTTACCTATAAATTGGCACTTATACCAGGTTTACAAAGATGTTGGTGATCAAAAAAAATCTGACAAACACCAAAACATAATTCTTACAAAGTACACAAATACCATTTTTGCAAAGACAATTAGAAATCCAAATAAAAAAATTGAAGAAGAAATTTCGGTTGATGAGATAGAAAATGTGTACAAAGAAATTTACTATTTATACAAGGATAACAAATATCAAGAAACGGTTGCAAAAGTCGTAGACATTCTGCCCTCAATAGAAAATTCAAAATTAATTGCTAAATTCGAACTTCTGCGAGCTTATGCCATAGGAAAGTATACTGATAAAAAAACCTATAAATTTGCATTAGAAGCTATTGTTATTAAGTATGGTAATACAGCAGAAGGTAAACAAGCAAAAAAAATAATAGAACAATTAAGTAAATAATTATGTTTAGTAGTAAAGACAAAAAACCTCAAAAAAATAAAATCATGGAAAGAAATGTTATTGCTAAAAACACATCAATTGTTGGAGATATCAAATCTGATGGAGATTTTAGAATTGATGGTAGTTTAGAGGGAACTCTAACGACTGATGGTAGAGTAATTATTGGAACTAACGGTTTTATTAAAGGAAAAGTAGAAGCTACTAATGCAGATATAGAAGGTAAATTTTCTGGAGAACTTCTGGTATCGAGTACATTGACTATAAAAGCCACAGCAGATATTTCTGGTAATGTTGTTGTCGGAAAACTTTCTGTAGAACCAGGAGCTTCTTTTAATGCTACATGTGCTATGAAAGGAAGTGTGAAAGAATTAAATTCTGTTGATGACCAAAAAAGACAATCAGAAAAAACCGCTTAACACGGCAATAAAACTTTCAGGTGCAGGTTTGCAAATGGGGCTAACTATTTATTTAGGATTCTTACTAGGTGAATGGTTAGATGTAAAATTTGAAACCTATTTTTTAACAAACACCATAACTTTAATAGCCATTTTTTTTGCAATGTATTCATTAATTAAACAAGCTAACAAAATTAATGATTAGAAGTATTATTGCATACGCTGCTATTTTCTTTTGCATATTTATTATAAGCTTTTCTCTTCACGAATACTTACTTGAGGAACGGCAAATAATTTTACCTTTTTCACTAAAAAAAGTTTACCTCTTTCACCTCGGATTTTCATTGATTATCTGCACAAATTTTGTAGCAATTTCTAGAGTTGAAAAAATTTTTGATCAATTGGGTTATATTTACCTTGGCACTATCTTATTAAAACTAATTATCTTTATTGCAACCTTCTATAAATCAATAATTACTGGGGAAACTTTGCCATTTATAACAAGAATATCATTATTAATTCCAATGATTATTTTTTTATTCATAGAAGCAATTATCGTGGCAAAAATTTTGAAGAAAAACCAATAATAAAAAATAGCTCTAAAAAAGGTTTGTGGTTTTGAATTATTACATATCTTTGCGCCGAATTTAGAAAGCGGATTTTTACAATGAAGATTGCACAAAAAACAATCAAGTTTCTTTTTATAGCAGTACTAACGTTATTTACTTCAGTAGGTTTTGCCTCAGAAACTGATAAAAAGCACGACAACCAAAGTGATGGTGGTCAAGTGAATACTCAAGAAGAGGTAACAGCTTACATTAAGCATCACCTTAAAGACTCTCACGACTTTACATTTTTCTCGTATTCTTCTGAAGAAGGTAAAAGAGAACATTTAGGTTTTCCCTTGCCAGTAATTATTTGGACAAGTGAAGGGTTGGTTTCATTTATGTCATCAGAATTTCATCACAATGACGATGGGCATGTAATCGTAGAGAAAAAAGGATTAAAATTCGCAAAAATACATAGCAAGATTTATGAGTTAGATAAAGACGCTTCAGTAGTTTCCTTTGATGACGCACATCACGCAACTAATGCTCATACAGTTTTAGATTTTTCTATTACCAAAAGTGTAGTTGGTATTTTATTTGCAGGTCTTTTAATGTTTTTAGGGTTTTCTAGATTGGCAAAACAATACAAAACTAGAAAAATACCAAAAGGATTAGGGCGTGCTCTAGAACCTTTAGTTATATATGTTAGAGACGAAATAGCAAGACCAAATATTGGAGAGAAAAAATACAAAAAGTTCATGGGCTTTTTGCTAACAGTATTTTTCTTTATTTGGATTTTAAACTTATTAGGTTTAACGCCATTAGGTTTTAACGTAACAGGACAAATAGCAGTAACTAGTTGTTTAGCTATTATAACAATGGTGATATATGTAACGAGCGGAACAAAAGACTTTTGGGCGCACACATTATGGATGCCTGGTGTACCAGTAATATTAAAACCAATTTTAGCTGTAATAGAATTAATTGGTTTTATAGTGATTAAACCATTTTCATTATTAATACGTTTATTTGCAAATATTACTGCAGGTCACTTTGTAGTCATGAGTTTAATCGCATTAATGGTAACAATGAAAGAAGCATACGGACCTGTAGCATCTACAGGAATGTCTTTATTGTTGGCATTGTTTATAATGGTTATTGAAATATTAGTAGCTTTTTTACAAGCGTTTATATTTACCATGTTAGCATCACTTTTTATTGGGATGGCTGTAGAAGAACATGAACATCATTAAAAATCTTGATAAACAATCAAGTAACAACAGAGAATTAGAGTTTGTTTAATTAATATATTTAAAAATCAAGTAGTATGTACAATTTAATTGGAGCAGGATTAATCGTAATCGGAGGAGGAATTGGATTAGGTCAAATCGGTGGAAAAGCAATGGAAGGAATTGCTCGTCAACCTGAAGCAGCTGGTAAAATTCAAACTGCAATGATCATCATTGGAGCTTTATTAGAAGGTTTAGCATTTGGTGCATTAATCTTAGGAAAATAATCCTAAAAAACCAAAAACACTTTTCTGTAACGGTTGGTTACAGAAAGTGTTTTTAAATTAAACAAAAACAAAATAAATAGTTTATAGAATGGAAACTTTATTAAACGATTTTTCACCAGGGTTGTTCGTTATGCAACTTGTCATCTTAATAATTTTATTATTTTTGATGAAAAAATTTGCATGGAAACCAATTTTAAACTCTCTAGAAGAAAGAGAAACAGGAATTGAAAGTGCCTTAGCGTCTGCAGAAAATGCACGTAAAGAAATGCAAAATTTACAAGCAGATAATGCCGCATTAGTAAAAGAAGCAAGAGCAGAAAGAGATGCAATAATGAAAGATGCAAGAGAAATTAGAGATAATATGATTGCAGAGGCGAAAGAAGATGCAAAAGAGGTTACTTCAAAATTAATCGAAAGTGCACAAGCTTCTATTCAACAAGAAAAACAAGCTGCATTAGCTGAAATTAAAAAGAGTGTTGCAGAATTATCAATAGGTATTGCAGAATCAGTAATTAAAAAAGAATTATCTAATAAGGCAGATCAACTAGAATTAGTTGAAGGAATCTTAAAAGATGTTACTTTAAACTAATCTAAGCATGAAAAACGCAAGAGCAGCAATACGTTATGCAAAAGCAATCTTAAATCTTGCTAAAGATTCTAAAGAAGAAACAAAAGTAAATGACGACATGTTATTTATTTCTACTACAATTTCAGAAAACCCTGAATTTGAAGTGATGTTAGCAAGCCCTATTGTTAAATCTTCTGATAAAATAAATGTTTTAAACGCATTATTTAAAGGTAAAGTAAACAATATTACTCTTGGGTTGTTTCATTTATTACAAGATAACAAAAGAATTTCAATGCTTAATTCTATTGCAAAGCAATATGTAATCATTCATGATTTCGATAAGCAGATGCAAGTTGCTAAGGTTACCACAGCTGTACCTTTAACAAAAGATATTGAAGATAAAGTTTTAGCTAAAATCGTTGCTTTAACGGGCGATAAAGCAAACTTAGAAAATGAAATCAATCCTGCCATTTTAGGAGGATTTATTTTACGCGTAGGAGACATGCAATATGATGCAAGTATCTCTAATTATTTAAACGAATTGAAAAAGGAATTTGACAACAGTCATTACATTCCTAAAATTTAATAATACATCAAATTATAAAAGATGGCAAGTATTAAACCAGCTGAAGTATCAGCAATTTTAAAGCAACAGTTAACAAACTTTGAAGCAAAGGCAACTTTAAACGAAGTCGGTACTGTCTTACAAGTAGGAGACGGAATTGCTCGTGTTTACGGTCTTTCTAATGTTCAATATGGTGAACTAGTAGAATTCGATAACGGATTAGAAGGTATCGTATTAAACTTAGAAGAAGACAATGTAGGTGTTGTATTATTAGGAGCATCAACTTCAATCAGAGAAGGTTCTAATGTGAAACGTACAGAACGTATCGCCTCTTTAAAAGCAGGAGAAGGCATTGTTGGACGTGTTGTAGATACTTTAGGTAACCCAATTGATGGTAAGGGACCAATTTCTGGTAAAACTTATGAAATGCCTTTAGAGCGCAGAGCTCCTGGAGTTATTTATAGAGAACCAGTAACTGAGCCGTTACAAACTGGTATTAAAGCTATCGATGCAATGATCCCTGTTGGTAGAGGTCAACGTGAGTTAATCATTGGAGACAGACAAACTGGTAAATCTACAGTTGCTATCGATACCATTTTAAACCAAAAAGAATTTTACGATGCTGGTGAGCCAGTATATTGTATATACGTTGCTATTGGTCAAAAAGCATCTACTGTTGCAGCTATTGCAAACATGTTAGAAGATAAGGGCGCAATGGCTTATACTACCATTGTAGCTGCAAATGCATCAGATCCTGCAGCAATGCAAGTTTATGCACCGTTTGCTGGAGCTGCAATTGGAGAATTCTTCAGAGATACTGGTAGACCAGCTTTAATTGTTTTTGATGATTTATCAAAACAAGCAGTTGCCTACCGTGAGATTTCTTTATTATTAAGAAGACCTCCAGGACGTGAGGCTTATCCTGGTGATGTATTTTACTTACACTCAAGATTATTAGAACGTGCTGCTAAATTAATCAATGATGATAAAATTGCGAGTGAAATGAACGATTTACCTGATTCTATAAAAGGAATTGTAAAAGGTGGAGGTTCTTTAACTGCATTACCTATCATTGAAACTCAAGCAGGAGATGTTTCAGCATATATCCCAACAAACGTAATTTCGATTACAGATGGACAAATTTTCTTAGATGGAGATTTATTTAACTCTGGTGTTCGTCCAGCAATTAACGTAGGTATTTCTGTATCTCGTGTTGGTGGTAACGCACAGATTAAAGCCATGAAAAAAGTATCTGGTACTTTAAAATTAGATCAAGCTCAATATCGTGAATTAGAAGCATTTGCAAAGTTTGGTTCTGATTTAGATGCAGCTACAATGAGTGTAATTTCTAAAGGACAACGTAATGTTGAAATTTTAAAGCAAGCTCAAAATGATCCATTTTCAGTAGAAGATCAAGTTGCGATTATCTATGCAGGTTCAAAGAACCTATTAAAAGATGTTCCAGTAGACCAAGTAAAGAAATTCGAAAAAGATTATATCGATTACTTAAACGCAAAACATAGAGATACTTTAGACATATTGAAATCTGGTAAATTAGCACCAGAAGCAATTGCTGTATTAGAAGCAGCAGCTAAAGAAATTTCTACTCATTTCGCATAAAACATAGTTGTCATTCCCGCTAACGCGGGAATTTCAAAATTCCAATAGAATGGCAAACTTAAAAGAAATACGTAATAGAATTACCTCTATTAAATCAACTATGCAGATCACATCTGCCATGAAAATGGTATCTGCTGCAAAGTTGAAAAAGGCACAAGATGCAATTACGGCAATGAGACCATATTCATCTAAACTAACTGAATTATTGCAGAATTTAAGTGCAACTTTAGATAGTGACACCGGTGGAGCGTATTCAACTCAAAGAGAAGTTTCTAAGGTTTTATTAGTCGTGATAACTTCAAACAGAGGTTTGTGTGGAGGTTTTAATTCATCAATCACCAAACAAGTTCATAAAACTGTAAATGATAAATACAGTAATGTTGAAGTAGATTTATTAACTATCGGTAAAAAAGGTGGTGATGTATTATCTAAACAATTCAATATTATCGATTCCAAAAATGATATTTACGATGATTTAACTTTTGATAACGTTGCAGTTATAGCAGAAAAGTTAATGAGTTTTTATACTGCAGGGACCTATGATAAAATTGAAATTATATACAATCAATTTAAAAACGCTGCTACACAAATTACCCAAGTAGAGCAATTTTTACCTATCAAACCTATTGAAGGAGGTAATACTGAAGCAGTAAATTCTGATTATATTTTTGAACCTTCTAAAATTGAAATTATTGAGGCTTTAATACCTAAATCATTAAAAACTCAATTATATAAAGCAATAAGAGATAGTTTTGCTTCTGAACACGGTGCGCGTATGACTGCTATGCATAAAGCAACAGACAACGCAACAGAATTAAGAGACGAACTATTATTAACCTATAACAAAGCACGACAAGCGGCAATTACCAATGAAATCTTAGAGATTGTTGGAGGAGCTGAAGCTTTGAATAATTAAGAAGAATTTTTATAGAAAAAAAGCGAACCAATTGGTTCGCTTTTTTTGTTTTATAAACTTAATTACAAGAGAACAAACAAGTTTACACTTTTTGTATATATTGCCATAACATAAGAATATTATTCATTAAATATAAAAAGTTGAAGACAATGAAATTTTTATCAATAATTGCCATCTTAATTAGCTTTACACAATGTGGAAGTATAAAACTAGAAAATAACCCTCCTTTTACAATTGAAAAAGCATCATACCATCACTGGATTGGTGGACAACCAGGTATAAGTGGTTCGAACATTGAAATTGAATTGAAGGAAAATTCAAATATTGATTTTGATTCAATCTTTTTTCAAAATAATTCAACAAAACTAGAAATTAATACTGTAGATAACAAAACAATTTTAATCGGTAATTTTAATACATCTAAAAGATCAAAGAGAAACTTAATTTTAGATTCAAATGCTGTTAACGAGTTAAAAAACGAAATACCTAAATCACAAAATATTCCATTTAAATTACTTGAAAACGAAGCAATTATAACCTACAAAACAAAAAACAAACTTAAATATTTTAAAATTAAAAATATACAAAAAGCA
>Ga0209603_1004350_pt1 | contig 11826 bp, 8 predicted proteins | sample COGITO_mtgs_1206_FD_184812 | JGI IMG/M metagenome (GOLD analysis project Ga0209603, IMG submission 184812) | Pelagic marine microbial communities from North Sea - COGITO_mtgs_120607 (SPAdes) (version 2) | ecosystem: Environmental > Aquatic > Marine > Epipelagic ... | reverse complement strand
ATCTCAAATTATCGCTTCTGGATTCAGGGCTGCAAACGGGGTTTGTTTGAATCCTGATGGTAGTTTTTTAGTGACTGATCAGCAAGGCTATTGGAATCCAATGAATCGCATTAACTGGATAGAAACCGGCCAATCTAACACATTTTATGGGAATATGTGGGCCTATAATCCTCCTACAGATTCTACGAGGAAAGCTATGAATGAACCCATGATTTGGGTAGATATGGAGTTTGACAGATCGCCCTCCGAACTCGTTTGGGTAGATAGTGAAAAATGGGGTCCATTAAACGGTAGCTTATTGAGTTTTTCATATGGCTATGGAAAAATGCAACTCGTCCTTCATGAAGAGGTCAATGATAAAAAACAAGGAGGCGTTATAGATATTCCAAAAATGAAGTTTTACACCGGGGTTATGAGAGGTCGGTTTCATCCTGATGATGAGCATTTATACTTGTGTGGTATGGAGGCTTGGAGTACTACTCAAAATCAGCGAACAGGTGATCTTTATAGAATAAGATATACTGGTAAAACGATTACCTTCCCTATAAAACTGAATGCAAAAAAAACGGGTATGATACTTACCTTTGCTAGTGATTTGAATTCAGAAAGTGCAACAGAGATTTCAAATTATGAGGTAAAAAAGTGGGATTTGATCAGAAGCAGAAAATATGGCTCAGAACGATACAACATTGAAACCTTAGATATTTCTGATATTAAGATAAGTGCTGATGGGAAAACGGTGAAATTAATCTTAGAAGATATTGCACCCGTCGATGTGATGACCATCAAATATAATGTTTTAGATAAAGAAGGTGTTTCTCTCCAAGGAACCGTACAAAATACCATTCATGCTTTAGGTGATGACGAAGATGATTTCATTACCTCTATTAAATAAGGGAACTGGGCTGCATTGGGTCAGCTTGGATCGCTAATTACGCGATAAAACAAGGATGATTCCCTCATTTTTCTTAACAGGAATCAAATCTCCAATACTGAATGTTTGAAAGTCTTGGAGTCCCTTAATCTCCGGACCAATCAAACGTACCTCATTAGGATCAAAGCCTAATTTTTCCCAGTCAATAATCAAGGGCACCCTTTCAAGATTGTTGGACCAAGACCCTATGGCAATAAGTACGTTCTTCTCATTTAGGTAGATGGTACTTTTAATGTTGGGATGATTAGTTTTAATAGGAGATCGATCTACCCAATAACCCAACATTTCACTGTCTGCAATCTGATATTCATCAAATAAGCCCCACAAAGCTCCCGGATCAAAGTTCCCATAAACACGGGTCGTCATGCCGTAGACCAACCCTCGGAAAGGATGTCCTCCTTTTTCCAACATTTCTCCTGTCAACCCAAAAGGTAAACCAGAAACCTCCGTAAGCCAATAATCAGGTCCCAAATCATATTCAAAATATTCACCGAACCATAACCTTGAGATAAAGGGGAAATGTTCCATATATAGCAAAGCGCTATTGGTAAATCCATCTCTAATATTATATTGATTGGCCGAATGGAGGTCTATAACATAATCCTTTCGATGGGTGTTGAGCACATTTACAATGCGCTTTACGGTCTCTCGACTAAAGGCAATATCATCTAAATAAAGGCCATCAATCTCCTGATTTTTAGCCAGCCAATTAATCCCCTCAATATAGTAATTGGTCCATCTTGAATTTCCTTTATTAAGAATGGCAGCGTCATTGACACGGGTAGCATGCCACGCAGAATGATAATGGTCTTTGAGATGTTCTTGCAACCAACTGTGACCGCCACCATCTCCATCATTTAATACTTCATCGCCTAAACTCTTTAAAGCAAAAAGTTCAGGTGCTTTATAGGTGAGTTCTCTGATGGTATTGTATAGTTTGACCTTTATCCCTTTGGCATGTGCTTCATCTATATACGCCTTTTGCTTATCCAAGTTGTAAAACGGATAATTGATGTAAGGATTAATTTCATTGGCATGGTGAACATTGACTACGGTCCCTTTAAGGTTAATAACTGAGTCAATGGGGACATATTTATGTACAAATCTTGTATTAAAATGAGTTTGTGTATCAATAGTTTTGAAGGGTGTAATTAAAAATTTACAAATAAAATGTAAGGTGTCTCCTCGTTTTAAATCTCTGGGGCCACTATAATTTACAACTTCTACTTTATTTGATTTAATCGTTACATTAATGCCTCCTTTGCCTTCGTTATACCATGAGGCCGGCAGATTCAAGGGTTTGGTTTGATAAAAATTTGTGTTCAAAGGACGCTCGTAATTTTCATCTCTTAAAACATATTGCAAACCTTTATTTACATCCCCCAACCAAAGTCCCTCTTGATGTTTAGATATATCCCATTTCCAATTCAGGTCATGGGTTAATCCTCCTCCCTTCATACCTAGTCCAATCAAGTATTTGGCCGCCTTTTTTTGAAAGGGTATGCGCATCCGGATATCTTCAACCGTCACATCTTCTTTCGCAATAACATCAATTTGATAGGCCAACATACCATCATATTCTATTGTGCCAAAGACATCAAGAATATATTTTTCGGAATTGTTTTTGACATTCCAGTGCATACTACTAGGATGGGATTGGTTTAAAGTAAGGGGGTTCTGTTGCCAATTAACGACACGTTTATCTCCTTCAATAATTTCAAAAGTGATCGGTTCAGTCAATAATTCCTCAGGATTTTCGTTTAAATGGGTCAGCTCCTGAGCAAAGTAGCTACTGATTTTTTGAGGTAAGCCAAATTTATTTACCGAGATGTCTCGCCCTAAAATGTGCAAAAGGTTTTTATTCGCTTTGACCGCAGTAAAAGGTCTGACGATGATATCATCATCACGCCCAATGGTAGAATTAAGCCAGTGCAGCCGCGACATATTGTGGGGATTATCGTCGCCATAATTTTCAATGACTTCGTCTTTTACATGAATTTTAACGAATGTGGTATCTGCCGAAAGCCCTTTAGGTGCAATAATAATCTGCGTCAAGTAGGTGTCTGCCGTCGTAGTTTTGGGAATTTCAATGCCAAACCAGAGTGGAATCAATTTCCTTTTGGGCACGTTAACTTTTCTGGAAAATGAATTCCCATTAAGATCAACTCCTTCACTATTATAATTAGTTATCAATGATTTTGACAAATGATTTCCTGAATTACTTTTTAACTCTGAATAATTTATTTGAAGATCGTTTAGCGACATATTAGGAGCATATACTCCAATTTGAAAAGCATAAAAGCTCCCTTTTGGAATCGTATCTGTAAGGCCGTTGATCTTACTTGTTTGCATCCATCTTTGAGGCAGGTAATCTTTAAGTTTAATAGAATGTTCCCGATACTCAGGAAACAAGTAATATGGCTGGTCATGATGTTCAAAATAATTTTTTGTTTCGGCCTCCGTCGCTATAATTTCCATAGGGAAAAAACTATTGAATTGATCAATGGATTGACTACTTATCACTTTAGCTTTAGGAAATACAATGGCATTTTGAGTCTCCTTTTCAACCATTGATAACCAACTAGGATCCTGTTCTGCCATTGGTTTGTTGTATTCTACCTTGGGATAATAGCCTCCAGTTGAGACGTGTGATAGGTAATAAACGTAATACTTTTTAGCCCGGTCATTGGCCTCAAAAATAAAGTGGCCAAACTCGTTGTTGATGTCCAATAAAAGCACGTTGGCTACTTTTTCCTGGGTATTGGCGTCCACGATGATAAGGGCTTTTTCTGATGGGTTATTATCTCTTCTTCGCCAGGGTATGATTACTTGTACATTACCAGAAATGCCTTTTGGTGTTTCAATCACAAAACGATGATTCCCTAATGACTGAAATGGCTTATCATATTTTGGGTGTTCCCAATTTCCATTTTCATAGCGTATTGAATCCACAAAAATTGAAGATGATTTTATTCTGTAGTTAACTCTATCATTCGGCTCATAAGAGCATGAATGAGACATAAAAATTAATAATATCGAAATAGTTTTGATCCAAGTGCTCATGAATGTAAGAGTGGGTTAGATATAGCTGATGAAGGAAAATTTACATTTTAAATAATGTGTGAACCGCATTTAACAGTTGATTCAAATTGCTGTTTCTTTCTTTAGATTCTTTTTGGATTAATCTCTTCTCCCATGAAAAATGGCGAGGATCGTCTTTGTATTTAGCAATCGCCCAATTTAAATACTCATTGTTTGGATCTAACTTGGTCTTTTGGTCAATGAGACTTAAGATGCGTTGATGTTTTCCCAAATGTTTCAGAGCCACCAATTGGGCGTAAAAATTTTCGTTTTCTGAATCCTTATAAGATTTATAGTTAGTTATTTTTGTATAATAAGATAGATCTCCTTGAATTTCATAAGCTCGTGCAATGATGAGATCTGCGAGTCGATCATCGGTACGATAGGGTTTGCCAACTCCAAGATTTTGTGGCCAAAGTTTTGCCTTTTTTGCGTAAGTAGTAGCCGCATTATAATCTTTCTTTTTAAAGGATTTTAGCGCCAGCTGTATGCAAATAGTACTGTATATTTTTTTCCCTTCTGTTGAGCCTTCAAAAGGTAAAAGGTTAAATTGTTCTAAAAATATTAAAGCCTCATGATGCTTCTCAGCTTTTAGTAATACCTCGGCGTGTCGAAGACCGATTTGTGCATTTTCGGGATAAAAATCTTTGAGGTTTTCACTTAAAGCCAACGCTTTGGAGCTCTCATTATTGAGTAAATGATGATCCATCAAGGCAATACCCGCGCGCCAATCTTCTGGATTCATAGATTGCGCAATTTGAAGATTTTTCTTTTCTATTATTCCTGCGTCTTGTAGAAGGGCATGTTTAGTGAGATAGAATGTAGCTAGGTCTGGTTCGTTTTGACATTGATCAAAAAGATTTTTTGCCCGATCTATTTCCCCTTTATGCCAGTAAATGAGGCCTAAATAATATTTAAGTTCCCAACTTGCATCTTCTTTGCTAAGTGTTTCTAGAAACTGGGCAGTTTCGACTCGATAGGGATAGGTCATTTCTACCGATGATTCTCTGATCTTATTTATGTATAATTGGCGATGATTGACCTCCAAATAGGCCAGCCAAACATTAATTATGGGATTTTCAGGACCTTCTTTTAGAACCGAGGAGGCAGTCGTAGGATTATTAAAATGATAATAAACAGAAGCAAGCTCTAAATATGATTCGTGAGGCAATTCATTGGTAATGGCTTTATTGAAGTACGACAAGGGTTTGTCGTCCCACAGATATTCTTCATATCTCGCGAAATCAGATAATGGATCTAAAACATAAACCTCTGCTAATGCAGCCATTGCGGCAGGCTTATCTTTTAGTTTTCTGTTTGAATAGCTGATAATCATATGGGCCATGATATTCTGACGATTATAAATGAGGGCTTTTGAGGAAAAGTGTAATGCTTTGGTCATATTGTCTTCATTAAGAAATAATTTTGCCAAAGCGACATAAGCTGCAGACGCCAGTTGGGAAGATTGTGCGGCAATGGAAAATCCTGATTTGGCTTCGTTATAATTTTCCAAAGCTCTATTAGCTAATCCAAAAGCATAATTACATTCTGGATCATATGTGTCTATAGATAGTCCGATTTGACTGTATTTTAAGGCATTTTTGAAATCCATTTGTCTAAAATAGCCCAATGAAAGCCTACTTAACGCAGGCATGAAAGTTGCGTTTTTTAGTACCGACTGATGATACGATTTCATAGCTAATGAATATTGACGTTGTCTTTCAAGTTCCAGACCCTTGATATATAGACCATACGCAGATTCCCAATTAAAATCCGATGGTGTAGTCAAGGGTCGGTCAACTGAAAGATCGTTTAAGGGGGCTCTATAATTTAACAGATCGGGGCCTAGTTTAATTTTAAAAAAAGTATCTTCAGGTTTGGCTAAAGTCCATTTAGTGATTTCTAGGGGTGATAGGTCTACTAAATAATTACTTTTTTTATTCCCTATTTCCATATATATGGTATCCTTGATATGCTGTAAAGCACTCAGATAAATATCTACAGAATCCCTTTCTTCTTCAATATTTAAAACGGCATATTTGGACGCTGCTACCATTCCTTTAGTTGATTTTAGTGGAAACCAAATCTCCTTCATGAGATCCGCAACATGAGGCCCAAAGGAGCGGTGCTTAAAAGGGGAGTCGGTGCTTTGTTCAGTGGCTTGATTAAACAACTTCCCTGATTGATACTCTATGTATTGGCCATCATTATCGGTAAGTAAGTCTTCCCATATCATACCTTGTTGTGATAAGCCCCAAATCCAAAGTTTTTTTCCCGGCTTAACATCATAATCTGCATGGTGCCCAAATCCAAAATCATCCTCTTTCCAGTAGCCTCCAAAAAAGTCAGCATAGGCATTGATCACGTGATACGATTTATATCCTCCAAAATCATTATTTTCATATTTTGATAGGTCACGTCCACTAGATATTGGCCAACTACTCGGTTCCCCTCCGTGGCCGATAAAGTCTTTCCCAGGGTAAAAAAATTCTAGATTTCCAGATGCTTTTGCTGCTGCATTCATCCAATGGTAGTAGGAAGTATACTCATCAGTGAGGTTGAACCAAGAAACCGTAGTCTCAATAAAAGCTTTATCTTTTGGAAGTGTGATTTTAACATTCCATCGCGTTCTAGAAGGTAAATCATAAGCTCCAACGATGCATGACACACTGCCATCGGCATTTTTTTTCAAGCTATAATCTACCGGTGTGGAGCAAGAAGGCGCATGTCCGATATCTCCAAAATTAAATTCTAAGCCACCCGATGTCCATGGGCCTCTCATGGCAATGTTTCGAAATTTTACAACTTCATTTTTATATAAAAATTCTTTACCTGTTGATTTTTCGATGGCACCCCAAATTTTTCCCCCAATTTGAGGAGCGACGAACACTTTTAAGTATTCATTTTCCATAACCACCATTTTCCATGATTGGTCGATGGCATGATTAGTATATCCATCAAACTTAAAATAAGGATAAATTCTACCTATATTGGGAATTGGATTTGGATCGGAAAAAGGATATGTTTTTAAGATTTGAGTTTCCTCATAAATGACTGCTTTCGATGAATTTAAATAGCTGAATTGGCAACTTTTTTCACAACTAAAAAATCCTACAACACAAAAAATGAAGACAATAAAAAATGATTTATAATAGCGCATTATTTTATGAATTATTCTCCTATCAAGGGCAACGATTTTAATAAGTTCTTAGCCTTTTACCGTCAATTAATACTGAAAAACTGAATATTTTGGATGACTAGCAAGCAGCATTTCGTATTGAATAAGATCCCTGCTTATTTAATTCATTCATTAATTAGAGTAAGCTAATCTATTCCACGTTTAGATCAAAAGTGTATGTGATTAACGGAATTCGCTTTATTTTTATAACCTCACCTATAAAGAACTCAGTACTTCAATCCATAGAGTAGGGGCGAAAATAATCGACATATTTAATCTACTCCCTTTAAAAAAGAATGAATAATCACTTTCAATATCTTGGGACTTAAACTTATAAGATATTTAAACCGGACAAATCAAACGCACGAAATTGATTTCAAGAGTGTTATAACCAGGGATCTTTAGTTTTTACCAACCACCCTTCTAATTCTTTGGTCAGTGTCTTCCTTATCTCTGTCTGTTTTTCACTAAGATTATTTAATTGAAAGGGGTCTTTTTGGTTATCGAAGAGTTCGACTTGATCTTGTTTATCAAGATCTTTTTGGATCATTAAAGTATATCGATGAGTACGAACGCCCCGTGCACCCAGCGCTTCTTTGCCCACATTGACGGACATGAAGAGTTGAGAATTAGGCCTTTCTCCATCTCCTGTTAAAAACAAGTTTGAGTAATCTGTTCCATCAGTTCCTGGAGGAATATCTTCATGAAACCCCATCAATCCAAGTAGGGTTGGAGCAAAATCGGGAGTAGAAATTAAAAGGTCATCAAATCTCGGTTGGATATGCTCCGGCCAGCGGATCAAAAATGGAATCCTCATAGATTCTTCATAATGGTTGTTTTTTGAGATCTCATCATGAATCCCCAGACAGTTCCCATGGTCAGATGCGAATAACACAAGCGTATTTTTTTCCAATCCTTGCAATTTCAAAGTAGCCATAATTCTTCCAAGTTGGTCATCTACACCTGAAATCATGGCGTAATAATTTTTGATATTTTTGCGATAATAATCTCCCCATTTCGTTCCTTCGTCTGGAATATTTGGGAATTGCACCAACGAATCAAGAGGCACTTGATCATACAACGATTTGTATTTTTTAGGCACTAAATCGTAAGGCATGTGTGGGGGATTCATCGAGACCATGAGGGCAAAGGGCTTGTTGGCCTCTCTGAATTTATTTTCCTTATTTTTCAAATAGGCAATAGCTAAATCTGTTTCATGTTCTGGACCCCATTGATTAACGAAATGAAAGGAATCCCTGGAAGCTTCGTTTGACCAATACATAGGTCGATCATGGTAATCATAGGTGCCATAAGCATACCAAAAATCAAATCCATGTCTTCGATCTGGGGGAGTCCATTCGTTCCATTTAACTTGTCCTTGATTGTTTTTAACATCAATGTAAGGAATTCGTGGGTTGTCGAGGTGCCATTTTCCAATATATCCGGTATTGTATCCCTTTTCCTTTAATACATCTGACCAACATTGTGTATCGGTTGGCAGCTCATAATTAAATGGCCTTGACAATGAATTGCAGTTAGACCAAACACCATGGTTCTGCGGATATTGGCCAGTCATGAAACTAGCGCGAGTTGGGCTACAAATGGGATAATTGCTAACGGCTTGATTGAGCACCAAACTTTGGCTAGCAAATTGATCTAAATGAGGGGTTTTTACATGTTCGATTCCTAAAAAACCCATGGCTTGACCACGCATTTGATCCGGATATATGATGACTAAATTAACGTGAGTCTTGGGTGACTCCCAATGACAACTCGTTAATTTAGTCAGTAGAATTAAACAAGTAATTGTCAAATAAGGTGTTTTCTGGGCCATTTTATTAATTAAGACCAATTAAAAAATTAATTATCTAAAATCTCCTCTATCAATTTATACAAAATATGGGAGAGGATAAAATATGAGCCTGTATGTCGTCAAATAAAAGGGGACTTTTTCAGATATAAATTAAGCGAATGTTGATATAAATTTAAATAAATATTTTGATTTTTTCGTTCAATTAAAGTTTGTTGTTGAATTCTTTTCCTTCGCCTAAGTTTTCGTTCTCCAGTTCCATAATGGACGTCAGAAGGAGTAAGGTTATTGATGGACTCATGGTATCTTTCATAGTTGTAATACTGAACAAAGGGCTTCATTTTATGCTCAGACTGTCCGGGGCTCTAATCATCCAATATGGTCGATAAGTAATACCATCCCCATCCAACTATTTTAAAATAGGTGAAGTCTGTTTGCCACATCTGATTTACTGAAGTGGTTTTATCTTGAAAACGATCAGAGGCACTCATAATCCTGAATGAAGGAGTTGTGATAAGACCATTGAGCTTTAATATTCTATACACACTCGACTCACTGATATAATAACTGTATTTATCTATGATATGCCATGCCAGTTCTCTAGATGATAACTCAGGGCGTTCTAAAGTAATCTCAACCACTTTATCCCTGTCAGCTAAGTTGATCTTATTTTAAACTTCCTTCCTATTACCAGACCTTCGAGCTAATCCATCATATCCATGCTGTTGGTAGTCATTATACCATTTATAAAAGGTAGTTTTATTCACTTTTATTTGCCTGAGCGTCCTGATGACATCAAGATCACTTTGCTCTGCAAGACGGATGATATCCATCTTTTCGTTTTGACTGTAATGCATGTACTTCCTCCTCTTTACTCGGGTGAGCCAATGTTTTTTTTCAAGTCTCTCACTTCTAGTGAAAGATCTGCTACCAGTTCCTTTAAAGAGGCATTCTCATCTTTTAATTCTTGAACCTCTGAGGAATTTGCTTCTCGCATGGTATCGCCATTTAACCTGTGCTTGCCCGCTTCCATGATATCCTTACTCCACTTGTAATAGTTTGCTTGATGAATGCCTTCCCTACGACAGAGTTCAGCAATACTCAATTCGCCTCGGATACCCTCAATTACAATTCTGATTTTTTCCTCTGAATTATACGCCTTGCGTGTCTTCCTTTATAATTTACTTATTAATGAACCTACATTTCTCTTCTTTCCCATTATAGTTAAATTTAAATGTTTACTCTATTTAAAACACGCTCTTATTAAGTTAACCCTTATTAGTTTACTTTTTGCTGACGGTATACATTTTAAGTATTCTTGATTAACTGAAGTAATTTCTAATTCACATCTGTGCGATGGTACCCCATTTTTTGTTATCGGAGCCACCTCATTTATGTAAAAATACAATCCAACCACTGCCAAATTGATTTTGGCCCTAATGATTCTTCTTCTATGGAAATTACATTTCCTTCTAAATCAACCTCAGCAACGCCGTACCGCTGAAGGTCATTTACGAAATACCCAAATAACGTTGATTTACCTTGAGCTATATTATTTTTAGCATTTCGTAACATTCCTGAAAAACCATGTCCATAAAAATATTATCACAAAATACTAAACACACATCATCATTTCCAATAAATTTCTCGCCAGTGCTAAAAGCTTGTACTAAGCCATCAGGACTGACTTCCTTTTAATAAGAAATTTTTACACCAATATCAGAACCATCTCCTAACAATTTTTCAAAATTTGGTAAATCTTCTGTGATAGAAATTCCTACAATGTCCTAATATCTACCAGCATTAGAACTGACAATGGATAATAAATCATCGGTTTGTCATACACCGGTGATACCTACTTTGAAACTCCTTTCGTTATTGGATATAAAAGTGTAACAGACCCTACTGCTAACACTATTCCTTTCATTTTAAAATTAATTTATAAAAATTACTATAATATTTTTGAAAATCCCTTCAATTTCCAAAAAAATCTAGTTATAATTTTAAAATATGAAAAATTAATATTATTTAATTGTAGTGCTTTTTTAATCTCTTTTGATATTAATTTATAACTACTATAACCAGAGCTACTAATACCTCCAGTCAACATTATAGTGGTAGTTATGGATGAATACTTCCAAGTTATATTGTTTTTTAAGAAAAAACGGATAATAATTTCATAATCAGCACAGCTGATAAAATCTTGACGATAATTACCGAACTTTTCAAATAAATCTTTTTTAAAAAAAACAGATGGATGAGGAGGCATAAAACCTATTTTCAGTTTTTGTGGATGCCAGCTTTTAGAAGAGTATTTTCGTACAATTTCACCCTTTCCATTAACTTGTGTAATGTTACCTATTGAAGCATCAATTCTATTTTTTTTATGAAAATTAGCAATTTTTTCAAGTACATGATTGTCAATAAAAACATCATCCGAGTTTAAGATACCAATTATATCACCTGACGACATTTTAATACCCTTGTTCATAGCATCATACAAACCTGTATCATTTTCTGAAATGGATTTGGAGATAATTCTTTTGTAATTCTTAATAATCTGTATTGTATTGTCAGATGAATTACCGTCCACAACTATATATTCTACATTTTTATACGTTTGATTTTTTACTGATATAAAAGTGCGTTCGATAGTTTTTGAACTATTAAAACAAACTGTGATTAAAGAAATTTTCATTATTATATTACTTTTTTCTTATTGTTAAATGTGAATTTCCTTACCAAATTTAAGAAAGGTTTTTTTAATTATAAACCTTGATAAAGTTTGAATTCCTAGAACAGTTTTTAATAAGATTGAATTTA
>Ga0209603_1004347_pt1 | contig 11830 bp, 9 predicted proteins | sample COGITO_mtgs_1206_FD_184812 | JGI IMG/M metagenome (GOLD analysis project Ga0209603, IMG submission 184812) | Pelagic marine microbial communities from North Sea - COGITO_mtgs_120607 (SPAdes) (version 2) | ecosystem: Environmental > Aquatic > Marine > Epipelagic ... | reverse complement strand
CTCCCAACCTCCTCCCCCCCAACCCTCACACACACACACACACACACACATCCCTCCACCGCCTCACGCCTAGCCGTGCGCGGCCGCTTTGGCCCGCTTGGGCTTGGCGCCCGCAACCTCGAGCGCAGAATCCCGCTCGAGCTTGGCGGACAGAAGGCCCGCGCCGTGGATGTTGATGCTCCCGTGGGGCGACAGGTCGCGCACGCTCTGGTCGATGCGCTCGAGCGCGGAGAGCGCCTTGTCGACCGCCATTGCGGCCGCCGAGGGAGCGTTGAGCGGGTTTGAGCTGGAGGAGGAGGCGGCCTGCGTCGACGACGAGCCAAGCGTGGACCCCTCGCTGCCGCTGTAGCGCCGAAAGAGCTCGAATACGCGCGCCCGGTTTGCCTCGCGGTCCATGTGCTCCCGCTTCATGATGCTGCGCAGCATGTGCATCTCGAGCGCCATCCGGTTCTCCTCAAGGTGCGACTCGCGCACGAGCGCCGTGAGCGAGCGGTTCATTGCGGCCGCGGACTTCTTGACGACGACGAGCTCGTCCCTGGTGAGCACCAATTCCTCGCCATCGCCAAGCGCCTCCAGCTTGTCTCGCGCCATCTGGAAAATCCTCACGGACGCTTGCAGCCCCCGCTCGAGCTGCTCATTGGGCATCGGCGCGAGCGCTTGCGCAGACTTGAGCGCGAGTGTGAGCGCAAGCGTGTGGCAGAATAGCGAAGGCGGTCACGCGAGGCTGTACTCCTCGTGCACCACACTGAGCTGGTTGCCGTCCAAAAGGTGCTGGAGCAACCGCGAACCGATCATCGCCAAGACCAGGGCAGTCATGCAGCAGATGAGCAGGTCCTTGAAGACGTCCACGCGCTCCTCCTCGACGGCAAGCGCAACAAAGAGGATCGAGCTCAGGCAGCAGCCAAACGTGGCCAGAAAGAGCACGGTTGCAAACCCGCACACCCAGTAGGAGACCCTGCGCGTCTGCTTGAGTTGCACGTTGGCAATCGGCTCTTGGCAGATGGTGCACTTTGCGCTCCGGGACAACGTGATTGACTTTAGGAGGCAGTGCGGGTGCACGCTTGCCTTGCACGCGCAATGGGAAGCGTCCGTCTCTGCGGTCGGCTCGTGGCAGATGTAGCACTGCATGGGCTCTGTGCGCCTTTACGGCCCTTTGCCCCCCTCCCCCCCCTCCTGTCTTCCTTGCCTGCCCTCGCCGCTCCCCCTCCACCTCCACCTCTCTCCCCCCCCTCCTCACAAGTAGCAAGGTCACGCCCGTTTTTTTTTGCAGGCCCATGGCCGAGGAGGAGCAGGCTGGGCGTTCCCGGAAGCGGAGCTCGCTGGGAGAGGACCTGGCCACTCGCTCGGCGCACGCCCTCAAGAAGGCGCGCGTGCAGGAAGAGCTTGACCTCGTCCTCATGAAGGACCTCGTCGCCCAGGAGTGGTCGTTGGTACTTCCGCAGGTGCAAGCGGGTGCCGACAACAAAGAGACCGAATTTGTGTGGTCGTTCCACTACGATGGCTTGTTCCGGGAGCTCAAGCCTGAGGCGTGTCACATGCGCGAAGCGCTCCCCGACGATCTGGTAGGGTTTCACTGCGACGCGCAGTTGCAGAACTTCATCAACATAGGGCACGACAAGATTAAGCGCAGGTTCAACGTCTGCCTGTACTGGGCGCCTCGCGCGCACGAGATCCTGAAAGAGTTAGACCGCCGGGACGCGGCAAGCAGTGCAACCTCCAAAGCGTAGGGTCTGAAGTTTCCGTTTACGCTTTGCAGCTTGTGAGACTGTGTGTGTGTGTGTGTGTGTGTGCTGGCGGCGACGATGAAGTGGGCACGGAGGGTACGTGTGAGTGGGTGGTTAAAAAACTCTTCAAGATAAAAACGCCACGTTCTCTGTGTCCGAGTCATCACCATCACGAGCACACGTATCCTCCGTGCCCACTTCATCGTCGTCGCCAGCACACACAGCCTCCGCGTTCTCTTCGTCGTCGGACTTTGGAAAGTTCTGACGCCACCACGCGTCGCGCGCGGGCCACTTGGCCGCGAGGCCCTTGAGGTACTCCTCTCGACGCGCGTGCGTGAGCCTGCGTGGTGTCTTGCAGAACTTGTTCATGCAGTCGTAGAGCTTGTTTGCGTCAGAGCCCTTGGCGCCACACGGCCACTTCTTGCGGCCCTCGAACTCGGGCTCTTGTGGGTGCGCGCAGCCGTCGAGGAGCATGGCGTTGACCCGCGCGCTCGTCGCGTCCGCCTTGGCCTGCTTGTCGTGAAGGAGGAGCGCGTCGAACCGCCGCACCGCCTCCGGGTGGGAGCGCAGGATGAAGCGCATGGCCGCCACGTGCGACGGCAGGTCGTCGCCCTGCTTTTTGTAGACCCGCTCCTTCCAGTTCTTCACCCTGTGGAACACCAGCTTTTCCTCGGGCAGGACGTCCTTGTTGTTCGGAATTCGGAGCCAGTCCAGGCCCGTGACCGCGAGAATTTGGCGGATGTCCTTTGCGAGCGTGACCCCGGCGCACTCGGGCAGCTTGGTCTCCTCGATCGCCTGGACGGCCTTGGCGAGCGCGCGGAACTGGTGCGCCACGAACCCCGCCGGCACCTCGCGCTTGGCCATGCCCGCGACCGCGCGGCACAGGCCCAGCAGGTCCTCGTCGGGCACCGGCCGCTCGTTGAGCTTGTCGCGCAGCGCGTTCAGGTCCACCTTGAACTCCTCGGCGTTCACGGGCAGCACGCCGAGCTGCGCCTCGTACTTGTCCGCGAGCGCCTCAGCGAGCTGCAACTCCCCCATGAACTTGCGCATGGCATCGTCGACGACGACGAGCGCGTCCTTGACCTGCTTGTCGAGCACGGGCGTCGGCTTGTCGCTCGCCTCCTGCATCATCTCCTGCACGTCCTGGAGCGCCGCGAGCTGCGCCTGCGCCTCAACGACCTCCTGCGCCACCGCGTCGCGCATGGCGATGTCGGCGGCGGACCAGACGTACACACCGCCCGACGCGGCCAGCTCGGCGCGGTACTCGTCAAACCGCGGCCTGTGGAGGGCGAGGCAGTTGCCGCAGCTCGTGTTCAGGCCTCCCGTGCCGCAGGCGGACGCCGTCTGCAGAACGTGGATCATCAGTGCCTCAAACCCATCCGCGCGGTCGGCCGGGACGCCGTCGGGGAACTCGGGCAGTGGCACCAAGTTGACGGGGATGCCCAGGTCCTGGCATTCGTTCACGTAATCGACCGCCAGGTTCTGGATCTTCTCGTTCTTCTTGAGCTCCTTCTTCACGGCCGCGCGGTAGGCCGCCGTGCGCTTTGTCTCGTTGCCCGTTTGCCCCACGTAGTTGGGCTTCTTGGTCCTGTAGTGCAGCATCTTGTAGATTGTGTACCGGCGCTTGGGGTTCCAAACGACGAGCTCGTTTTTCTTCTTTGCCTTCGGCGCCATGCCTGCGCGTCGGGATCCGCGCTCGGCAAGACGATCGTACAAGTTGCAAATTGAAGATTGTCAAAAAAATGGTCTGACAATTTCCAGCTCAACGCCGGTGCTCAGGCGCTGCGCCTAACCGGGACCGCGCTCTCTCTCTCTCACACACACACACACACCGCGGCCCCCCCCCTCCCTCCCTCCTCCCCTGGGACCCGGCGTTCCCGGCGTTCCCGGAGCGCGATCATGTTTGCGCCGCCCGAGTGCGCCATGGTGTGCCAGGCGTGCTACAACACCACTGCCCGCCGCTGCAGCGTGTGCAGCGTCTGCATCTTCTGCTCGGAGGAGTGCGAGCGGACTGCGGACGAGTTTTGCAATGCGCGTATTGCGTGCGCGCAGCACGCCAAGTGCGCGCACGAGGACTACAAGGGCACGCGCCTGCCATTCAGGATGCACCCGCTGTTTCCCCTCTCCAAGGTGCCCGCCCACTACAAGGGCACTCAGTGGCAGACGCTCATATTAGGCGCCACGCACAACCTCGAGTACCTAATTGCAAGCTCGTCGCAGAACTTGTCAAAGAAGACCATCTTTGGCATGTCCGTGGTCGTCACGGACGACGGGAAGTTTTGCGCCGCAAGCCAGCGGCTCAACTTTGAGCTCAAGGGCACTCAGAGCGAGGCCGTGACCGAGAATGTGCGCAACATGTCGCAGTTTGCGCTCGCGCAGCTGCAGATGACACACGCGACATTCCCCCCCAACAAGGCGCGCGTTACCAAGAAGAAGCAGGCTCACAAGAACTCCAACAACACCAACAACCCCAACAACGGCAAGCACGCACAGTTTTCGCACCGCGACTACGCGGACGGCGTCTCCAACCAGGCGTGCATTGTCTCGGGCATCGTGGTGAACGAGGGCGTGCACTTTGACGCAATCTTTCTGGTCCGCAAGGGCGACGCGTGGACAGTCCACGGCGTGCAGCCGCTCTACCTCCAGTTCCACGAGGCCAACGGCACCACCCCCGCCGGCGACAAGAGCTACCGCATGGACTACAAGCCGAACGGCGTTGCGCCACTCAAGCCGCGGCACAGCCGCGCGCTCATTGAGGGGGCGCTTGCTCTGGAGCCGACTCCGGCGCCTGCCCCTCAAATGCCGGAGCCCCCTGCTCCATCGTCTCAGGCGCCTCCAGCGTCTGGGGAGCCTCCGCACCTGCGCCTTCCTCCGGCAATGACGGAGGAGGCTCGCCCTCTGCGCCCGCTTCCCCCGCATCTCGCGCAAGCTCTGGCGGAGGCGGAGGCGTCGCAGGCTGCTCCTGCGTGGACAAGCCAGCTCCAGCGGGCGCTTCAGGAGGGTCTCGATTGACCCGGTCGTCGCTCTCGGTCTCAGACCCGGAGGAGCTTCGCGGCAGGTCGGGCGGACCGTCGGTCAGCGCGTCCGACTCCTCCTCCGAGTCGTCCGTAAACTCGGGCTTGTGTTGGTCCAGGTTGTAATTGGGATTGTTGCGTTTTTGTTCCTTGCTCGCCTCAATTGGCGGCAACGGCGCCGCCGTCGCCTCCCCCTCCTCCTCCTCCTTGGCAGCCGCCTGGATGACCGCCTCCTTCACCCTGTCCATGGTCGCGTGCACCACCTCGCGAACCGCCTCCTCGGTTGCCTCGTCGTCGTCGTCGGCCTCCTCCTCCTGCTCCTCCGGAACTGGGTTCAGCGACAGCGGCGGCGGCGCTGACGGCTCCTCCTCCTCCTGCGCCTCCTCCTCCTGCGCCTCCTGCGCCTCCTCCTGCTCCTGCGCCTCCTGCCCGCCTTGCAATTCGACAATCGGCATCGGTGCAGACGGCCCCGGCGAGCCGCGCGCGCCTGCGGGCCGCTTGGTCCGCAGCACCTCAGAGACCTCCACAAAGACGGGAAAGTGGTCGGAGAGTCCGATCTGGCTCTGCGATGCGTTGTGCGGGTCCTTGAGCTGCAGGATCCCTCCCCCGATCAGGAACTCGTCGTTTGCGTGCGCGTTGACCAGTACGTTGTCGTAGTTCTCGTGTCCGCTCGTGGTGGCCGCATTCTTGGGGATCTTGCTCACAAACCCGTTGGTCTGCAGCTGGTACTTGTCGTGCCCCGGGAAGGTGTTGAAGTCGCCACAGATCAGGTGCACAGGCGCCTGGCGCGTTTCCTTGTTGGGTCCAAAGGGCAGCTGCATGCGGTACTCGGACGTGTCGGGCGCGGCGTAGTTGCGGATCAGCGCGGCAATCTGGCTGTCGCGCGCGTCGCGGCGCTTGGATGGCGGCAGGTGCACGCTCGTGACGACAAAGTCGCGGTCGGCCACTTCCGCAAACCGGGCGTCATGCACGACGACCTGCAGCGGCGCGTAGTCCAGCTCGGTGCACCCGACCTTGCGCAGCGTGTTCCAACTCTTGAGCTCCACCGGCGACTTCACAAAGCAGACGTGCACCTCGGCCGACGGCCCCGTCACCTGCCCGTCCTTGCCCGACTTTTCCGAGTGGATTGCAGTCCAGAAGCGGCCCTCCTCGGTGGCGACGTCGAGCATGGCCGCAAACTTTTCGATCTTCTCGTTCAGCACCTTCTCCGTGCCGGGCACCTCCTGCAGCATGATCACGTCAAAGTCGGACATGATCGCCGAGAGCGTGAGCCACTTCTGCGTGAGCTCGGCGCCCTTGTGCGAGCCCTCGTACGCCTCCGGTGGGCCGCTCCCCTCGCGGTACGGCTTGTTGGCATTCCCGAGGCGCATCTTGCACGCGTTGAAGCTGCACACGCGCAGTCGGTGCGTGTCCACCGTCACCGGCGCGGGCGGCGGCTCGCCCGTGGGCACGGGCACGGGCACGGACACCGGCGGGCTGGCGGAGGCGGCGGCGGCGAGCTGGATGAACGCCGACGCCCGCTCCTCGCGGTCGCGCTTGGCCGCCGCCTCCTCCGGCGTCAGCGTCAGCGCCTCCGGCTCCGGCTCCTTCTCCTTCCCGCCCCCCACCTCGTCTGCAAACATCTGGTCAAAGGCCTTGGCGGCCTCGGACAGCTTCTCCTCCACCGTCATGAGCCGCTCACCCTCTCCCTCCGTGCCCTGCGCGTCGTGCTCCTCGTGCGGCTGCGCGGGCGCGGGCGCGGGCGCGGGCGCGGGCGCGGGCGCTTCCGCGCTGACGACCTCCTGCGCGTGCGCAATGACGCCCTGCTCGGCCACGGCCTGCTCGCCGGGCGTCAGCGGCGGCGGCGCGGGGGATGGCGCGGGCGCGCTGGTGCTGATCTCCTTCTTGAGGAGCAGGATCTTGCCAATGTTCCGCTGGCGATTGTCCGCAAGCAGCTCCGGCGCCTTGCCGTGCTTCTGGAGCAATCCGGCGTGCAGCTCCTCCAGCTCCTCGTCCGTCAGGCGCGCAAGCTTTGCCTCTCCCACGTAGCGCAGGTCGCACGCGACCCAGTCCTTCACCTTGGACATGCTGCCTCGCGGCGCGCGTGCTCGTTTCCCTTGGCACAAGATGCACGGTTAGCGAGCCTTGCGCTTTGTGGTACGCGGATCCTATATAAGCTCCTGCGGTGTCCCACTTGTGGAAGAGGAGGGGGCGGCAATACCAGATCGAGCGTTCCCGACGATGCTGCCCGGCCTGTCGCGCCTCGATCTGCAGCAAAGGCGCGCGGCCGCCACGGGCGTGGACGTGGGCGTGCTGAATGCGCACAAGGGGGTGATCTTGGACTTGATCAACAGCGAGCGGGGGCCGCCAGGCCACGTCCCAAACTCGGTGTGGCTGGCCAACAAGCGGGAGCAGCAGGCCGCCGCAATCGGGCGCCTCATGAGCGACCTGTTCAAGGACGGCGAGCCGCCCGACTCGATGGCGCTCGAGGCCTTCCACAACCTGTACGGGGACGTCAGGAACCGCGGGAAGGGCGGCGCAATCTCGACGGTGATGCGAACGTCGGGCACCCTTGGGCGCGTCGTGGGGCTGCTGCATCGCGCTCAAGCGTCCCCTGTGCGCCAGCAGGCCCTCGGGCTGCTGGCCAGCATCACGGGGGCCACGGAGGACTGGACCGACAGGCCAATGGTCAACAAGTTGTGCAACACGCTGCACCTTGCGCGCTACCTGGTGGAGCTGCTCCTGGACTTCCCAGGTTCCAGTGGCAGCTTGTGGGAACCGCAGGACAACTTCCAGGTGGAGCAGCAGGTGGTCCAGCTCCTCATACAGCTGATCGATCCCAAGGGCATGACGAATCCGGGGAGTGAGCAGGAGCCAATGCTGGGCTTTGCCACGCAGTTCTGCGACGCTGGCGGTGTGACGACGCTGCTCTCGCGACCTTGCTTCAATCCCATCAGGAACGATGGCTACTTCTCCAACGAGCAGGGCATCTTTACCGCCCTGCACGGCCTTGCGCAGATGGGCGACGCAATCCTGTCCAAGATGATCGAGGCGGGCACCGTCGGCCACCTCTTTCGCCTCGCGCTGGACGACGGGGGAAAGGACGACTACTACCCCAGGCGGCGGGCCCTTGACATCGTGAACGTCATGCTCACCGCGGGCGCCGGAGCGCCCGCGGTGGCCGACGCGGTGCGTCCCCACATGTCCAAACTGATTGCATTCTTCAAGCGCGCGAGCAGGGTGAGCCTCGACACGGTCTCCGCCGTGGGCGTGATGGAGGCCGCCACGTCGCACGAGTCGTTGCTCAAGATCATCGTCGAGACGGACGGGTGCCTCCAGACGATCAACGAGCACTTCCAGAGCATCGACACCAGGGCCCAGGCGGACCTCGGAAGTCTGATCCACTTCCTCCTAGTAAAGCAGCCCGCACTCCGCGCCCAGTTTGCCGACGCTTACGACTACCTGAGCGACCAGATGAAGTCCAGCACCAGCTGGCAGCAGAACGACGCGTTCCTGCGCCCGCTGGCCACCTTTTGGGAGCAGGACCCCGAGCTCGTCGAGCAGTTCATGGCCGATGCGCCGCGCTCGAAAATGTCGAACTTGGTGGCGTCGCTTGCGCTTCGCGCGAGCGACCCGGAGTTCAGCCGCGCGCTCACCCACATCGTTTCGCAACCAAGGGCGTGGCAGGAGCTGGAGCGGCTCGTGGATGACGTCGAGGATCCCAGGCTCGATCGATCGTACTGGGACGACGACAGCAGCAAGTACACGTGGGACCGCGAGCTCGTCGCAAAGGTGCTGCGCGACAAGCGCGTGCTCCTCAAAGTGGCCACCATCCACCCGAGGCCAGGGCCCGAGCCCCTCGCGGCGTACATGCTGCTGTCCCAGTGGCAGCACGAGGCGGCGTCGAGCGAGGCCTTCGATGCGCGCTGGTGGTACGACGCGGCGATCAAGCTCGGCCAGATGTTCGAGGACAGCCTGCTGCACGGGCCCCTGATCAAGCAGGCGATCGAGCAGCTGATCGAGTACCTGCTGGCCCCCGGGGGGCCCTTGTACAAGACCGCAAAGGAAAGCTACGAAGAAAACGACGCAAAGCGCATGCGGACGCGCAGCGCCTTTCGTGGCGGCCTGCGGGAGCTGAGCGGCGCGGTCGTGTCGCCCGTGCGCGCGTAAGTGTGTTGGGTTGGTTTGGGTGCGCTATACTGCGTGCGCGTGCGTTTAATGCACGCCATTGAACCAGCACTGGCAATGTCGGCCTTAGGCGCCGCCTTTGTGCTTGCGGCCTTCGGCGAACCGCTCAAGGGCGCCGATCTGTACGAGACGATCTATCGCTTGGGCTACAGCTCGGAGGGGCTGATGGTCCACTACCGCCCCATCCTTTCCGAAATCAAACAAATGGCTGTCCGAGGAGCGGACATGCATTCCGTGCTCGACGTTGGCTGCTCGCACGGCGGCGGCGTCAAGGCGCTCTGGAACATGGGGCTGAAGGCATCGGGTGTGGATGTCTCGACGACGGCCGTCAACATGGCACGCGAGCGGCAGGGCAACAACCCGCGGTCTTGCGTGAACAAGTGCTGGCAGCAAGCGCCCGCAAGCAGCCTTCCGTTTGCCGATTCGAGCGTTGACGCGATCATGAGCACCGACGTCTTGGAACATCTGGACCCTCCGGAGGTGGACGCCGCCGTGGCGGAGTTGGCGCGCGTCGCTCGAAAGTGGATGCTGCTGAAGATTTCCAACCGCGCCGAGTACAATCGCATGCAAACCGCAAAGGCCCCGTTTGCCAATGGCACGTTTGAGCAGGTCGTGCGCCACCGGCTTCGTCGCACCCTGCCGCCGCAACTCCACGCGTCGATTCACGGCGTCGACTGGTGGGTCGACAAGTTTAAGGCGGTTGGGTTTGTCCACAACCACACCATCCGCGTGGCGTCTTGGGCGTGCTGCGCCTTCGTGTTGCGCCGAGTGGCGCGTGGCGCCCAACGCTAGTGGGTGTAAGCGTAAATAACACGGTCGCGTAGTGTGCCACTAAGAAACATACACACACACACACACTCCCACACGCGCGCACGCACGCACAGACACACACACACGCGCGCGCGCACGCATGCATCCGACTGCTGCCCAGCAGCAGCTCGCCACGTCCAACCACAACCATTTGGTGAACGTGCACTACCCGGAGCACGCGCCGCCCACTCTGACTTCGCGAAAACGCAACTGCGGCTGCACCCTGAGCCTGATCGCGCTGCTGCTCGTGCTCGTCTTCGTGGCGCTCCTTGCGCTCGAGTCGCCGTTCATCGCCTTGGAGAACTCGCGAATCGCCGCGCGGATGCGGGCCGCGCCGTACCGCCGCGAGCACCCGCCCTCCTCCGCCGCCGAGCCCATCGTGCTGGGGCTCTGGGACGAGCGCAAGAGCGTCACCGCGCTCCAGCTGATCGTCTGCCTGAGTCTCGCGTTGGGCGTCGACGAGAACCACATCATGGTCGTGCCCGAGGGCTCGTTCTTCTACCACGTCACGGTGACGCACGAGGGCGCGTGGGTCATGGAGGCGATCAACGCCGAGGGCTCGCTCTTCTTGGACGCGCTGAACGCGCAGGCCGCGCGCTTCGGTGCCCAGCTCGTCATCAGCCACGTTGCCCGTCGCGCCGACGCGTCGCCCTCCTCCCCCTCCTCCACCACCCTACACCCCGGCTAAGCGCATTGGTTCGAGTCGCGGCGGCACGCACCCCAACTTTGGAACTGCAAGGCAAAGGAGCCCAAGGGTCACTAACCGTGCATAATGGTGGGGCAAAGGGCAGAGCGGCGCACGGAAAGCTTCGGATCAAACTCTTGCGGCCGTCAAAGGCGGTCAGGCGGCACGCCTCCTGGTTGTACTCGCAGATGCGCTGCTCGCCGCCAGCCAGTCGCACAAACCTGCGAGGCACGAACGCCGCGCGCGGGTGAGCGCCGGGGTTGCGCACCGCGGCGTTCGAGCGGCCGCTGCTTGCTCCACAATCCGCTCAAGCAGCTTGCGGCTGGCACGACGCGCGGGCGAGAAGACGACTGCGCAGAAGGCATGCTCGCGTCAGTACACGCAGCAGGAACGCCAACGCGGATGTCGCCATGGCGCACCGATCTCGAGGCCGAACGCGAGCGCAAGGCACGCGCAGAAGATGGCGATGCTGCCAAGCACACGGGCGCGGTCAGCGCGTGCGCGGAGGTGCGTTGGGCGCGCTGGGCGCTTGCGTGGTCGCGCGTTGGGCGCACGAAAACGTCTTGCCGAAGCGGCGCGGGGTACTGCGCACGCAGCAGCGCGCGCGCGTGAGTCGCACGGTGTAAACGGCCCCGAGTTTGTGCGCGCGCGTGTGCCTGATCAACACTTCCGAGTTGGACGTCTCCCAGCCGTAGCGCTTCATGATGGCCGGCCGCTCGGTCTCCCAGCTGCCGCGGTAGATGACGCGCGCGGCGGCCTTCATGAACGCCACGTGGAACTCGAGCTGTTGCGCCGACCTGGGTTGCGGTAGTGCCAGAGCATAGTTGGTGCAACACTGCGTGGGATTGGTGCTGGCGTTGTTGGCGTGAACGCACCTCTCAAATCCGCGCTGGTCGACGCGCGTCAACAGCTTCTGGAGCGTGCGATAGTTGACGTCCCCTTGAAACTCGTCGCCGGGCAGCCACACGCCGAGCCCGTCGATCTCGTCCTGCGTGGCGTCCTGGTTGACATCGTCCTTGCCGTCGTCCTCCAGCGCGCTCTTGAAGGAGAGCGTCTCGATCCGTCGGCGGCGCGCCGCGTCCAGCCGCTCGACGTGCGCCTCAAACGACTTGAACAGCGTCTCGTGGATGAGCGCGTGAGCCCCCTCCTCCTCCGCCTCCTCCGCCTCCTCCTCCGCCCACTCGGGTTGCCCCTCCTCCTCCTCCTCGCCGAGCTCCTCCTCCCGGGCCTCGGGCAGGAAGGTGGCGAGGTCGGCGTCCTGGCGCTTGCGCTTCGAATTGTCCGTGCGCGAAACCTGCACCCTGCAGCACTCGCAGTCCGCGGGGTGTTCAGGCATGGGTCTGTTCTTTTTCTGTTTAACACTCAACGCTCCCCCCCCTCCCCCTCCCCAATGTCACTCAACGTCCACGTTAGCGTTCCGCTCACTCTTT
>Ga0209603_1004345_pt1 | contig 11834 bp, 6 predicted proteins | sample COGITO_mtgs_1206_FD_184812 | JGI IMG/M metagenome (GOLD analysis project Ga0209603, IMG submission 184812) | Pelagic marine microbial communities from North Sea - COGITO_mtgs_120607 (SPAdes) (version 2) | ecosystem: Environmental > Aquatic > Marine > Epipelagic ... | reverse complement strand
TATTGATCTATATTCACTGTATGTAAAGGTGTAACTACTGTTGTAGTGGCTTTTTCGGCAATAATAGCAGGCCCTTTAAAAGTCATGTTAGGTTCCAGTAAATCTCTGTGATAAAAAGGAGTTGCATGCACGCCTAAATCGTCAAAATCTACTGTTCTTAGATCAAAACCAGCATCTTCTATTCTTCTGTTTGTAACAGACATCTTAGGGAAATCTGGTTTATCAACAGGCACTTCTGCAACTAAATGAAAATTCACCAATTCTACCACTGCATCTAATGCAAATGAGTATTGTTTTTTATGCTCTTGATGAAAGTGTTCGATGATCTCATCCAACGATGTTTCTTTGGAGAAATGATCTAGTAAAACTTTTACATAATGCTCTTGACCAGCATAACGTAAATCTGCATAATAAGTGAATTTTACTTTTTCGAAAGAAGTATCATCGGCTTTAAAATTTGAGATTGCTTCTTCTTTTATTTCGTTAAAAGTAGCAACAATTGTATTTTTTTGATTTTCTCTAAGCGTACATACATTTGTTCTGATATAGTCTCTTCTGATGTCTGACATCAGCATGCCAAATGCTGAGAATACACCGGCATGTGGTGGAACTATCAGTTCTGATACTTGTAATTCTCTTGCTAAATCAGCACCATGCATGGCACCTCCACCACCAATAACGACCATGGTGAAATCTCTTGGATCGTAGCCTTTATTGACAGAAATTAATTTTAAAGCATTGATCATATTTGCATTTGCAATTCTTATAATTCCCTTAGCAACGTCTATTCTGTCTCCTTTCAATACTTTGCAAAGTGGTCTTGCAGCTTTTTCAATACTTTCATAATCTGGCTGTAATTCACCCCCTAAAAAGTAATCTGGATGAATTCTACCGGTAAGGATATTTGCATCTGTTGTGGTAAGGTTTTTACCCCCTCTTCCATAGGCAGCAGGTCCTGGCATTGCACCTGCACTTTTTGGCCCTACATGCATTTTGCCTCCTTGATCTACCCAAGCAATACTTCCTCCTCCGTTACCGATCTCTACAATATCTATCACTGGAGTTTGAATAGGATAACCTGCCTGTGTTCTAGAATGTTCAATTTTATAATTGGTAGTTATTTTTATTTGACCATTTTCTACCAATGCACATTTTGCGGTGGTACCTCCAATATCTAAAACAATTAAATCGTTTTTACCAATTACCTTCCCCAATGCAATTGCTCCGAATACACCACTAGCGGGTCCGGATTCTACCATGGTTATAGGATTGGATTTTACATCATTAATCGTTGTAATACCTCCATTTGATTGCATGATATAGGGAGTATTTCTAAGGCCCTTTTCTTTGAGGTTATTCTCTAAATTATTTAAATATTTTTTTGCAATAGGCAAAACATATCCTGATAAAACTGTAGAACTTGTTCGTTCATATTCTCTCCATTCTCTTGTTACTTCATGAGAGGCAATTATTTCTATCGAAATATTTAACTCTGTCAATCTCTTTTTTAGTTGAATTTCATGCATTGGATTTTTATAAGCATGTAATAAGCAAATAGCAATTGCTTCTACTTTCTCTTTTTTACATTTTTTTAAGATTTGTTCTAATGATTTCATATCTAATTCCCTTAAAACATGCCCTTTATAACTCATTCTTTCCTCTACTTCAAAACGTAAATGTCTCGGTACAAAAGGAGGTTGTTTCACAAAATTAAAATTAAAAAGATCTGGTCTATTACACCTTGCGATCTCTAAAACATCTCTAAATCCCTTGGTGGTTATTAAAGCTGTTTTCGCGCCTTTATGTTCTGTTAAGGCATTAATCACAACGGTTGTTCCGTGTGCAAAAAAAACTACTTTTTGCAAATCAATAGCTCCTTTTTTAATGGTATTTAAGATTCCTTGCTCAAAATTAGTGGGCGTAGTATCTGATTTGGCTACTTTTACACCTATGGGTTTCCCTGTATTTTTATCAAACTCAAGGCACACAAGATCTGTAAAAGTTCCACCAATATCTGTGGCAACTCTCATAGTATATGTTTTATGTTTCTAGATTAAAAAGCCGCTAAAAGAATAATTATAACGGCTAATATTAAATAATTAACTCTGAAGATAATTTGATTCATATAAGATATAAATCAAATCACTATTTTAAATACTAAATTTAAAATTTATAAGTCAAATCAATACCATAAGATACTGGTTGACTTGGTGTTCTGATGTCTCCAATAGGCCCTCCAGTTGGGTCACCATCAAACACCCCAAACGGCCACCATTCTTGATTGTATTTTGTATTGAAGATATTTCTTCCCCAAACACCAATACTAAAGTCTTTAACTTCATAAATCATTTTTGTATTTACTAGTGTAAATGGATTTTGAAATACATTTTCCTGATCTGTTCCATAATCATCAGCAAACCAATATTTTTTTCCTTTGTTTTCAATATTAATATTTGCAGATATTTTTGAGTTTTCTCCGGTTTTGAAGTTCGTAAACACTCCTATATAATAACTGCTTTGTGGAGCAAAAGGAATTTTATTACCAATTGCAGATGCTTCAAAGGCTTTGGTTATTTCTGTATCAATAAATGAAGCACCACCCAGTATGTCTAAATGTTTAGATACTCGTAACTTTGTATCTATCTCAAAACCTGAAGATTTACTTTCTTCAAAATTAACTGTTCCTAAAACACTTCTTGCACCAACCATTCCAAATCTATATACCTGTTGATTTTCAAAAACAGTATTGAAATATGCTAGATTTAAAATAAATCGATTGTTCCAAAAACTAGTTTTTGTCCCTATTTCAAATGTATTTGTAAATTCAGGATCAATTTCTTTATTGATGCCACTTGCAGCAATTACTAACGGATTGTATCCTCCGCTTCTAAAACCTTTACTATAACTAGCATATAACATTTTATCTTTTAAAAATTTATAAGCTGCAGATAATTTTGGTTGAAATGCGGTGTACGATCTTTTACTGTTTACACCACTTACATTTTCTGTATTTTCTAGAGTTTCCCATTCATTTCTTAAACCTGCAGAAATATTGAATTTTTGGGAAATATCATACTCTAAAAAACCAAAAAGACCTATTGAACTTAATTTATTATCATCTGCAGTTATTTTATCTTCAACTGTATTGGTGTAGTTTACATCTGTTGGATCTTGATTGTAAAATGCACTTGTATCCCAATCAGAGTTTATATTTTGATAAAATAAACCCAAATTCCATTTCAGTTTAGCATCTGCATTTGAAGATACAAGTCTTAATTCTTCATTTATTGTTCTGGAGTCTCTTGTCATGGCTTGAGTTGCAGCAGGAGTTGGTCCGTACACATCAATTGGAGCAAATGATAAGTAATCTCCATCATAAAATAAGTTCACATCAGAGAATGAAGTATGAGACATCAGTTTGAAATTAGTAAATGAGGTTTCAAAAGAGGCTGCTAGAATGGTTGATTTTAAGCTCCCTTCTCCTAAAAAATCTGCGGTAGGGCTCCCTTCAAAGCTATTTGGATCAAAATCTTTAAAATCAGCATTTTCATTACTATTTATAAATGTGATCGCACCGCTTTTTGTATCATTATGCTGTCCTGTAAAAGATAATAAACTTTTGGTTCCAAGTTTAAATTTCAACATTCCTCTTAGCCCTAAATCAGATCTGAAATCTACATTTTGATTGAGGGTAGTATTTTTTATAAATCCATCAGTGTTTGCATAATTAACTCCCAAACGATAATATGTTTTATTATCAACTAGTGAACCTGAAAAATTTGTTTCAAATGTATAAGAATTTCCATTTCCATAACCTAATTTCGCTTTACCTTCAAATTCGTTTTTTGGTTGTTTCGTTGTGATTATTACTGCACCACCAATAGCATTTTTACCGTAAAATAAACCTTGAGCACCTTTGATGACTTCAATTTGGTCTATGTCAAATAATGACTGACTTGTTAAATCAGCTGAGGCTAAGTATACTCCATCAACTACTGTTGCAATCGGAGAAGCTCCATATCTTATTTGAGGAATCCCTCTTACACTAATAAGAACGGTACCTGGATCTTGTGATTCTCCATAAGATATTCCTGGAATTTGCGTTAAGAAGCTACCAATATCATCTATTCCTGTCATTTCAATTTCTTGAGAAGTTACCGCTACAACACTTTCTGGCATAGACTGTATAGACTCCAAGCGTTTTCTAGCCCTACCTTTAACGCTAGTAAAACCTTCAATAATTACTTCGTCTAATGAAGAAGTATCTTCTTCTAAGATAATCGTAAGAAATTTTTTATCAGAAACTACTATTTCCTGAGTTTTATACCCTATAAAAGAGAATATCAATGTGGCCTTTTGGTTCACTTTAATGGAATAGTTACCATCTATATCTGAAGAAGTTCCATTAGAGGTTCCTTTCTCTAATATCGATACTCCTGGTAATAAGTCTTGTGCGTCTGAGACATTTCCCTTTATTATTATTTTTTGACCAAATGCAATTAATGGAAATAAGAATGTGATAATTAGTAATTTTTGTTTCATGTTTGTTGAATTATTTTCTAAATAAAAGTATGGATATATGGTTTCCTAAAATTATTTTCCATGTATTTAATTTTTTATTTATAATTCTACTTGTTAAATTTGGAAATGACTGGAAAATTATTGTATGTGAGATATAAAGGCAACTCTTGTAGTACTCAAGAGTTGCCTTTTTATTTTAATCTATTGTTAAACTTGCTTAGTTTACATTTATTCCTTAATTATTTTCTTTGTGATTACCTCTTTTTTATTGGTGATTTTAATAAAGTAATTACCTGCTGAAAGTTTACTTAAGTCTAAGTCTAAAGAAGAAATTGATTCTTTATAAATATAATCTCCTACTACTTTTCCTAAAACATCTGTTATTGAAATGAACGAATCGCCCAATTTTTCTTCTGATGAAGGTATTATAATGTGTAAGCTTGAAGTAACAGGGTTTGGATATATTAGAATATTCTCGGTACTAGTTTTTTGTTCTTTTTCAATATTTGATTTTCTGAAAGCTGATTTTGCTTTACATTTATTTACACTTGCTATCCAACCGCGTTTTGTTGTCCACCAGCTTGATAGAAAAACAACTGTTAACGCTCCTGTATCATGAGTAGAAATTATTTTTACATTCTCATGACTACCCGTAAAAACCCTTTTAACATTAAGCGGATTTGTAGTTGGCCCATCAAAAATAAGTAAATAATCGTCTAAATATTCTAAATCAATATACTCAAAATCAAGTGCTACTTTTTTTCCTTCTTCAGGAATAAAAACATATGGGTTAAAAAAATTATTTTCGAAATTTTTATAATTCCCATAAATTCCTCCACTGTCTGTAAATTTTTCTATACAATGATCCTGAGTTTTAGTTGAACATTTATTAACCTTCGCTTTCCATCCTCTTTTTGTAATAGAATAATCCGAAGTAAATTTAATTGTTAAGGCTCCACTAGGATGAGTAGAAGTTATTCTTTGATTTTTATACTGACCACTATATGTTTTAATAAGATTAGCTTCTTCAACATTTGGTCCATCATAAATAGATAAAAAATCATAGTTCTTTTCAGTATCAATATACTTAAAATCAAGTACTACTTTTTTTCCTTTTTTAGCAGGTTTGTATACAATTGTTTCAAAAGCATAATCTTGATAATTACCTAAACTTCCGCCTGAGTCAAAATATCTATCTTTACAAGTAAATTTAGGCTGAATAATTTTGGGACCTTTTATTTTATTGTACAGTGCTACAGATTTTGCTTTTAACACCAATTCTCCCTTAATATTAAAAGAAATATCATAGGTAAATACAGAATATAAATCTTCTAAGAGTGTTGTTCCTTGCACCCATAAATCAGGAACACTACCTAGCGGTTGAACCTGTATTTGTTTTGTTCCACTTAAATCTCCTTGGTCAATGGTTTGATTGTATTGATCGGGACCAATTACAAATCTTCCAGACTGCCCATTTTTGTTAACTCCCATGCTATATTCAATAGTAGGCGAATTTTTTGCTCCTATTATTAATTTATTTTTCACTTCCAACATCTTTTCTGAATCTCCTTTTAAGGAAGAAGAGCCTGTATCAAAAGCAAACACAGTTTTTGAAGGATCTATTCCTGAAATTATTTCTCCACCTACTTTTACAGAATTTAACGCAGTACTCCATAAATAGGAAACGGCATAGGGATCTTTTGGGATCTCTGAATCAGAATAATTTTTTTGTTCCAAGGTAATTTTACTTTCTATGTCTACCTTTGTTTCGTCAATTTTGTCACTACCTATAACATAATTGCCTTTTTTTGTTTCTTTATCGTAGTAAAAAGATACCGTTAATTTATTTGGATCAATAGTACCACTAGTTACTAAATCTACCATAATATTACTTATTCTATAATTAGGATCATTTGGCTTTCCTCCTGATGAGAAGGAAGGAATTGCCAGGGCGCCGTCCCAGAGAAGTTCCTTAAACTGATCCATATTGCCTCCTGATGGTGGAATAAATTTTTCAATTAGATTGATCTCCCTGGGATACGCTTTCCTTGTTGGGTCTATTTTTATCAAATCAAACCCTAAGTTAGCCATAGAATTTCCCCATGGTCCCCAATCATGTTTGGTCACAGACCTATCTATCCATTTAAAGCTTGTGCTGATAGTATCAAATTGAGTGTGGTTGTATTTTGTGCAAGCATCAACTGTGCATTGAGTAGAATTTACCCAATCATAATTTCCACCGGTATCTAAGGCCAATTTAAGAGTTTGACTACTTCCTATTTTCATATTAGAAACCCAGTTAGTTGCACCGTTATTAGTAAAGGGGAGTTTTTCTATAGAGTTTTGAATCTGTTGGTATGCAAAAGTGCTTTTTTTAGATTTTGTGAAGTAAGCTCCTTGAGAACGAACTGAAGAATAGTTGACCTTTTCACCATAAGCATGTGCAAGATTCATGGAAGATTTTATTTTGTATTCACTACCATTGTCTATAATTTCCCCAATTAATGACATACTAAAGGAATTAACTTTACCTTTTGCTGATGTCGCAAAAGAATGAGAAGTTCCTGAAAGTGAAAAACTATAATTATTTTTTATAATTCGTTGCTGAATATATCCTTTTAGTTTGATTAAAAATTCTTCTTTTGTATTTGGATCACGATAAAAGTATGATGCATAAATATTATTGTCTTTTATATAGATAATATTTAAACCGGGAAGGTTATTGAAATCATGCCAAGATCCTATTAAATTATCTGATGAAATATTTACAGCTGGTGGATAATATTTATTTATTAGGGGTTGAGTATCATTTGTTTTTGTAAAAAATAGTGTTTCACACCTATTTAAATAACCTACACCTTTGTTTAAAACATGGAATAATTGTAGTTTTATTTCTTTCGTGTTTTTATCTATGTATGCCTGACCGGTCATTGTTGAAATGACTTTATTTTCATTAATTAAGCTGATTGAAATTGCGGAAGTTGAAGAATCTACAGGTAATTCATTAGCCATTAAATTTAGTTTTATAGTTCTACCATTTCTATTATATTCAAATATTCCGTTTAATAATGAATTTACCTTAATTATTTTGAGGTTATCATCTGATTTCCAAGTTCCTTCCAAATTTATATCTTGTGCTTGTATACACACAAAGCATTGAAGTATGGTAATTAGCAAAAAAGTGATTGTATTTTTCATTTGATTGTTTTTATAAATATTTCTCCCGTTGAGATTTCGTTAGCTTCAATTCTATATATACTTTGCTCTTCATTAGATTTTGTTAAAAACATGTTTATTCTATGAGAACCATCTCCAGAAGAAAACCCTGATAAAGAGATATTATAGGTAGTTTGATCTTTTGGTTTTTCTAAAGTTCCTACAAGAGACATTGAAAAAGGAAAATCAATTTCGGTTCCTTCTATAGGTTCTGTGTTATTTGCAAGATCAAAATCAGTTTGAGGTAAATAAGGACTTGCGGTTCCTGTAAAAGGAATGCTTTCACCTGACGACAAGGTGAAATCTCCAAAAACCTCATAGTACCTGAGTTCTGGGTAAGTGTTCCCTCTAGGAGTAAGCTTGGTAATATTTAATTTGCTGATACTACCATAACTGTTTTGGGGATCTACTTTCCATTCTCCTTTTAGCAAATTTTCATATTGTTGATCTTTCAAACTCCCTTGTCCTGATGGTTTTATCGGTACTTTACGTGGAATATACTTGCAAGAATCTCCTGAAACAGTAGTAAATGATTGTGATTGCGGGAGGTTTCCTGGATTGAATATACTCACAGCATCAAATGGTCCTGGTGCAGAAATAACATTGAGTAAATTTAGTTTCTTTTCATTAGGATAATAATTTCCTGTCATGGATGAGCTCCAATATTGCGACGGATCATCAGGTTTTGAAGCAAGTGTTCCCCAACCAATAGTAAAAGTAATAGGAAAGTATGTTTCTAAACTTGGTGCTGTTGGTGTTTTGCCTATAATCCTATAGACTCCAGAAGACCCAGTGGTGGAGGCATAGAACCCTTCAAATATACCAGTATCAGTATTGTGTTGCGTAATTAATGCGTTAGAACCAAAACTATTTTTAAAACATTTGTTGGTTAATCCTTGGGATTTGGTAATGCTATTAGTAAAAAAAAAAAGTAAAAAAAGAGAAAATAAAAATGGAGATACAATAATACGTGTTTGTTTAAAGTAAACATTTTTTTGTTTCATTATTATTGGTTTTTAAAATTAATATTTAAGGGTTAAATTGATACATTGTAAGTAGTATGATTTATCACAAATTTTTCTTTATCAGAAACAATACTTATTTCAAAATCAGTACTTAGATTTTAAAGAATGTTTTTTAATACATTTCACACTATTTTATGAATTATTTATTTTTTATGAATTATTGTACTGTTATTTATTTATTTCACTTTTTAAATGTATAATTATTGAATTATATGTAATATTTTTCCCTATATTTATATTTAAAATAGTATTTATAGGAATGAAATTAGGAAAGCAATGGAAAATAAATTAGACAAAGAAATAAATCAAACTTTGTTGTTGACAAAGAAAGTATTCATGACTCTGTTAAATAGTATTATCAGCCAATTTAAATCTACTCATCTTTCCCATAAATTCAAAGACTCTCAATTATACGGGTTTGGAAATTATGATTTGAATAAGCCAAATTTAAAGCATGAATTTGAAGCTCTTTTAAAGGGGTATGTGAATGGTAAATACCTATATAATAAATATAGAGAAGCATGTTCAGGTATGCCGATAATAAAAATTAGCAGAGAATACCAATCGTTGTTTTTTAAATATTTAGACTATAAAAATATCTTTGAGTTTATTGAAAGTGATTTGTTTACGTTAGAAGAAAAAAACAAACAATTAGAATTGCTTACTAATATAGAAACGATTGATGATCATTATTATATTTGTTATTATTTTGGAGAAGATAATAAAATGATTAAAGGTCAAGTAATTTTATATAATGGATGGAAAACTATTGAAATTAAATATTTTTATAATCAAAATAATGAAGATAATATGGTTTATTCATTTAATGGTACTGTAAACCACAGTGAAGATTTTGTTCATTTTGATACGAAATACTTTGATGGATCCAAAAAGAATGAAGGTGCAAAATTTATATTTTTCATTGGAAAATCATCTCCTAATGAAAGGCAGTACTTAATTGGTACTTATTCAGGGGTTGATAAATATGACAGAGCAATTGCTGGAAAAACGATTTTAGAAAAATTTAATTCAAAGGCTGAAATTGATGCGAAAGTAATTGACCCTTTTTTTGATCCAATTATCTGTCAAGAATTAAATAAAAATAGAATTGTAGTAGAAAGTAATATTAGGAAAAATCCTTTAATGTTTTCCAAAAAAAGTCCTTATTCAGAAATTTTATTGAAATCCTATGGAAACTATTTTTTATCTTTTGAGATAGGCGAAAATGTATTTGAATTGAAAGTGAAAATTGAAAAATATCATTTCAATATAGTTAGTTTAAATAATTATATTATGGTCGAAGATGATAAAATTTCTCTCATAAATAAGGGGCAAATTTTAAATTTTGACTTTTCTATATCCGGAATGTTTCATTTACAAAAAGTATCTATTTATCTTAATATTTTTGATTTTACAAATCACAAAAGAGAATCAAGAAGCGATTTTATTGGTGTAGATATTAATAATAATATTGTTTCTGGAAAACTACTTATTAAAGATCTTGATTGATTTTACCAATTACTTGGTTTCCTTACCCTATCAAAAGAAAATATTTTACATGTAGGTGATTTTTGTCTACTTTGGGTATATTAATGCAAATAGTAGATTATTTGTACGTTAAAAGCACTTCAGATTATGATGCATTGATTGTATCACTATCTGCTATCAAAAGAAGTCAGATTTTAATTGCAGTTTTATTGGGTGGTATTTTTTTTAAGAAAAAAAATAAACCTAAAAAACTGATACCCTTATTGGGTATTTTATTCGATGTATTATTAATTTTATACGCATAAAAAAAGCTTCAATAAAAATTATTATTGAAGCTTTTTTTACTGATGTTTTCAGTTATGTTAGCATTCCTCCATCTACCGATAAAGTTTGACCTGTAATATACGAACTCATATCAGAGGCTAAAAACACACATGCATTTGCAATATCTATAGGTTGACCTCCTCTTTTTAAAGGGATTCCATCTCTCCAGTTTTGAACGGTTGCTTCATCTAGTTTAGTTGTCATTTCAGTTTCTATAAAACCAGGAGCAACAACATTACTTCTTATGTTTCTAGAGCCTAATTCTAATGCAACAGATTTAGAAAAACCGACAATACCCGCTTTTGAAGCCGCGTAGTTAGTTTGCCCAGCATTTCCTTTTAAACCCACAATAGAACTCATATTAATGATAGAACCTGATCTTTGTTTCATCATAGGACGAATCACTGCTTTTGTTAAATTAAACACAGATTTTAAGTTTACTTCTATTACTTTATCAAAATCTTCTTCAGTAATACGCATTAATAAATTATCTTTTGTAATTCCTGCATTATTTACTAAAATATCAATGGTTCCAAATTCTTTTAGAACCTCTTTTGCTAATGCTTGAGCGGCATCAAAATCTGCTGCATTTGATTGATATCCTTTAGCTTTTACACCTAAATTTGTCAATTCTTTTTCTAAAGCGATTGCTGCATCCACAGATGAACTAAAGGTAAAAGCGATGTTGGCTCCTTGTTTAGCAAATTCAACAGCAATTCCACGTCCAATTCCTCGAGTAGCACCGGTGATTATTGCTAATTTATTTTCTAATAATTTCATATTATCTAGTTGTTTTTTAACCGGGCAAATATAGTAAAATAAAAAAACTCGTAATACAATTTTGTGTTACGAGTTTTTATCTTTAGCATAATTAACTTCTGTTTTTAATAAAAGTTACTATTGTTTTACTTCCATTTTATTGACATAATTGAATAAATAATCGATTTCTAATTCTTTTATCTTTCCCAATTTCTTTAATGACTCAACATTTAAATCTTTCTTATTACCAATGACCATAACATTGTATGATTCACCTTTGATATTTTTATTGAAAAAGAGGTTTAAATCTTTTAGGGTCATTTTTTTAATGGTATTGTAAATTTGTTCTCTGTTATCTTTATCTATTCCTAATTTTTGCAATCTTTCATATGACCAAAAAATATTAGATTTAGTAATTCTTTGCGCTGCTATTTTTTTTAGAGTTGCTTCTTTTGCTGCTTTAAATTGCTTTTCTGCTTCTGGTATATTATTCATTAGTTC
>Ga0209603_1004341_pt1 | contig 11841 bp, 4 predicted proteins | sample COGITO_mtgs_1206_FD_184812 | JGI IMG/M metagenome (GOLD analysis project Ga0209603, IMG submission 184812) | Pelagic marine microbial communities from North Sea - COGITO_mtgs_120607 (SPAdes) (version 2) | ecosystem: Environmental > Aquatic > Marine > Epipelagic ... | reverse complement strand
CTCTTCTTGAAGCTTATCTTGTGCTTTACTTGCTTCAAAAGCAGCTCTTAATGCTTTGTCTCTATTAATCTGAGCCAATAGTTTCTTATCTGCCGCCCCTTGATCAATTGCGCCTAAAATATAAGTTCTATAAAGTGTTTTTTTTCTACCTTGCTGATCTTGAGAGTTTTCTACAACTGTTTGAGATTTTATCTCAACCCAACCATCAACAGCACCACCCCAGACAGTATTTTGAACATTATCAAATTTTTCTAATAGTTCGCTATTTTCATCTGTTCCAGTTTCTGAGGTGAAGAAGCTAGTTCTACCTTCTGTAATAACCTTTGATTTTTGAGACAAGTCATTTATAACATCATTCTTAGCTTTCATTCTTGATGCATCTTTACTTCTTGATGCCCCTGAACCCTTACCATAAACAAACCCCTCTTTTTCATCAGGATTAGTCCACCAATCTGGTTCATTAGCTATGACTTCTGCAACTTGCTCTGAAAAAAGGCTAGCACGTCCACTAGCATTACTTTCCGGTTTACTTCCAGCACAATTAAATAAAAGAGAAGTAAGAAATACTCCCATTGATATTTTTATAAATTTCATTTAGCGGCTCCTTTTTTTTTTTTTATACCATGACAATTTAAAAGAATACAAAAAAATATGCTATGATTACTTAACATAAGTTAATTAATGGATTTAATGAAATATATTTCTTAAGTGTTTATGTTATTTTATACGGTTTCCTAATACGTATGATTTAATAAGTCTTGATCGTTCTAATGGTTTTATCAGGAATAAGTATGGCAATCGGGGTTTTTATGAAAAAGATATTATTATTTTTACTAATTACAAACTTATCATTTAAATCTATCTTGTCGTAAAAGATAGATAATTAACCTCGGTTAATTAATTTCACCGAAAGCTATTTTTCCTTGAGTAAGGTTACCTCTCTAGGGTATTATTATATATAAGAAGTAAATGAATTCAAACGATTTGAGCGTTTTTTATTTCTATAAACTAAAAAAGGATATTAATATGAAATTTTTAATTTTATTTGCATTTTTAACAAATATATCGCTTGCTTCAGTAACTTTATCCCTTGAAGCCCTTACTACCCAAAATGAATATGTTACAACGTATTCTGGATCCGTATATCTACAAGGAACATTGGAGATTGGGATTACTACCGATGAAGACATTAATGGTTTTAGCATGGGTATTTCTCATTACAATGGTATGGGAATAGGTCAGCCCTATGGCGGATTAGTTGAGGAGTATGATTTTACCATGTCATCATTATCTGGGGCCACAATAACTGGAGGACATAATATGTTTCCTCAAGACCATTACATACCAGCGGGTACAACCGATGAAACACTTATGTATGTTCCTATTTTAATTTCTGAGAACAATGATGAAGAGTTTTGTATACAGCCTGGAGTATTTTCTAATCTTGAAGGGAATTCTGTAGAGGTCCTTTTAGATGAAAATTCTTGTATTTCTATAGAGGATATGACAGTAAGTGGAATACCCGTAGTTATTATTAATGATGGAGCAGAAGATGCTGAAGCGGAAATGGGCAGTACTTTTACATTGGATGCTACTAGTAGTTTTGATCCTGATGGTACTATTGAATCCTATTTCTGGAGCCAATCTAGTGAAGGTGCTCAAGTAGAGTTTAGTTCAGAAAATGAATCGATTGTTACATTTACAGTACCTACAGAAGATAATGATGATGTCGTTTGCATTGTCTCGCTCACGGTTACAGATAATGATGGTAATACAGCTATGAGTGAACTAACTGTTACAGGTATTGAAAATACAGAGTCTGATGGATCAGTCACCTTAACGATAGAATCTTTGACTACTCAAAATGAATATGTTACAACGTATTCTGGATCCGTATACCTACAAGGAACATTGGAGATTGGGATTACTACCGATGAAGACATTAATGGTTTTAGCATGGGTATATCTCATTACAATGGTATGGGAGTAGGTCAGCCCTATGGTGGATTAGTTGAGGAGTATGATTTTACCATGTCATCAATATTTGGGGCCACGATAACTGGAGGACATAATATGTTTCCTCAAGACCATTACATACCAGCAGGTACAACCGATGAAACACTTATGTATGTTCCTATTTTAATTTCTGAGACCAATGATGAAGAGTTTTGTATACAGCCTGGAGATTTTTCTAATCTTGAAGGGAATTCTGTAACTATAAACCTTAATGAAGAATCATGCATCTCCATGGACGAAATAACTGGACTAGATTCCACTGTGGCAACTTCAGATACTCTTATCATCAGAGTAGTTGATTTAGAAACAGGAGAAGGAATTGAAGGTGCACAAGGAACAGTAATGAGTTGGTCTAACGATTTTGAGACTGATGATTATTTCTCTGAATTTGAAACAGATGACTCTGGTTATGTATATATAGTAGATTTTCCTATTGGTATGTCTTACGTAGATGTTTACAATGAAGAACACTACCCCGCTTCTCAACAATTCACATACTCTGGATCAGAGCAAATAACGATTGGAATGCAGCCATTAGGTTTTAACTCCGACGGTACTGATACTCTTGAGATCCAATTCATTGATCAAAATACCGGAGAGCCCATACCGTATGTAAATGTAGATATAAGTGTTTTTAACATTAATTGGGATAATGATTGTTGGGATGATGATTGTTTCGGTTCAATTATTACAGATGAAAATGGATATGCTGTTATCCAAGATTTTCCTCTGGGTCTTGGTTGGCTTGAAGCATCCAAATCTGGATATCTTACCCTTGGATCGCAATATCTGTTTGATGGGTCTGAGCAACTGACATTTAATATGGAACCTTTTGAAGGTTATACCGGCGAAACGGATACAATTGTAATCCAAATTGTTGATTCAAACACAGGCAATGGTATTTCTAGTGCCTACGGTGATCTATCAACATTCGGTGTAAATGAAAATAGCTGGGGTGAAGAGATAACATTTTCAATTTTAACAAACGATGAAGGATTTGCAACAATTGAAGATTATCCTGTTGATTACTATGCATATGGATCAGTATATGCTGATGGGTATTCCCCAATTTATCTACAATTTGATCCTGCGGATAATGACACAATTATTTACGCTATGGAAAACTTGGGTAATCTTGCTACCGTTTCAGGAACTGTATCATTTGAACAAGATACAAATAGCTTTCTCACTCCGTTTATTTTCGCGATGAGTACTGAAAATTCCATCGAGCAATACGGATCATCTGTTGCGGTAGATGGTAACGGGAGTTATGAATTAGCACTTATCCCAGGCGATTATGTTATTGGTGCACTCTATTTCAATTCACAAGTTCTCGATTGGACAGATGAAAATATTGATATGGAAATCCAATTACAGTTTTATGAAAATTCATTAACATTCGAAGGTGCTACAACTGTCATGGTGATGGAAGGAACTACGACTGAAAATGTCAATTTTGATTTTATCAATAACACTAGCTTAGAATTTAATGGTCAATTAGGTAATATGGTCATGGGACAAGTGACAAGCAATAATGAAATTAACATGCATTCAACCGTTGTTTCAGTTTTAGATCTTAATGGGCAAGTCGTGTCTGAACAGACTATAAATTATGATCAAAACTTTTCCTTAACAGGTTTAAATCAAAATCAGGATTATATATTGTTAGCAAGTCATTCTGAATATGGTACAGTGGAAAAAGAGTTTTCCTTATCTTCCATGGTACATGTTGAGACTATAGAATTTGACTTAAGTCAAATGTCAACTGATAATGATCAATCTCAATTTCCTGCTAGATTTAGTTTAAGTCAGAACTTTCCAAACCCATTTAATCCCACAACAGAGATTAAATATGAACTTCCTGCCGAATCTTTAGTGAATATCACTATCTATGATCTGATGGGAAGAAAAATAAATGCCCTTGTAAACCAAGAACAATCCGCCGGTTCCTATTCACTACAATGGGATGCCACGAACAATGTTGGAGAGGCTGTTCCTGCAGGAATGTATATCTACACAATCCAAGCTGGAAAATTCAACTCTACAAAAAAGATGGTTTTACTTAAATAAAAGAGAAGTATCTCTAATTAAAAAAGCCTCGAATTATCGGGGCTTTTTTTTAGGTCACAGATTCTAGCAAATGAATATATTTTCAAAGCTTTGATTTCTTCATTTCTTTTTTATTTACGACAAGAATAGATTTAATTCCCCAAAATAGTGATATAAGGAAAATTCCTTGAAAAAGAATCTCATTTATTTTTAACAAACTTCCTGCCCAAGTAAAATGTTTAATAAATAGAAAAGTAAGAAATGGTGGTATAATACCTAGAAAGATGTGATACAGGGTTAATCCTACGGCAGGCCACTTTTGTCTAACTGAAATAAATAAAGAAAATGGAAGCCAAAAATACCCACCAAAAGGCATGCCAAATCCAATAGGTGAATCATACCCTTCTGAATGAATATTTACACGCCTAGGTGTTATGGTAAGATAAGAAGTTTGATTTTTTTCTAAAGATTGAAAAAGCGGCGCAATATAATTTCTATTTACATAAACTCGAGTAGGTCTGACCACTGTTATATATAAAATAGAAAAAAAAATTAGGCTATAGAGTACCCTAATAATGACCGAGTGTTTTTTTCGCTTAATAATGTCCATTTGTACCATAGAGTCAAAATAACTGGATAGAAAAAGATAAAGGGACTGAATTCATGAAAGGTATCCCAATATTGTTGGAAATATACAGTAGCAAGAGAAAAAGCCATAATACGAAATATGTTTAAAGCATAAATAATTGCTAATCCAGTCACGATATAAATTATTCTTTTTATGGGAGGACCTTTAACGGCAATAATAAATCCAGAATATAAAGACATTAGCGTCAAGGCATTACACTCATTTAAGACTTTGACACCTCTATACCCTTCAATAACGATTAACCTATTTAACACACTAATTTCCCACCCAAAAAATGCGAGGAGATACTGAGAAAGAGATGCTACAGAAACCGCCAAGAACTGGTCTAATCGACCATCAGGATATAGGATAAGCTCATAAAGTAATTGCCAGGCAATGTAAAAACATACAGCTTTAACTAAAAAACCTACTATAGGCTTTTGATAAGAATTATTTTTTATTATTTCCAGAATACATTTTCACAGCTAATAAAACTCCACCTATAACCAACCATACCATCCCGCCAATCGGACCTTGATTAGGAGCACCAGGAAGTGGTGGTGGATCTTGAGCAAAGAGAACTGTTACCATACCTAGAGCAAGAATAATGTATGTGGTAAGTTTGTTATTCATAGTCTGTTCCTATTTGATGTAAGTTATTTTTTGATTGAATGTTTCTGTTCCAACAACCATACTTATTAAATATAAACCTGAAGAAAGATCATCAGGATTCCAACTAATTTTGTGGTTACCTGCAATCAGTTGTCCACGAATTAATGAGGCCACCATTCTACCGGAAACATCATAAATATTTAATGACACCATATCGGAATCTCTTAGATCAAAGCTAATTACCGTGCTAGGATTAAATGGGTTTGGATATGCATCATGCAATGTAGCTATCTCGGGAAGGAGAAAATCATCTTCGACTGAAGCAGTTACATTTCCATATACAGATAAAGTAAACTGTGACTCACCTACTGTCGGGTATGTTCCCATAAAACCTCCAGAGGTATAAAAATCACCTTTATTTGGCAAGGAAACAACCGTAGATGTACTTCCCGTTAAATTTATACTTTGTCCTGTTGTGTTATCTATCAATTCTAAGGTAATTCCCTCAGGAAGATTAGTTATATCCCACGTCATATCAACCTGCTCTGATTGTGTAGCATACCCATTATCATTTGTGGGGGAAAGCATCATTACATCCATATCCATAGAAAGATCGGTAGTTAGGTCAAAAGGAAGATTATTTATAGCTAAGGATTTATTTGATTCATAAATCATACTTGTTAAATGATCTGCTAGTGACATCGGAACAAGTCGATCTGCATCTGCTGGATCTAAATTTATCTCTCCTTCTTCAGTAAAAGATAAATAAGTTGTACTATTATAAGTGCCATTACTAAATGTGAATTCAGCATATCCGGTTGAACCATCTGCAATAGTTCTTTCAGGAGCATTTAAACTTCCTTTTCGAATACTTTGCTCTGGAAATTGAAACGTGTTCCCACTTGCATTCGCCTTGACCCAAAAACCAGAAAATGGTTTAATCTCAGCATTTTCAATAGTTCCAACAGTTCCATTATGAAATTTATATGGAGCATCTGGATTATTTGGATCTAAGGTGTATACAGTTGAATTAAACGACCCATTTGCTTCTAACATTTTTTTAATACCAACTGATAAGCCATAAGGATTTCCCATCAAATTCCATGAACTAGACTCAGATCCAACGGAAATTCCAGATAGTGACTGCGCACCATCTATTCTTATTGTTTTTGGAAGATCATCGACACCATTAAAATCTGTATCTGCATAAACATACATTAAAAATCCTTTTCCTGGTATTATCGCATCGGAAGTAAAATTTGTTACTGCATTCCAGTCAGATGCAAATGTCCAAATATTAGGATTTGAGTTGGGATTATCGGACCCTACTGCTCCCTGAGTCCACAATTCATCTAAGAGATCACTGTAAACAGCACCTGAAATTGGACTGGAGAAAATACGGAAACCAGAATTTCCAGATATTTCTAAACTGTGTAAACTAACTGCAAGGGTGTAGTTTTGTATTCCTACTCCACCATTACCATCGCTAGCGCTAAGAATTATATTATGCAGACCACCATTAGATAGACTTGGTGTACCACTTAAGACAATCGATGAGGATGATTCCCAGATTGCTCCATGTATCGCTCCATTATTACCATTAGTACTTAAATCCGTTAAGGTAGATCCCGCTCCTTCATTAAAATCCCAATACCCAAGCAATCCTGCTTCACTTCCATTTATGGGTGCAGAAATATTAGACTGGATTACTTCCTGAGATAAAGCACTATCCCATATTGATACCTTGCTAATGTTACCATTGAAAGATTCATTTCCTGCTGCATTGTGATTTATACCACCAAATTTAAGATTATGAGATGTTGAACTTGAAAAATTTGTAGAAATTGAAGACTCATTTTCTTTTATACCATCAATATACACACAAGCAAGGTTACCATCAAAAGTTACTGAGATATCATGCCACAGACCATCTCGTAAATCCGTATTACTTACAACATGTCCATTACCATCATTTATCTCAAGACGTAGTTTCCCGCCATCATTATTCGAACCGGCATATACAAGATAACCATACCCAAGATATCCACCTACCAAGGAACTCCATGGATTATTATTACTTTCAGGGATCCTAATTAAAGCAGATAAAGAAAATGAATTGTTGTGTGCTAGATCATCGTTACCAGAGATTTCAACGTAATCATCAACTCCATCAAAGCTAAGGGAACTTAAATTATTATTACTAATCGCCAACCAATCAGGTTTAGTCGTTGCGGTAACAGAGGTAGCATCCCCATCAACATCATTAACAGTTAAAGCGTAATTATAAGCAGATCCATCCATAGCATTTAACAACGGAGTTGATGCAATTACTGGCGCATCATTTACCGGTACTATCGTTATACTCACTGTAGCAGGTGAAGAGGTTAAGCCTCCATCGGAAGCCGTAAAGGTAAAACCATCAGTACCATTAAAATTTGTATTTGGTGCATAAGTTACCACATTACCATTGATAGATGTAGAACCATTGGAGGGATTAGAGACCACCGCATAAGTCAAGGCATCGCCATTAATATCAGAACCAACAAGGGTGATTCCTAGTGGTGAATCTTCATTAGTCGTAACCGATTGCGCTTGTACAGCAGGAGCTGCAGGGCATAACGAGGACCAATCATACGGCCAATTACTATTTCCAGAAAATGCTGTATGAATAGCACATTTATTGACTTCTGACAATGGTCCTGAAACTGTAAACATATCACTCATATTCGTTGCACCTGAAACATCCCAACTAGAAATATCTTGATTGAAAATTTGATTTTGAGCAAACATTCCACTGAAATTGGTCACATGGGAAACATTCCAATTAGAAATATTTTGATTAAAGGTATTATTTTGAATAAACATTCTATGCATATCTGTTACATTTGATACATTCCAGCCACCTATATCTTGGTTAAAGGTTGTACCATAAAACATTTGATTCATTCTAGTTACACTAGATACATCCCAACTAGAAATATCCTGATTAAAATTAGAAGCATAAAACATCCATTCCATATTGGTTACATTAGAGGTATTCCAATTTAAAGACGATCCTGCATTATTGAATGCACCTTGATGAGCAAACATCCAAGACATATTTGTCACACTTGACACATCCCAACTATTTAAATTTTGATTAAAACTCTCAGCGTCTTTAAACATATGATTCATGTTGACTACATTAGATACATCCCAATTGGCAATATTATCATTGAATGATGTTTTTTGCTGAAATAAACCAGACATATCCGTTATCAATGACACATCCCAGGTATTAATCTCACCGTAGGATGACAAAGCTGATGAGTTGTTTCCAGTCCACTGATCAACTGCAGTTTGCAACTCTTCTTTAGTTTGTGGTTTAAATGCTTGAGGAACAGTTAATGAAGTGATCACTACAGAACCATGACCTTCTCTATCATCAGAAATGTTAATTTGATTGGCACCGGAGTTAAAAGATCCGCCACCCCCACCAGCACTAGAACTATTATTTCCACCACCTCCACCAGAGTATCCGCCGCCGCCGCCGCCGCCATGCATTGCAGAACCACCACCGCCAAAACCTCCGTGCACACCATAATTGGTTCCACTATAATAAAAATTTTCTCCTCCTGTAAAATCAAATTTAGTATTTCCGCCATGTTGTTGATTATTTGAGGTATTTCCACCGTTAGAATTCCATCCAGCACCACCAGCACCAGCATAGGAAGAACCGCCAGCCCCCCCACTTCCATTTGCTCCTCCATTTCCACCACTGCAGGCATTCCCACCTGAAGTTTCCGCTAATCCTGGACCACCGTTATAACAATCCATGGAAGAATATTTCATTCCACCGGCCCCACCACCTGCGGCTATCAGTAGCTCTCCATTGCTATCCTTCCAAATAAATGAACCTCCACCACCACTTCCACCGTACTGAGTTCCTGATTCTTCGTGTGGCTTTGTTATGCCTTTTTGTCCAACAACTATTCCAAGTAACGTTCCAGCATTTAGCAGAAATTCACCAGACATAGATGCACCTCTTCCAGAATTATCTGAAACTCCGTACGAATGAACGCCATTTCCACCCTGTGCGCCAGAAACCAATATTTTATATGTGCCGGTGGTAGGTACGGTCCAGTATTGAATACCATTAGATATAGAAACATTATTATTTAAGTTACCTGAGGAGTATGCCGCATCAGCTTGAGATTGGCTAGGTCCATATCGCCCTTCCTGACCACAGTTAGTAAATTGTAATACATTAGCAGGACCTGGAACATCTGTGCTCCATGTGGCTCCATTGATAGTTCCATCATTGCCATTACCGCTATTATCAATTAAGTTATAGTTGGGGTTATCTCCCTCTCCTTCATTCATATTCCAATAACCTAGTAAGTCCTCTGCATTAGAAATATCAACATGATTTGAGAAAAAATTGCTCATATAAAATTGGATTTCTTCTTGACTTAAGGCTCTATTCAGTACAGCTAAATCATCTATATTACCATGAAACTTATACTGCCCATCACCTCTTTGCCCTATATGAAAATCTCCACTCCAAATATCCCCGAAATCATCAATAACATAATTTTCAAAATCTAACTGGCCATTAAGATAAAATCTAATAGCTGAGCCATCGTAAGTAACAGCTATATGATTCCAGACATTAACATCAAGTTGGTTTAAACTCATATTTACGCCATTATTTTCAAACCAACCTGGACCAGCAACAAAATAAATTTTTCCGTCACTTAGAGCAAGTCCATAATTAGAGTCATCATCATTTCCCGTATTATGTACAAAAACAAATTGCTGCGAATTTATAGAAGATTGCTTAACCCAAGCAGAAATAGACATTTTATTGGTTTCTGTAAATAGTAAATCAGTCCCTGATGCTCCAGAAACATAATCATCTACCCCATTGAAACTCAGGGAATGTGAATTAGTATTACGGGACACGTTTATAGATTGTCGGTTCTCTTGATTTCCAAATTCTTCATCAGGTATATCAGAACTTGAAATTTGCATTTCATCCATGAAATCAGTTACAGTGTTTGGCAGGTGAATGTTCACATTTTCATTGGCAAAGAGGAGTGTACTGATAAAGAAAAAATAAAAAATGTATGTGGCTTTAAATTTTGAATTCATAAGGATCTCTTTAAATTATAATATATATCAAGCAAAATTCGTGCCATTTCTTTAATCAATCAATAAAAAAAATGAAACCCTTGCCTCCCTGTGGTGAAAAATATTATATCGACAGAAGGTCTTTTATTAATGTACCAAATTGATATATCATTTATGATACAGATGTATATTATTGTTACATTCAATAAATCAACACCTAATTATTATTTTAATTAAATATGCGTCCTAATTGTATTTTTATTGTTTGTATATTTTAAGATGAGAAAATATTCTCCTTTTGATACATCAAAAATTCATGATTTAATTCCTTGATTTGTTTAGTCTAAAAACAGAAAAAAATATTAAGTTTAAACGTACAGCCCCTTCATTTTATTCTGGAAATTTGAATTTATCGAGTTTTAATACAATTATCATGGTGTTGATCTGGTTCTTACTTCCACTTAAATACGGTGGAAGCATAAACCCAACAGATAAGTCCACTTGGAACGATAGTTTATCTTCTTGGGTCTCTGGAGATTGGCCTGTTTTTACATTTCCATTAATTAGCGCATTTACGCTCATACTTGTAATTTTAAACAGGAGAGGTTTCACAATAAAATCCCTTTCCTTCGCTTTAACTATGGTACTCCCTGGAATATTAATTTTTATCGCGTCTGTTATTGGTTGGGTTAATTCAACCGAAAAAGATGTGGCTTACCTATTCTCAGCACAAATATTAGCGTTTGTTGTTTTAGTTGCAGGCACTATTATCCACTTACATGTTCAACCTCTAGCTAGAAAATTTATTTTAATCGCCATTTGCGTTGGATTTTTTGCATCATCTGCATTAGCATGGAATCAAAAACACTTACTATATCCGTCTATTCAAGAAGGACTTGAAACGAGGTTAGAACAAGGTGAAGAAATAAATCTTGATGCCCTCAGAATATTAAAAACACAAAAAAGATATGGTGGATCTTTTCCCTATGCGAACCATTTGGGAGCCCATTTGGCCTTGCTACTGCCTTTATGCATACTATTGGCTTGGAAGACTCGACGTTTTTTTCAAAAATCTAAAATCAATGGCCCCTTACTTTCTTTTATGGCTCTTATATTTCTTCTGTATACGCTCTATATAAGTGGAAGCCTTACTTCTGCAATTATACTCGCTTCAGTAGGAGTTTGCCTTGTTTTGTTCCAAATCAAAAAGTCTTTTTATCCAAAGACAAACTTTTCTTTTACAGAAATAAAATATATATCAATTTTTTTCTCGGTTCTATTTTTTTTAGGGATCCTATTTCAAGATAGTGTTATTCCTAAAGATAAGCTATCGAGTCTAAATCATCGTTATGGAACATGGGATAGAGCAATTCAAATATTTTATGAAAATCCACTGATAGGTTCAGGAATGTGCGAATTCTATA
>Ga0209603_1004338_pt1 | contig 11846 bp, 12 predicted proteins | sample COGITO_mtgs_1206_FD_184812 | JGI IMG/M metagenome (GOLD analysis project Ga0209603, IMG submission 184812) | Pelagic marine microbial communities from North Sea - COGITO_mtgs_120607 (SPAdes) (version 2) | ecosystem: Environmental > Aquatic > Marine > Epipelagic ... | reverse complement strand
ACCAAGATTAGACGGAACCAGCGATTAGGTTCCGTCTGACTGAAACAATCTACATGAAGCAATTACAATATTACTTCGTAATATTGCTTTAATTCTAGTATATCACTTCTATCACACATAATCATATACGAAGTAAACAGTTTGAGCGTTAGCGAAAACTTGTTTTAACGAAGTTAAAACATAAATACATAAATACATATAACTAATGATTAAGGATATCTCATGAAAGTACATCAGATTACAGAAGCACCTCAAATTGAAACAAATATTAGTGGCTCAGCATCACTACCTAAGTCGGTAGATATTAAACCTGGAATATTAGATCCAAAAGGCAACCGTATGTTTAATGTTGTTGATCAAAATGGAAAAACACTTAAAAAATTTAGTGGTCCTAATGCTGAAGCTGATGCAAATGAACATCGTGATAGACTTAAAAAACAAATCAAAGCAGCTAAACCTAAAAAGACAAAACCACAACTCACTGGCGATCCTAAAAACGATCTCCGTGCAGACAAACGTACTAAAGAAGCCAAAGGTTTATTTGAAAAATTAAAAAAACTTGTGCCTGAGAAATGGTTTAACTGGTTTAAGACACATTTGGGTAGAATTTTTGGATCAACTATAGCAGGCTGGATAATGAAAGGTATTGCAATTAGTGGTATTGTTTCTCTTTATAATTCTTACTTTGATGAAATATATACTTTGGTAGAAGCTAAAGAAAAAGGTGCTAAAGCTGATGAGCTAAAAGCTATAGAAAAAAAATTAGGAACAATAAGAAAACAACTTATAAAAGAGACTACAGATTTAATGATTGGTTCAATTGGTATGGCGTTTGGTACTGGCGGAGTATTAGTTGGTAGTATGATCGGCGGAGCATTACTAACCGCTGCAACAGGAGGCGCAGCAGCTCCTTTGGCATTTGTAGTAAACATGCTTGTTGGAGCAATAGCAGCTTATGGTGCATACGAAGGTGCATTAATGATTTGTAAAATGGATTACGTTGGTGGAATATTAGGCTTAGATACAAACATATATGATTACACACAGAACAAATTAGGCACTACTTGGCTAACTCCTGACAACCTTGCACAAACTCTTAAAGAAGTTAATGCATCACAGGATTTCATTACTTACATAACTGGATTAACACAAAATCCATTGATGCAATACAGTAGCCCGACTAACGTACCAGGAATCAATTCTGGAGTTAGTATAGGTGGTACAGCTAAAGGAGCAATTGATGCTGTAAAAGGCATTGTGGACCACAAAGATCATAACGAGTTAGATAGAATTATGGAATTGTCAGGTGTTGTACAAGAAAAGAAATCAACTAAAATGAAAATAGGTGATTTACCAGATGATCTTAAAAAATTAGTTTTGATTGGTGCTAAGACTATTCAGAAAGCAAACAAAGAAAATAAATCAACTTAAATTAGAGGCATTCTAGTTTTTTCAGTAGTTTCAATATTATCTTTAACAATATTGTTCATAACTTCCAAATCGTCATTGGATATTTTATACATGAGATCGTGATAGCTAAATGCACCACGCATGTACCAACCTAATCTATATCTATTGTCTTTTATCCTTTTGATTTCTAATTCGAAATCATCGCTCAGTTGGATGATATCAGATTCCTCGAGCGTAAGAATCTGGTTCCGAAAAAACTTGAATAGTCCACATTAATTGCTGATTTATATTCTTTACCACATTCTTCTCCTGGGCAAGTAACATTCAACAAAGGCAAGTTCCACTTGTAAGTAAGTTCAGATATTTTTTCTTTTAATTCTTGAAAAAATTCTGCATCATTTTCAGTAATAAACTTAGAGATTGCTGATAAATCAGTCTCAGTTTGACCATCTCTTGACACTGACGTAATATAAGAAATTGCCATCCTTACATTTATATCTGAACCATGAGCATATAATTTTTTAAGCTCAATATCTTTTTGTTTAAAATCCATTTGTTCATCAGTTAGTTTATCAATTTGAAACATTGCTCTTTCGTTTTGATACTGTTCTAAGCTAAATTCTGTGTTAGCCTTATATGTAATAGGACTTAGATGAAATGTAAAATTGTTTAAATCAAATGTAAAATCAGTTTCATAATTTGCAAACCCCTCTAACATTTTTGTAAGACTTATTTCATTTTCAGCTCTAGTTGCACAAAACGGGCATATTGTTTCAGCAGGCATAGCGTCACCGTATGTTGCAATACGTATTGCTATTAGGATATAGTCTATATCATATCCTACTAGTTGCCAAGGATCTAAAATTGATGGAATACAACTCCTAATTACCTCAGCTGTTGATTCTCCTGAATACATAGAATCAGGTGTTTTGAACATTATTTCATCCATAGCATTCATTCCAAATACTGGAAGTTGTTCATAACCAGCATCTTTGATTATAGTGTCGTTATACCATTTTCCACGACTAGGTAAGTCAATAAACAGCTTTGGCTGTCTTTGATACTCTTGTAAAAAACTACTCATATTACTTTTCCGATAAATATATTATACATAGCAATATTTATACTGTAAAAAGTAAAGTATTTGGCAAATTGGATTAGATTATATGGACGAAAAAGAGTTAAAAGCGTTACAAACTACTATAGCTGGTGCTATACAGCAAGGTATCCGAGAAGGCATGGCAGCTACAGTCAAGGCTCAAAAAGATGCTGCAAGCGGAAAAACCACACAGTCTTTTGGAGGCAGTAGTAGTTCCTCTTTTGGAACCAGTACACAAGAAAAACTTTTTGGATCGCCATTCAAAGCAGCACTCGGACAAACGGAACAAGCTGTAAAAAATGCAGGTGGATCGGTTACAGCATTTGCAGAAAATTTGGTCAAAGGGCTTCCTGGAGTAGCTATATTTGGTGACGAAATACAAAGTATTGTTGGGTATTTTGAAGAAACAAATGAAGTTTTTAAAGGTTTATCTAAAGTTGGCGCAGGACTTGAAGGTAGACTAGGCGAATTACGCCTAGGTGCTGCAGAAACTAGAATGACCTTAGGTGGTTTTGCAAATATGGTCGGAAACAATTCAGAATTGCTTGCTGGCTTTGCTGGCGGCGTTACTGGTGGTATAAAACGTTTTAGACAACTAAGTTCTGCAATGATGGAAGGTGACACTATTGCCGGCTTCCAAAACTTAGGTTATAGTTTACAAGAATCAAATGAATTTATTTTAAAGAATTTAGAATTCCAACGAAGAGATGCTAAATTTAGAAATAAAGATGGCACAATGAATAGTCAGCTTATGCTTGAAAGTTCTTTACAAATGGCAGAGTCCTTAGATGTTATGGCGAAAGTTGCCGGCAAAGATCTAAACAGGATGAACGATGAATTAGTTGAAAGACAACGTAGTGGCGCCACACAAGCCAAACTACGTTTGCTAGAGCAACAAGGTATTAAGGGAGCAGGCGAATCTTATAGAACAGCCCAAACAGCATTACAAGGTGCTCCTAAAGCAGCAAGAGATTTAGTAGATGACCTACTTCAAACAGGTGTGCCTATGAGCGAAAGCACCAAAGCATTTATGGCAACCAACAAAGAAGCAGGCGCACTAGGGCGTCAAATGGCAGACGCAATTAAAAATGGCGAAAAAGAAAAAGCCAAACAATTAGGTGAGCAACTAACAGCAGCATCTATTGCGTTTTCTAACAGCACTGAAGGATTAACAATAGCTACATATGCTAAAGTAAATCCTATTGCACAAATGGTAGCTGGTAATCTAGAAGAAGTAGGCGGTATAATCGACCAAGTAAGCGAGCATGCAAAAAAAATAGGTGAACCTTTAACTGACACAGCTTCGTATATACGAACATTTAACGATATTATATTAGAAACAACTAGTATTTCTAAAACCCAAAAAGGCGGACGAATTTCTGGTCAAGAATTATCAACATCTATTAATGAAGTTAATTTGGCACTTGCTAATGGTGCTACAAAAATTAATGAAAATATTGCTAAAGCAATGGGTCCTGAATCAGAATTTACAACAATAATAGAAAAAGGAGCGGCAAAACTTTCAGGAGCTATTGGTACTTTTGCTGGCTCATTAGATCCAAACTTTTTCGACAGAAAATTAAATCCAGAAGTAACATCAGAACTCCCTAGTGATGGGGCATTAAACAATTTACCTCCAAAACCAAAAGCAATTGGTGGCGGCGTACTTTCTGATGTTGCATACAAAATTGGAGAACTAGGTCCAGAAACATTTGTGCCTAGCATGGACGGCGCAATAATTCCAAATATGAAGTCAATGCTGAATAGAATGCCAGATATGGCACAACAATTACAAGATCAGATGGCAACTATGGGTGCTCCTATGACAGAAGCGGCTAAAACAGCTATGGCTACAATGCCACAGGGTGGATCTGTAGAAGAAAAACTTGACATTCTGAACCAAACCATGTTACAATTAGTTAATATAAATAACATGCAGAAAGATATTGGAAATAAACAGATTCGAACAATGCGCAGTGCGGGCAATTTAATGAGCGGATTAGGAAGAGCATAATATGAGTTGGAAAAAATATTTTACCCCAGTGCCCACAGGCGATAATGTTAGCGGTAGCTACGGACCAATAAGTGGAGGCGGAGCAAACGGTCGACCAGGTCCTGCAAGATCAAATTATTCAAGTTACTTACCAGATGTATATGTGGGTAGCCCAAATAGAGTTGAACGCTACGGCCAATATAACACAATGGACAACGACAGTGAAGTTAATGCTGCACTTGACATCCTTGCTGAGTTTTGTACACAAAAAAATGACGAGAACGGAACTAACTTTAGTTTTCATTATAACAAAGCAGCAACTAATAACGAAATTAATATTTTAGGACAATACCTAAAACAGTGGTGCAAAATTAATAATTTTGAAACACGTATGTTTAGAACATTCCGTAATGTATTCAAATACGGAGATGCAATATTTTTAAGAGATCCAGAAACTAAAAAACTGTTCCATGTTGATCCTGCAAAACTTACACGCATTATTGTAAACGAATCAGAAGGCAAAAGACCTGAACAGTACATTATCAAAGATGTAAATTTAAATTTTAAAGAAATGGTTGCAACATCTCCACATATTACAAATGGTAATATAAGTAGTCCTGGTGCAAGCTATCAAACTGGCGGAGCAAGAGGAATGACAGGAGGTGTTAATGTGCCACCTGGATCACGTTTTGCTATAGAAGACGGCGAAGTTGCTGTTGACGCACAGCATGTATTACACCTAAGTCTGTCAGAAGGCTTAGACAATAACTTTCCTTTTGGTAACTCATTATTAGAAACAATATTTAAAGTATTCAAACAAAAAGAATTACTCGAAGATGCTATTATTATCTATCGTGTACAACGTGCGCCTGAGCGCAGAGTATTCTACGTTGATGTGGGTAACATGCCATCACACCTTGCTATGCAATTTGTTGAACGTGTTAAAACGGAAATCCATCAAAGAAGGATCCCATCAGCGACAGGTGGAGGCACAAATGTCATAGACAGTTCTTACAATCCTCTGTCAATTAACGAAGATTACTTTTTCCCACAAACAGCAGAAGGTAGAGGATCTAAAGTTGAAACACTACCAGGCGGAACTAACCTAGGAGAAATTGATGACTTACGATATTTTACTAATAAGCTCGTACGCGGTTTACGAATCCCTAGCAGCTACTTGCCTACCGGCGGTGATGACGCAACTTCATCATATAATGATGGTAGAGTAGGTACAGCATTTATTCAAGAATTGCGTTTTAATACATACTGTGAACGTTTACAAGGTCTTATTATAGAAGACTTTAATCAAGAATTTAAAAGATATCTTTTAGAAAAAGGCGTAAACATTGACACAGCAATGTTTGACTTAGAATTTGAACCACCACAAAACTTTGCGGCATATAGACAATCAGAACTTGACAATGCTCGTGTGCCAACATATACACAGATGAGTGCTATACCATATATTTCAAATCGTTTTGCAATGAAACGTTTCTTGGGCATGAGTGCAGAAGAAATTGCAGAGAACGAACGTATGTGGCGTGAAGAAAATGATGAAACATTAGATCAACCAGCATCAGATGCAAGTGCAGAAATGCGTGGAGCAGGAATTAGTTCAGCAGGCATTAGTGCTGACATTAGCGGAGCAGAGGATATATCACCCGAAGGCGATGAACCAGAAATAGGTGCAGAAGCAACGCCACCAGAAACAGCAACAGGCGGCGATACAGTAACACCAGGTGCACCGGCAACTGACCAAACGATATAAATAGTATTATGATATTAAGAGAATTATTTTATTTTGATAAAGAAACAATTGAGCCTGTAGACGACAATCGCTATGAGCCCGAATATGATGATTCAATTGTCAATTTTGACGACACAAGAAAGACAAGACTTACCCTACGCCAAATTAACCGTGCAAGGAAAGCAAGCGAGCTACATACAAATGAGAAAGCTGACGAATTAGATTTTGTTAGACAGATGTATGGGATAGCAGCGCAAGCAGCCGCTGCCGGTGTTTAATGGCAAAATTAGATAAGACCAAATACTCAAAAGAAGAAGCAACACGTTTAATGGAGATTAGACGTTTAGAAAAGATGTCTGGCGATAAAAAAGAAGAATTTGCCAAACGTTCTAAACCAATAAACTTTTTACAACAAGAAATAGTAGATGAAAGTAGATTTGCTCACAATCAAAATTCAGCATTTGTTTTAGGCAACGGATTAAGCAGATCAAGTATAGAACCTGAAGAGCTAAAAAAGTACGGCCCAGTATACGGATGTAATGCTTTGTATAGAACATTTAGACCAGACTACTTAGTTGCTGTTGATGTTAAAATGATTTTAGAAATTAATAAATCAATGTATCAACATAAAAATCAAGTATGGACAAATTATAATAAATCCTATGAAGGTCTTCAACATTTTAATTATTTTCAACCAGGCAAAGGTTGGTCAAGTGGACCAACAGCATTATGGTTATCAGCACAACACCGACACAAAAAAATTTATATACTAGGCTTTGACTACAAAGGATTAAAAGACGGTATGAAGTTTAATAACTTATATGCTGATACTCCTAACTACAAAAAGTCACAAGACGGTGCTACATTCTTTGGAAATTGGTTACGACAAACAGCTAGTGTAGTTAAAGAACATGAAAAAACTGAATTTATAAGGGTAATAGCACCAGATAATTATTGTCCTGAGGAACTAAATAAACTTGGAAACTACAGTACAATTACTATAGAAGAGTTTAAAAATCAGTTTGTTTTAGTCTGATCCCTTTAAAACGGCTCGTTTTGAGCCTATTTCTACACACTTTTCTCCATATACGTTAAATACAATGGACAGCCTTACCATAGGTACAACAATTTATAGGAGAAAATAATGGCGAGTAATAAATTTGAAGAAATGCTCGAAAAGCTAGTCAACGAAGACAAAGCTGGAGCAGAAGAATTATTCCACGAAATAGTGGTTGAAAAATCAAGAGATATCTACGAAGGACTATTAGAGTCAGATCTAGAAGTTGATGAAACTAAAGATGAAGAAGTAGATGAAGCATCAGACGAAGAAGTAGATGAAGCATCAGATGATGACGACAAAGAAGAAGCTACTAACGAAGACTTTAACTTAGACGAGTTTGAAGTTGAAGGTGGCGATCCAGCTGATGATATGATGGACAAAATGGGCATGGACATGGACGGAGACGCAGAAGGCGGCGACGGCATGGATATGGATATGGATATGGATGCTGAAGGCGGAGAAGAAGAAATTGAAGATCGTGTTGACGATCTAGAAGTTGCTTTAGATGACCTAAAAGCTGAATTTGAAAAAATGATGGGCGACGACGAAGATGATGGCGACGACGAAGAAATGCCAGACATGGACGGTGACGAAGATGATGACGAAGCTGAAGAAGAATCAGTAGCGTTTGAAGCATCAGACGAAGAAGTTGACGAAGCATCAAAAGATGAAGAAGTTGATGAAGCAGCAGACGAAGAAACTGACGAATCAACTAAATCAGAAGCAGAAACAATGCGTGAATATGTTGAAAAAGTAACAGCTAAAATGGGCGACAACGGTGCAAACACTAAGTCAACTGTAGCTGGTGCAAACGACATGGGCGGAACTGCTTCAAACTTGGCGCAGAATGCAGACGGCGGAAACGGCGGAACAGAAGGCGGACTAGCAGGAACATCTCCAAAAGATGAAACAGCTGGTAACGTAAATGTTCCAGGCGGCAAAGCATCAAAAAGCATGAAAGCACAGCCAAAAGGCCACGGCGCAGAGAAAAAAGGCGCAGGCGAAAGCGGAGCAAATAGTAAAAGCACTATTGGTTCTTAAGGTTAAGGAACTTTAAATGATAAACTTACGAGAGCATCTGACATTCGACCAGGCTAACATAGTCGTTGAGTCTACCGATAACGCCAATGGGGGCAAAGATCTTTACATGAAAGGTATTTGTATACAAGGTGGAGTGCGTAACGCAAACCAACGTGTATATCCTGTAAACGAAATTGGTAGGGCTGTCAAAACTCTCAATGATCAAATCCAGGGAGGATATTCAGTTCTCGGAGAAGTTGATCATCCAGAAGGACTTAACATTAACTTAGACCGCGTGAGTCATATGATCCAAGAATGTTGGATGGATGGCGCAAACGGTTATGGTAAATTAAAAATTCTACCAACTCCGATGGGACAGTTAGTAAGCACTATGATACAAAATGGTGTTAAACTAGGTGTTTCATCGCGTGGTAGTGGTAATGTATCAGAAGACGGCGGCAACGAAGTTTCTGATTTCGAAATAATCACTGTGGACGTTGTGGCTCAGCCTAGCGCCCCTGGTGCGTATCCTACACCAATCTACGAACATTTAATGAATGCACGTGGAGGAATGAAGGCATACGAACTTGCACAGGCAACAAGACACGACACAAAGGCACAAAAATACTTAAAAGAATCTCTGATTAATATAATCAGTAGACTCCAATAAAAGGAGAACATAATATGTTGGACGCACTTAAAACACTTTTTGAAAACGATGTAGTTTCTGAAGAAGTACGTGCTGAAATCGAAGGCGCATGGGAAAGCAAAATCAAAGAGAATCGTCAGCAGGCAACTGCTGAACTTCGCGAAGAATTTGCTAAGAAATATGAGCATGATAAATCAACTATGGTTGAAGCTATCGATGCTATGATCTCAGAGCGTTTAGCTGAAGAAATTGCTGAGTTTGCAGAAGATCGCAAACAACTAGCTGAAGCTAAAGCAAAATATGCTGTTAAAATGCGTGAAGACGCAAAATTAATGCAAAAATTTGTTTTAGAATCACTAAAGACAGAAGTTTCTGAGTTACATGAAGATCAAAAAGCAATGTCTGATAAGTTCAGCATGCTTGAGAACTTTATTGTCGATGCACTTGCTAAAGAAATTGCAGAGTTCCACGAAGACAAAAAAGATTTAGCTGAAACTAAGGTCAAACTTATAAAAGAAGCTAAAAATAAATTTGCTGAAGTTAAAACTAACTTCATTGCGAAAAGTGCCGATAAAGTATCTACAATCGTTGAAAACACTCTTAAGGGTGAGATTAGCGCATTGAAAGAAGATATTGAAGAAGCACGTAAGAACGATTTCGGTCGCAAAATGTTTGAAGCATTTGCATCTGAGTACGCAACAAGTCATCTGAATGAAAATTCGGAAGTTGCAAAACTTATGAATGTAGTTGCAGTTAAAGACAAACAACTAGCTGAAGCAAAAGCATTTGCAACAAAAGCAAAAGTTTTAGCTGAGTCTAAGGCGAACGAAGTTAAGCGTATGGCACAAATCGCTGAGCGCAAAGAAACTATTGATGGATTGTTAAGCCCACTAAACAGAGCAGAACAAGAAATCATGACAGATTTACTGGAATCAGTACAAACAAACAGACTACAATCTGCATTTGACAAGTACCTACCGTCAGTAATTGATGGTAAATCTCCAGCGAAGCAGAAGGCAGTAATTACAGAAGGCACAGAAATCACAGGCAATAGAAAACAAACTAACGTTAGTTCAAAGCAAGACGATAATGTCGTTGACATTAGACGTTTAGCTGGTTTAAATTAAGGAGAAAACTATGTCAGAACTATTAGAAAGTCGCTGGCTGGATACGAAGAGCGCACTTCTTGAAGGCCTTCAAGGCACAAAGAAATCTGTAATGTCAGCTACACTGGAAAATACACGCAAGTATTTGTCAGAAACTGCAGGCGCAGGTGCAACATCCGCCGGTAACGTCGCAACTCTTAACAGAGTTATTTTACCCGTCATCAGACGTGTAATGCCAACAGTCATTGCTAATGAAATCGTTGGTGTTCAGCCTATGACTGGCCCAGTAGGGCAAATTCACACGCTACGTGTTCGTTATTCGGATACAGTAGGTGCAGGCGCAAGCGGCACTGTAGCTGGTGAAGAAGCACTATCACCGTTCAAGATTGCTGAAGCGTACTCAGGTGCGACAGCAGGAACAGCGGCAAACACAGCAGCACTAGAAGGTGAAGCTGGTAACAAAATGTCTATTCAGATCTTAAAACAGACTGTTGAAGCTAAATCACGTAAGCTATCAGCACGTTGGACTTTTGAGTCTGCACAAGACGCACAATCACAGCATGGTATTGATGTTGAAGCAGAAATTATGGCTGCTTTGGCTCAAGAAATTACAGCTGAGATTGACCAAGAAGTACTTGGTTCACTATACACATTAGCAGGAGCAGCTGAAGCCGATACTCAGTATGATCAAGCTGGTGTATCAGGAACAGCTACTTTCGTAGGTGACGAGCATGCTGCATTAGCAGTTATGATCAACCGCGCAAGTAACAAAATTGCACAACGTACACGTAGAGGCGCAGGTAACTGGGCAGTTGTGAGTCCGTTTGCATTAACAGTACTTCAGTCAGCAACAACTTCAGCGTTCGCAAGAACAACTGAAGGCACTTTTGAAGCTCCAACTAACACTAAAATGGTTGGTACTTTAAACAATGCAATGAAAGTATATGTAAACACATATGCTGCTGATGCACAAGACGTACTTGTAGGTTACAAGGGATCAAGCGAATCAGACGCAGCAGCGTTCTATTGCCCATATATCCCACTAATGTCAAGTGGCGTTGTATTAGATCCAACATCATTCGAGCCAGTTGTGAGTTTCATGACTAGATACGGATATGTTGAGTTAAACAACACTGCAAGTTCATTAGGTAACGCAGCAGATTATCTATCGCGTGTTAGCGTTGCTAACGTTAGCTTTAGCTAAGTCGTTATTTAGAAATACTAAAATAGGCGCTACGGCGCCTATTTTTTTGACTAAATTTTCTGGTTGACTTTTTGTTTCAAATAAGGTATAAATTATACATAAACAAAAACTTATGAAACATAAACATTTAATAGTACGAGCAGAAGTAAGTAATCCTCCAATATACGAACAAACTATTACTGATTGGGCTTCTAATTTAATTAGAGACATTGGTATGAAGATTATGATGGGTCCTTATGTTAAGTATTGTGATATGGAAGGTAACAAAGGATTTACTTGTGTTACTATTATTGAAACATCACACGTAGCAATACACATATGGGACGAACAATCTCCAAAACTAATCCAATTAGATGTCTACACTTGTGGCGATTTAGACACAAAAATAGTATTTGATGCATTAGATAAGTTTGATCCTGTAAAGATTGACTTTAAATATTTGGACAGAGAACACGAACTTATTCGAGTACTAGATACTAAATAATAATACAACGTTCAGGCAATTAGCCCGGAAGTAGCATTAGCGAAGGAACGCACTTAACTTTAACGAGGAGAGTG
>Ga0209603_1004334_pt1 | contig 11849 bp, 14 predicted proteins | sample COGITO_mtgs_1206_FD_184812 | JGI IMG/M metagenome (GOLD analysis project Ga0209603, IMG submission 184812) | Pelagic marine microbial communities from North Sea - COGITO_mtgs_120607 (SPAdes) (version 2) | ecosystem: Environmental > Aquatic > Marine > Epipelagic ... | reverse complement strand
CAGTATGGACTACTCGCCCAGAACACACACTCTCAACGCGGCGGCTTCGAACAGGGCGTCTGGCTTGAGACTGTCGATAACCCGTAGGCAATTGTCTCCTATGCGGATCGGCCGGGAAGTGGTGCGTTGGCCACTCAGTATTCATGCGTAGGTCCCGAGTTCGACTCTCGGTTTGGGCTCCACGAAAACCCTCGCTTCGGTGGGGGTTTTCGTTGTTTTTGGGATCCGCAAGCAGGTTGGCGAACGCCGCTCAGCTCCAGGCCTCGCCGAAACGATCCCGGTAGGCCATCGCCGATGGCGGCTGGCGGGTGATCGGCCCGTGTCCCTTGCCGATGGGGTAGCCGATGGGGACCATGCCGACCGTCGCCCACTCGGCCGGGATTCCGAGCACGTCCTTGACCGCGTCCTCGTGCAAGCAGTGCAGCGTCGTCAGCGTGCAGCCGAGGCCCTCTTGTACACACGCGAGCATCGCGTTCTGCACGGCCGGATAGACCGAGCCGCCACCCACCATGCTCACGCGGTCGAGCTTGGAATCGGTGATCGCCATCAGCGCCGGGTTCGCACAGAACATCAGGATCGCCGGCGCCTTGGCGAGGTTCTGCGCCAGATGATCGCCGGCGGCAACGATCCGCTCCCACTTGGCGAGCTGCTCGGGCGGCAAGCCGGCCATCATCTTCATGAAGCCGGCCGAATACCGCTCCCATTCGGGCTCGTAGATCTCCTGGAGGGCCTGCTTCGTTTCGGCAGCAGTCGCGACGACGACGCGCCACGGCTGGGTGTTGCCGCCTGTCGGAGCCCAGCACGCAGCCTGGAGCACTCGGTCGAGCACCTCTGGAGGGATCGGATCGGGTCGCAGCTTGCGCACCGCTCGCAGGGTGCTCATCACGTCGTACAGCTCAGCCATGCACCGAGTCTCGCGGATGCCGGTGCGGACCTGCGCCTTCGAGGGTCAGCGCTGCCGAGTGAGTTGCTGGCGCATTTTGGTGTCCCGCCAGAACGATGCCGTCTTCGAACCGTAGGGCTCCCAAGGTGACGGCACGGCTGCCTGCGGGTCATCCCCCATCACCGTGACACGTTGGATCACGCGTTCGCCGACGAAGTCGTTCAGGACATGGTGCTGCGTGCACCGGTTGTCCCACATCGCGACTGTGCCGGCACTCCATCGGTATCTGACCGTGAAGCGTGGCTGATGGATCCACTGCGATAGGTAGGTGAGCAACATCGTCGACTCGGCATCGCTGAGCTCCACGATCCGACGGGTGAAGTGTTCGTTGACGAACAGCGACCGCTTGCCGGTTTCAGGATGGACACGCACGACGGGATGGATGTGCATCTTGTCCGGCACGAGGTGGGCGCTGGCGTCGTGGAGTGCCGTCAGGCCGTCACACATCGCCTGCATCGGTCCCGACAACTCGTCGTACGCTCTGTAGGCGTTGGCCCACAGCGTGTCGCCTCCCACCGCCGGACAGACCTTCATGTGGAGGATGGCGAACTTCGACGGGTGCGGTTCGAACGTGATGTCACTGTGCCACTCGTCGGCGACACCGCCCGCACCATCCATCGCGTGGAGCTCAAAGAACTCGGGACGCTCGCGCTCGACATCGAGATCCAGATTCGGGTGGGATTCGAGCTCGCCGAACAGCCGGCCGAATGCGAGATGTTCATCCGGCGTCGGGTACTGGCCGGGGAAGAACAGGACCTGATGCTCCATCAGAAGCGCATGAATCCGTTCCGCGTCCTCAGAAGTCGCCGCCGCCAGGCGGAGGCCGCGGATCTCGGCGCCCAGCGACCCGGAGAGTCGATCGACCTCGAGCTGTGTTGAAACGTTGGGCATGATGGGTCCTCAGTTCGAAGTACGGGTGTTCACTACACAGTACGCAGTGGCTACCTTCGAGGAGATGAGCGAGCGCGGTGCGGACCAGCCCTTCGCGGGCACCATCGGGACGACGATCGCGGAGTCGACACCATGGTGGCCCGACTCCACGGGCGACGCCGACCGTCGGCGCAACCTGTTGATGGTGCTGCTCGACGATGTCGGCTTCTCCGACTTCGGTTGCTACGGCTCATCGATCGAGACCCCCACGATCGACGGACTGGCGGCCGATGGCATCAGGGCCACGGGGTTCCACACCACTGCGATGTGCTCGACGACTCGGGCGTCGATGTTGACGGGGCGTAATCACCACGCAGTCGGGATGGGCTGTCTCGCGAACTTCGACAGCGGCTTCCCGGGTTATCGCGGCAAGATCGCCGCCGACGCGCCGACGATCGCCGAGATGCTCGCTCCCTCCGGCTACCGCAACTACATGATCGGTAAGTGGCACGCCACGCGAACGACCGAGACCGGGCCGACCGGGCCGTTCGACGGGTGGCCGCTCGGCCGCGGCTTCGATCGTTTCTACGGTTTCCTCGACGCCGAGACCGACCAGTACTCACCGGAGCTCGTACGCGACAACACCCACGTCACCGCAGCCGGCGACCATTCGACCGGCTATCACCTGACCGAAGACCTCGTCGACGAGGCGATCCGCAATCTCACGGATCATCACGCTGCGAGCCCCGATGCTCCGTGGTATCTCCAACTCTCGCCCGGAGCTTGCCACGCACCGCACCAGGCACCGCGCGACTTGATTGACCGATACACCCAGGAGTTCGAGCACGGCTGGGACGTCGAGCGCGAACGCCGCCTCGCGAAACAGATCGATCTCGGCATCGTGCCCGCGGGTACCGAGCTGCCGCCCCGCAACCTCGGCGTGAAGGCATGGACTGATCATTCACCCGACGAGCACCGCCTGTTCAGCCGGCTGGCCGGCGCCTACGCTGCGATGCTCCACCACTTCGACGAGCACCTCGGTCGAGTGATCGCCGCACTCGAACACACCGGTCAACTCGACGACACGATCGTGGTGGTCCTCTCCGACAACGGGGCCAGCCAGGAGGGCGGACCACTCGGCTACGTGAACGCGATGGCGCCGTTCAACATGGTCAGGGAGTCGTTTAACGACAAGCTCGCACGGCTCGACGACATCGGGGGCCCCGACACCCATTCGAATTTCCCGCATGGCTGGGCGATGGCGGCGAACACGCCGCTGCGGATGTACAAGCAGAACACCCACGGCGGTGGGATCCGCGATCCGTTGGTCATCCGCACTCGCGAGACCGCGACTTCCGGAGCAGGTGAGCTGCGTCATCAGTTTTGCCACGCGTCCGACCTCGCGCCGACTGTGCTCGAACTGATCGGACTCGATCCGCCGACCGAGACCACACCGATGACCGGGATCAGCTTTGCCGATGCCGTGGTCGACCCTGCGGCGGAAACTCCGCCGCAGGGTCAGTACTTCGAGATGTTCGGCCACCGCGGGATCTGGCACGACGGATGGAAGGCAGTGGCCTGGCACCGCCCGGGAAGTTCATTCGACGAGGACCGCTGGGAACTCTTCGACCTCGGCACCGACTTTAACGAATGCCATGACCTCGCCGACACCGAGCCCGATCGGCTGAGCGAGCTGATTCAACTGTGGTGGAGCGAAGCCCGAGCAAACCACGTCCTGCCACTCGACGACCGGTTCGGTGAGCGGTTCGCCGAGACGGCCCAGCGCTTCCACGGCGCCCGACGGCGCTACGTGTTCACCGCAGGCATGGGTCATCTCCCGTCCGACGTCGCGCCGGACCTCCGCAGTCGCAGCTACGCGATCACGGCTCGGGTACAACCGTGCACAGACGGCACCCAGGGCGTGCTCATCGCCCACGGCGACGCCACGTGCGGCTACTCGCTGTTCGTTCGCGATGGTCATCTCGTTCACGACCTCAACATCGGCGGCACCCATCAGGTCGTCTCGTCCGACAGCCCGATTCCCGTGGGTGCCACCGAGCTCGGCTTCCGAATGAACCGCAACCCGGGCGACGGGCCGTTTCCGCACGGCACCGGCACACTGCTCGTCGATGGTGTCGAAGTCGGCCGGATGGAAACGGATCAGATCTTCTGGCTGATGATCTCGTGGTCTGGACTCGACATCGGCCTCGACCGAGGAACGACCGTGGCCGACTACGACCGGACCGGCCGACACCTTGGGCCGTTCTCGTTCACGGGTTCGCTCGTCGACGTCATCATCGAACTTGACGATGACCAGGAGGTCGACCACGACGCTGCCGGCGACACCGAACTCGGCCGGGATTAGCGGGGCCGGTCACCCCAGCCGGACGGTGCGTCAGCTCGGCGCGTCGGAGAGCCCGCCGAGACCACGGGTCTCGATCAAGTGCTTGACATCGATCGCCCAGTGCAGCACCGGCGGAACCAGGTCGAGGAACGGTGCTGAGAGCGTCACCGGGCCGAACTCGGCCAGCCCGCGGAAACCGCCGAGGTCCAACACCCAACCCCGGTGCGACAAACGGGCACGGTCGAGCGTGTCGCCACGAAGCAGCCGCAGCGCGTTGCGACCCGCCACCTCGCCCGCCTGGACGGCGATCTGCGCCGACATTGGCAGCTCACGACCCTGCGCATCGCGGTGCGCCGCAACGTCGCCCGCAGCGAACGTTCGACTCCAGCCGCGCACACGAAGGAACTGGTCCACGTCGATGCGGCCCGATCGCTCGACGGGAAACCCGAAGTCGTCGGCGCGAGCGGTGTACCCCGCGGCCCAGACCGGCAACCCTTCGAACATGTCCCCGGCAACGTTCACGGAGCCCTCGCCGATCTCGTCGACGTCGGATCCAAGCCGGACGTCGACCCCCCGATCGCCCAAAATGCGCGCAGCATCGCCACCGGTTGCGGCGCCGAGCCCGGCGAGCAGCGTCTGGGCGCCGTCCATGAGGGTGACGGCGACGCTCCGGTGTTTGGCTGCGACCGCGCCGGCCAGCTGCACCCCGGTCGCACCACCACCCACGATCACCACGCTCGACGCAATGTCGATCTTCGCGCGCAGCCTTGAAGCGTCCGCCGCGGTTCGGAGCGGCAAGGCGAAGTCGAGTCCCTCGATCGATGGTGCGAGCGGGACTGCGCCCGCCGTGACGACGACCGCATCGGCGGTGAATGTGCGCCCGTCGTTGAGGGTCACCGCACCATCCACGATCGAGGCCATCGACCCGACGATCACGTCGTCGCTGAAGTCGCTCAATGATGCCGACGCATCACTCTCCGGCGCGGTTCCGCCGGCGACGGCAGCGAGTCGGGTGACGAAATCGTGGCGACCGGTCGGATCGATGATGAACGCACGGCGGCCGGCGCGGATGACCGATCGGGCGGCGTGCACTCCCGCATAGCCACCCCCGACGACGAGGACGCCGTCAACGGCGATAGCAGTGGGAGTGGTCATGGCTGCTGCAGCGTCCGGATCGGTTCAGCTTCGGCGTTGGTGGAGGTTCGTTCGATTTTGTTCATCATGAGCACCTCACACTCGATCCTTGCACCGAGGGACTGCAACCGTGCTGCGACGTCGGGCACGTGGTCGTCAGAGCCACTTCTCGACGACGGTGGTGACCTTCTCGGCCATCTTCTGCGGGAGGCCACGGTCGGCCCAACGTGCCGGATCCAACTCGATCGACTTCGTCAGGTCATCGTCGAGTTGGTCGTCGAGAACACCGACGATGTCCTCGTCGACCAGCACCACGTTCGCCTCTTCGTCGTGCTGCATCGACCGTTGGTTGAAGTTGGTGGATCCGACCGTTGCGATTCGGCCGTCAACCGTCATGACCTTCGCGTGCATCATTGACACCTCGTAGGTCCGAATGTCGACGCCGGCATCGAGCAGTTCCTGATATGCCTCCTCACCGGCGATCTGGATGAACCGCTTGTCGTGGTGCTCACCGGGGACCAGCAAAGTCACAAGCACTCCGCGCTCAACCGCAGCAACCAATGCGTCGATCACGAACCGGTCGGGGTTGAAGTACGCCGTCGCAATCCGTAATCGCGTCTCGGCAATCGACACCAGCGCCATAATCATCCGCCAAACGTCGCTCGCACCGGTTTCGGCCGACCCTCGAACGACAAACATCGCCGTCGAGCCGTGCTCGGTGAAGTCGACGTCGTACTCGCCACGGGCGTCGTAGCCGTCCTCGTGCTGATCCGCCCAGTTGTCGAGAAACGCGCTCAGTAGCCCTGCGACGGCCGGGCCTCGGACCGCAAGGTGGGTGTCGCGCCACTCGGTTTCGTCGCGAGCATCGCCTGTCCACTCCGCCGCGATCCCGACACCGCCGCAGAATCCGAGTGCATTGTCGCAAATAAGGATCTTGCGGTGGGTTCGACGGTTCGCTTCAGTGATCTTCGGCACCTTCCTGTCGAAAAACGGTCGAAACCACCGGACATCACACCCGGCCTCGGACATGTCATCGATTAGTGCGTCGTCGATCTTGCGCGCGCCGACTGCGTCAAGCAACACGCGGACCCGACACCCACGGCGGGCAGCTTCTTGCAATGCCTCCGCAAAGGTCACTGCGATCTCGCCCGTCCAGTACACGAACGTAACGAAGTCGACCGTTCGAGTGGCCGCCCGGATTGCGTCGAGCATCGCCGGGAAGATCTCGTCGCCGTTACGGAGAACCCGCACCTCATTGCCAAAGGTCGGCGGGACCCCGAGCAGTCCGTGCAGGCGATCAATCGAACGTCGTTCCAAATCGTTGCGAGTCATGCACTCTCAGTCAACCAGCGGGCGGCCAAATCGTTGGGCGACACGTCCACCCCTGCCTCATTGCTCCGGCCCGCTGCGACGGGTGCCACGTCGGTATCTTCACTAAAGCAATGTTCCAAACATCTGAATCCGTTGACTTCAATAATCCGATTGACGTCGAGCACGCGATTCGGATCGGACGAGCCTGGACCGAGATGCGCCGCGGTGCGTGGACCCAACACTTGAGGGACTATCTGTTCGGCGACGACGATCCACTCGAACCCGGACAGATGGATGCACTCGACCTGCTGTCTCGACAGGAGCGAACGATGAAGCACCTCGCCGAGCGGCTCCGCATCGACCCATCAAGCGCAACGCGAGCTGTGCAACGCCTCGTCGCCGACGGTCTCGCCGAGCGGTACGCAGCGGACGACGACAAACGGGTCGTAATGGTTCGCATCTCAAAAGAGGGCCGAAGCCGCCACGCAGCAGTCGCCTCACGCCGCTCCCACGTGATGGCACTCATCCTCAGTCAATTCACGCTCGAGGAGCGATCGGATCTCGCTGGTCTGCTCCAGCGATTCGTTCAGGCACTGGACGACTCCGCTGAGCGGTTGGCCTGACGGATGACGGCGGGGCCGACGGCACCCAGACAATGAACACCATCCGCAGGCTGGTCTGGTCCCGCTGCGGTCGGTAGGTTGCCTGGTAATGGCACACCAGGCGGCGTTCGCAGATCAAGCAATGGAATTCGCGCCGCAGCTCTACGCGGCGGCAATGCGCATGACTCGCAATCGGGCCGACGCCGAAGATCTCGTTCAAGAGACTTACCTCAAGGGGTTTCGCAGCTTCCATACCTTCAACGAAGGAACGAACCTGCGTGCGTGGCTGTTCCGGATCCTGACGAACACCTATATCAACAAGTACCGCAAACAGCAGCGCGGCTTCGACGAGAGCGATCTCGGTGACATCGAAGACCTATACCTGTACAAGCGTATGGGGACCTTTGAGGACGCCTCAATCGGACGCTCGGCCGAAGAGTCGCTAATGACGATGCTTCCGGATGACGAGGTAAAACAGGCACTCGAGAACCTGCCGGAGAACTTTCGGCTGCCCGTGATCCTCGCCGACGTGGAGGGCTTCGCCTACAAGGAGATCGCCGAGATCCTCGAAATTCCGATCGGGACAGTGATGTCTCGGTTGCATCGGGGAAGAAAGGCGATGCAGAAAGCGTTGCATGATTACGCGGCCGCTCGAGGCCTCCAACGCACCCAGCGTGCCGACGAAACAACAAACCAGGACCGATGATGGACGAATGTGACGAGCCCGATTGCGCAGCGACGCTCAAGGAACTTGATGTGTTTCTTGACGACGAACTCTCCGCTAGTGCCCGTTTGTCGATTTCACATCACCTCGCAGGCTGTCCAGATTGCCACGGTGCCTTCGATTTCCACGCCGAATTGAAGATCGTGATCGGCGAGAAGTGCCGTAACGAGGAAATGCCTTCGGACCTCCTCGCCCGGATTGAGCAGTGTTTCTCCACCGACTTCGACAACGACGGCCAGATCGGCTAGCGCCGCCGCTTCTATGATCTCGACGGGCGAGGCGATCGCCACGATCGTTGCGCTGGCCTCAGTCTGGGCGATGACTGGCGTCATCTGGGTCATCCAAGTAGTGCACTATCCGATTTTTGATTCGATCGAACGGGGTGTCGGCGACGAAAACTGGCGCCGCTTCGGTGATCGCCACCGCAGCGGCATCTCCTTCGTCGTCGGACCCTTCATGTTGGCTGAAGGGCTGACCGGTCTGTGGCTCGCTATCGACCCGCCGGGTGATATGACCCGAGTCTTGCCCCTCATTGCTCTGTCCCTCATGGCGGTCGCATACGGGACGACTGCATTCGTGTCGGTGCCCCTTCACGAACGGCTCACCGAGCAGGCGCACACCCGTCTCGTTGCCACCAACTGGATCCGAACGGCCGCGTGGACCACCAGAGCGCTGCTCGTCGCGGTAATCGCTGTAGTCGCCGTCATCGGCTGACCAACGCATCGGTCCTAACCGGGGCACTGACAGATCAGTGGCGTCGCGTCTGGCGACGGTAGTCTCATCGCATGCTCGGATATGTCTGGCACATTTGGATCGGCGTGGCCCTGGTGGCCGTGGTTCTGCTGGCAATGGCTGGGCTGCTGGGCTACTACATGTTCAGTGTTGAAGCCAAAAAGCACCCGAGTGGCAAGCGGCAACGCCGCCATCAAGACCTCTGACTTCCAACGCAATTCGGCTCAGCGGCGAACTTCTCGCCCGGTGCGCCTTCCCATCGCCTGGAACGAAAGTCACCTGTGGCTTTTCGGGGGGACCCGACTCCAGCGCTCTGCTCGCGCTTGCCGTTGCTGCAGAACTTGAGGTTGTTGCGGTCCATGTCCACCACGGGATCCGCCCCGAAGCCGACGACGAGGCGGCCGCTGCGGAGCGGATCGCCGATCGTCTTGGGGTGATCTTTACCTGCAGCCGCGCAGAGCTCGACGACGGCGCAAATTTTGAGGCCAGGGCCCGGGCAGCTCGCTTCGATCTGCTCGGACCTGACGCATTGACTGGCCACACAGCCGACGACCAAGCGGAAACGGTACTGCTCGCACTGCTCCGCGGAAGCGGCGCGACGGGCCTGTCGGCAATGCGACCCAGCATCACCCGCCCGTTGCTCGGCCTGCGCCGCAGCGAGACGCAACAGCTATGTGCCGCCTTGGGCCTCAACCCGGTCGAAGACCCAACGAACACCAACCCACGATTTCGTCGCAACCGGGTTCGCCACGAGCTCCTGCCGTTACTTAATGCGATTGCTGAGCGCGACGTCGTGCCACTCCTTGTGCGCTCCGCAGATCTGCTCGGTGATGATGACAGCCTGCTCGACGGGCTCGCCGCCGAGGTCAACCCTACCGACGCCAAAGCACTTGCGGCTGCACCACTCCCAGTCGCCCGGCGAGCGATTCGGGCCTGGCTGAGCATCGACGGCTATCCCCCTGATGCGGCCGCCGTTGCGCGAGTTCTTCAAGTCGCGACGGGAAGCCGCTCAGCGTGTGAGGTGACAGGCGTGGGTCGGGTCCGACGATCACAGCAACAACTCTGGGTCGAGCCGATCACGTCGACCACACCGCATTTTCCCTCCACGCCATCGACGAGGTAGCGTCCTAGGCCGTCATGTACACCGCAACCGCTAGCTTCAATCCTGCAATGGGCTGCTCCTGATGGCTCCCCGCCTGCGCGGCAAATGGGCGCTTGGCATCACGCCGCGGAACTTCACATGGGTACTCAAGGACAAGCTGGCGATCTGTGAGCGACCGGGCGGTGTCGGCGACAACCATCGCCGCGTCCGTCGCCAGGAAGAGATCATCTGGCTGCGCGAGAACGGCTTCGGCTGTGTGATCTCGATTATCGCTGCTCCGCACAATCTCCACAACTACGACGAACTTCAATTGCCGTACCGACACCGTCCGTTCAACACCGAGCACCCAGATCCGTACCTCAAGTCGCTGTACGTCGAAATTCGCGAGCTGCTGCGTCACAATACGAAGCTGATGGTCCACGCCGAAGAACTCGGTGATCGTCTGGTTGGCGTTATGGGCGGCTACATCCGATGGTCCGGCCTGGTTGAAGACCCCACACAGGCGATTCAGGTGACCGAGCGCATTGCTGGGCGTCAGCTTGATCCGTTCGCGCGCGAAATCATCATGCGCGCCGACACGCTGCGCTGACCCTGTTCGTCCACGTCAGCTTCCGGAAAAGGTTGCGCCCGGGATTCGTTGCAGAATGGGGTAAGGGTCTTGCGACCAGTCCCTGTCTCGAAGCTCATCAAACGGTCGGTACTCGAAGTGCAAGTGGTAGGCCCCGGGTGAGCCCGTGTCGCCGACGAATCCGATTACATCGCCTTGCTGCACTCGATCGCCAAGTGACCACCCGGCATCGTCCGGCGTGTTATGGAAATACTTGTACGTGACGCCGTCATCGCCGAGCAACGTCCATCCATAGAAGTTCTTCGTTGTATTGTCTGCCGTGTAACGCTTGATGAGAACTCCGTCCACGACGGCCACCTGCGGGGTGTGTTCGGCGGCTCCGATGTCGACGCCCTCATGGAAGTAACCACAACACCGACCTCGCGTATCGCCGTAGTTGTCAGCGACCCAGCAGGTCCATTCGTCACCGAGCAGGAGTGGGAAAAGGATTTCTCCCGCCGCAGGCGCCTCGAACGTGTCGATTCGACGAGCGGGTTCCATGGCGGTAGCGGCGTCGTCGATCGGGGGGTGCTCGCCCTGCGCCGATGCGACCCGCCACGTGGCGAGCAGGCCGGCGGTCACCGCTGCGCCGGTCAGCAACCGCCGTCGCGAAAGTCCACTCGACACGTCGGCCGGTCGGGAGTGATGGGTGCAGATGGAATCGTCCATGGGTGGATCAGGCGAATCTAACGTTGGGTGCCCGTTGCAGCAGGTCAAACGAATCGTTGGGCTCATCGCCCGGGCGGTACTCGAAGTGCAGGTGATAGTTACTGTATCGCTCGCTACAAACCCCGCTAGTCCCGGTCTCGCCGACATAGCCGATGATCTGACCCGCAGTGACGGTGTCGCCGACCTCAAGTCCCTCCTCGTGACTGTCCAGATGGAAGAACTTGTAGACGACGTCGTTGACCTCATCGGTAAGCGTCCAGCCATGACCGGCGCCGCTACAGGATCCGTAGTCCTCATACTTCTTAGACAGCGTGCCATCGACAACAGCAATCACCGGCAGCCTGACGTCGGCTCCGATGTCGACACCTACGTGACGACGAGAACCGCCAGCTCGAGATGCCCCGAAATTGTCCATAACGAAGCAATATTCATCGACGCCCACAATGATCGGGAAAAGGATGTCGCCGTCCTCAAGAGGCGGCGATGTGGTGGCGGTTGTTGTTGCACTCACTCGAACCGCGTTCTCGAGAGCTGAGCCCGGCTTGTCCAGTTGGCTAGTCGCTGCCCCTACTGAGCCCGAGCCAAGCCGACCCAACGCAAGTACAGACAACCCAACCGCGCCGCTGAGCAGCATCTGACGGCGCGACAGTCGCGCTTCACAACCGACAGCCGGTTCGGGAGATGTGGGATCGATACTCATGGTGTTGCCGATTTCCGACACCGCATTGCGGCGATGACGTGAAAATTCATCGGTCAAAACGCTCAGTGACTTAAACGAATATAATAAATCTATGACGAATGGGTGACCTTA
>Ga0209603_1004331_pt1 | contig 11855 bp, 6 predicted proteins | sample COGITO_mtgs_1206_FD_184812 | JGI IMG/M metagenome (GOLD analysis project Ga0209603, IMG submission 184812) | Pelagic marine microbial communities from North Sea - COGITO_mtgs_120607 (SPAdes) (version 2) | ecosystem: Environmental > Aquatic > Marine > Epipelagic ... | reverse complement strand
TAGTGGATTACGGAGCCAATGGACACCAGGATCGGTTGTTCCAGGGTATATATCTACCTTCTTTTGACAAAGATCATCCTCGTATGCGACACCTATATAATCATTGAAAGTATCATCGGCAAAGCAGGTATCACGAATACCAAATATGTTCAAATTGTACGTTCCTGTACAGAATTTGTATTTTTTCTTCTTGTAGAGCCTCTTGACTTGTGCGTAGCTTAAATCCATTACACAAAAATAAATTGGACTAGAGCAATACCTTCGGATGAGAAGAATTTACTGAGGGTATATAGATTTTCATTTACTGATTTTCTAAATTACTTCGTAAAATATCAACCAAAATGAAAAGATTATACCTACTTCCCTTAATCATAGCCTTTGGCTTTCAAAGCTATGCGCAGGAAAATAAAGACATATACCTTTCTGAAATACTTGAAGAAGCCCTTTTTTCGGGAAAGGATACCGTACGTTTTTCAAATATTAATATTTTGGAGGAAAGTTATTTTGAGAATAAATGGACCTATGAAATTTCTTATTCAGATTACTTCATGAAAAAATATCCAGAAAAGGAGATAGAAAAAGATACAATCGATCGATTAATAGTACCAGCAACAATTATTCTTGGAGATATAAGTGGTGATTTGGGGCTACATAATATTTTTTTTAATGGTGGATTAATTGTAGACGGTGGAAATGACATACTCTCTAATTTTTCAAATTCTATATTTAATAGTTTAGAAATTAATGATCTCGAGAACGCTACATTAATGCTTCACCAAAATTTCATTTTAAATAAATTGGAGTTGACAGGTATCAATATTGAAAAGAATAGAAGATTTGCATTTATGATGAATGATGTTAAGGTGAAAGAACAAATATCCATTGACGTGACTGCTCATTCGGATGAATATTTTTATATACAGTCCAATTCTTTTGAAGGGGACTCGACAAACATTTATATGAAGCATCATAACCTAAATCCTGATGAATTACGAGATTCGAGTGCAATATATTTTTATTTTTTTAATGGAAATACGATCATTAGAGATAATAAGTTTAAACAAATGGGCGTTTCACTAGAAGTTAATGCTAATCGCTTAGAAATATCATCTAACTCATTTACCCAAGAATTTAGGTTTATCACAAGTGAAATTTCCTCACTAGCTGAAATAAGTAACAATGAATTCAATTCGATAGGCTTGGGTAAGATTCTTTTTCCAGCAAATCTAGATCTTGATTTTAATCAGTTAAAGGGCTTTAAGCTTTTTTCTTTAAAGGATGTAATGACAAATGATGAATTGAATCAATCGAATAGAAGTTTTGGATGCGTTGAATGTGTCCCCTATAAAGCAGAAAATGATCAGGAGCTCGCGCAATGGTCTTCTTTTAGAAGATTAATTGGTTTGTATTCCGAATTTTACAGATTAAATCAGGAGAGAGGCGATATACAATCTGCTAATGATGCCTACTACGAGCTTTCAGAATTATATAGCCGACGTTATGCTTATTTACATAAAAATGATCCAAGCTTAAATACATGGTTTAAATGGCGTTTGAATCAATTATTGGGATACTACATCGGTTATGGAACTGACCCAGCCAAAGCACTGGTCATCTCATTTTACATCATTTTATTATTTTCAATTTTTTATTTCTTCTTCCCCTCAGAATGGGATGTCTCTTCAAAATCAAAAATTTTAAAGAATATGAAATTAACCATTAACAAAAATGAACCTAAAACTTTTCAAACATTGATAAAAGCCGTCGCATTATTGTTTTTAAGTTTCTTAAATGCATTTACCTTGAGTATGAATTCTTTTGTAACCTTAGGCTTTGGTAATATCCCTACCAAAGGGTTAGCTAGATATGTTTGTATTGTGCAAGGATTTATGGGATGGTTTTTATTAAGCTTGTTCTCTGTTGCGCTAATTAATCAAGTGATCTTTTGATAGATCAGTGATAAAATTAACTGAATAGAAAACTATTTCTCACCCTTAAAATCGTTTCTTCCAACATAGTCTTTGGCATCCTTGTAGAAGGGAGATGAAGTGTTACACTAGTAAAACACCTTCCTCTTTCTTGATTTTCTACCACTTGATTCTTCTGTCAAAGCCTTCATTACGTTCTTGTAACTAGGAATGTTTCCTTCGGATGAGAATAATTCACCTAGGGTGAGAAGGTTTTCGCTAGTTTGAAATTAGTTGCAATACAATGCACACATTATTTCTTGGAGTTAGTTAAAATATCTTTTTAACTTGTATTGGCTTAAACTAAAGTTTAATTTAGTCAAACAAATAGGAGGTTTTTTTTATTTATTTTAAAGGGTGTTCTTTCAACCCCTTTGGCTACAATGAATTTCTTTTTCCATTCACTCTTTTTACCTCCATCATTGACTTGCTTCTGATAAGGATTCTTGTTAATGGTTTATTTAAGTATTTCCTCTAAAATCTCATCTAAATTTGATTCTAATTTTTTAAGGTTTACTTTTTCATATGGTATATTAAGCTCTTTTAGGATCTTTTCAAAAGAAAGAAAACCTTCTGAACTTCTTAATTCTACCCAATGGACACCTAAACTTTTGAATTGTTTTATATTAGTTTCAGAAAGTTTATCTGCAATAAACACATTACTTTCTCTAGCTATAAATGCATCTGCACTTTCTGGATTTCCTTTACCCATCAACTTTACTTCACATTTATAAGTTTTGGATTCATTTTTTAAAAAGAAATCTATTTCTCTTTCAAAATCCCCATAAGAGGCCTTTCCTCCTCCTGAAATGTTCAAACTATAATTACTTTCATCTACCTTAAATAGTTTACAAATCGTTAACATTAATGGGCCCTCGACATTCTTCCCTGTAGCACTGTAAGCTCCCCCTCTTATGGCTGCTCTTTTAACAGCTAGAGAATTAATTACAATAAGACTTTCATTTAGATTTAATTCAACACTTACCCCATTAAACCTTATTGATAATTGGATGTCTAAATTACCTTTCTCTTCAATTAAGTTTTCTATTGAACTAACCAATGTTTCGTAGCTGTCTACTGATGCAGATATAACAACCTCTTTTGTCCCTGAATTGAACATATTTGTTATTGTCTTTTTGTTTATACCAGCATGAATAGCAATATCAGCTGGATTGTACTCAGTACTTTCAATAAAATGCTTTCTATACCAGTCCATTGTAATGGACTCATTTTTCATTTTAGCATTGATTACCTCTTTAAAAAAGTCAATACAATACTCTAAAAATCTTGTGTTAATTTCTGTCTGTGTAATTATTCTATAATCCTTACCCCCAATTAACCTTTTTATTATTTCTTTAGTTGATGATTTTCTTTTTGCATCCATTGCTTAAATTCATTAAATTTTAAATAATTAGCCTCTTCACCAATTTTCTCTTTAATTCTTTCAAAGTAAACCTCATCTAACTCTGTTAAAAAAAAATTTCTGTCTAATGACTTACTCACCTTTCCAAAAGTTCCACTGCCCCCAAAAGGGTCAAATAAAAGATCATTCTTATAACTATAATATTGAATTACCTTCTTACAAAGGAGTTCAGGAAAAACAGCTGAATGTGTTTTATCTCCAGATGGATCAATTAACCAAACATTAGTAGAATCAAATTCCCCATTAACCTTACTTTCTTCGATAATTTCTGGATCATATTGCTTAATATTCCAATCAATAAGATCTGTACTTTTTTTTCTATAAACCATTATATACTCAGTAGTACAGTTTGGCTTGTACCCTAAAGGTTTTCTATGCTGCATAAAACCCCCAACTCTATTTTTTACTGAGTATTCTGGTTTTTGCCAAATAATATCATCTATAAAATCCCAACCATCTTCCATTAAGAAGTTGTGAATATCAAAAGGAATTGGATACCTTTTACTTGAGTGACTCCTACTAACTCTTGGTATAATTATTGGTGAAGTATTCACAATTAAGAATCTTCCATTTTTTGTTAGTCTATGTGTTTCTTTAAATACCTTCCTTAAAAAGTCAAGATACTCACTATATGACTGGTAAAATGAGTAGTCTCTTGCATTATAGTATGGGGGAGATGTAAATGTTAAGTGAAATGATTCATTTTCAATTTGCTCTAATACTTTTAAAACATCACCATTTACTACTACATTTTTCAACTTTTCATCAACTGAGGTGTGTTTAATTTTTGTCTTTTTTAGTTTTGGATTAAGTTCTATTTCCAAAACCTCTTTAATCATCTCATTAGGATGGTTTGAAATAGACTCTAGAGATTTTATTACATTCTTATTTTTCTTAAACACTAATAAGGACCTAATTGATTGAAGCACAATTTTTGGATCCTCTTCCTTAAGTACCTCAATAAAAAAAGGTATTCTTAATGGGTTCCTTTGTCTTCCAATTGAGGAAACACATTCTCTCTTGACGATTGAATCAACTTCAATTTTGAAATGCTTAATTAATTCCTCCTGTATTTTTTCATCCTTAAATTTTCCTAAGTTTTTCACTGATTCTAATCTCACCTCCATTACTTTGTGATTTAGTAAATCTAGAAGTATGTAGTAATCATTACTATCATTATCACTAATTTTTCCAATCGACTTTAAGGCTTTCAAAAGGTTTTTGGAGTTATTTAAGTTGGATTTTATATCTAACTCTAAGTCATTAAACAGCTTCATTAAAATAGTTTTGATTATTTACAGATAGTTATGTAGTACTTTATTACAAATATAAGTAGCTTAAGTGTTTGGTAGTTGTATTTTTAAGATATTAGTTCATCACAAATTCATTGACTTTTAAAACTTTCGTTTTATTACTTACTGTTATACTCATTTTTATTGTGTATTGGTTTTTAATCTTAAGGTGTTTGTTTGAGTAAGTTTGAGTAATGGTTAACACTATGAAACATTTCAAACACCTCCTCTTCTTAAGTATTCTTTGTTCACTTGTATTGTTTACCAATTGTGGTGAAGGGATTTCAATTGGGGATTATCATCAAGGTGGAATTGTATTTTATATTTTTGAAAAAGGAGATGCTGGGTATGTCGCTGGAGAAGTACATGGACTTATTGCTGATCCTAATGATTTATCAAGCAGTGCGGACTGGAATGTGTGCTATGGTACAAAAATTACAGGAGCGAAAGGCTATGAAATAGGTAGAGGTAATAAAAATACTCAAGTTATTTTAACTCAATGTAAAAACCGTTCTCAATTTTCAAAAGATCAAAGTGCAGCAGAACTGTGTAATAATTCTGATACAAGAGGTTACCATGACTGGTTTTTACCATCAATGGAAGAGCTTCAGACTATGTATAAGAATATAGGGCAAGGAAATGAATACGGATTAGGTAATATAGGAGAGTTCAATGCTGAGAAAAAATATTGCAGTTCCTCATTGGTTGATTATGTAGAATCCAATCGTCAATCATATGGTAGTGAAAGCGATATATGGAGTATAGATTTTAGTACAGGTGACAATTATAATTGGTCTGACTCTTTTAGTTATGCTGTTAGGGCTATTAGGGCTTTTTAATTAATAAAACACCTTCCTCTTTCTTTATTTTCTACCACTTGATTATTCTGTCAAAGCCTTTGGAGCAATACCTTCTGGTGAGAATAATTCACTAAGGATGGAAAATTTTTGTTAATTTTGATGTAACTATGAAACACTTCAAACACCTCCTCTTCTTAAGTATTCTTTGTTCACTTGTTTTGTTTACCAATTGTGGTGATAGTGATGATCCCGTTGCGGATACTCCTACTAATACCACTGATGATGATTCTAATACAGTATTAGATGCTGATGGAGACGGTGTAGCCGATGCTGATGATACTTGTGCGGATACTCCTAGTGGAGAAACTGTTGACAGTAGTGGTTGTTCCGATTCACAGAAGGATACAGATGGGGATGGGGTAACTGATGATGTGGATACTTGTGCTGATACTCCTAACGGTGAAACGGTAGATAGTAGTGGATGTTCAGATTCTCAGAAAGATACTGATGGTGATGGTGTAACGGATGATGTGGATACTTGTGAGGATACTCCTGAAGGTACCACGGTAGATGAGAGTGGGTGCGCTGTAACTTTCATTTATCTCGATGAAAATGAAGTTACTGTAAAAGCCACTGAGTATGCTGTGATTGGTGAAAGTTATGAATTAGATGAAGTTAGTTATATAGTAGTTGACCGTGAAATGCTGATATCTTTGTTTCAAAACGGAGAGGATCTTACTAAAGTGGTGACGAGTCGTGTGACGAGTTTAGGTGGCTTCCTTTCAAGTATTTTTTGTACTACGTCTACCTGTGAAAATATTGACTTCAATCAAGATATTAGCTCTTGGGATGTGAGTAATGTTACTGACTTATCAAATTTGTTTATGAGCACTAATTTCAACCAAGACATTAGTAATTGGAATGTGAGTAATGTCATTGTTATAAGTAATATGTTTTATCAAGCTGAATCTTTCAACCAAGATATTAGTAATTGGGATATGGGTAATGTGGAATCTTTTGAGTATATGTTTTCTCAAACTGAATCTTTCAACCAAGATATAAGCAATTGGGATGTGAGTAATGCATATAGTCTTGCAAGCATGTTTAGAGGGGCTACTTCTTTCAATCAAGATTTAAGCTCTTGGAATGTCAGTAATGTTACTAACTGCGATTTTTTCAGTTCAGGAGCAACCGCTTATACATTACCTAAACCTAACTTTACTATAAACTGTAGGGAATAATAATGTCATCAGAAAGATTAATTAAAACAACAATTATGAAACACGTCAAACACCTCCTCTTCTTAAGTATCCTTTGTTCACTTGTATTGTTTACCAATTGTGGTGAAGACAGTGATGATCCTGTTGCGGATACTCCTACTAATACCACCGATGACAGCACAGATGATGATTCAACTACAGTATTAGATTCGGATGGAGACGGTGTTGCCGATGCTGATGATACTTGTGCTGATACACCTAGTGGTGAAACTGTAGATAGTAGTGGTTGTTCAGATTCTCAGAAAGATACTGATGGAGATGGGGTAAGCGATGATTTAGACACTTGTGCTGATACTGCTGAAGGTACTACAGTGGATGAAAATGGTTGCGCAGTAACCTTTTTATACCTAGACGAAAATGGGGTTACAATAAAAGCGACAGAGTATGCTGTGATAGGTGAAAGTTACGAATTGGATGGTGTCGGTTATTTGGTTGTAGATTCAACGATGCTTTATAATATGGTAGTAGAAGAGGAAGATGTTACAAAAGTGGTGACATCTAATGTAAGTAATATGTCTACTTTATTTCCACATGTTAGAGATGGGGTTCTTATGGAAACACCAATGCCTTTTAATCAAGATATTAGTAGTTGGGACGTTAGCAATGTCACGAATATGACACAAATGTTTTATTCTGCTTCCTCTTTCAACCAAGACATTGGTTCTTGGGATGTTAGTAATGTGACAGATATGAGCGTAATGTTTTGGGGTGCAGATTCTTTCAACCAAGATATTGGTGATTGGGATGTGAGTAATGTGACAGATATGTATTTTATTTTTTCTACCCGTTCTTTCAATCAAGACATTGGCTCTTGGGATGTGAGTAATGTGACAGATATGTATGGAATGTTTTTTGGTGCAGATTCTTTCAATCAAGACATTGGCTCTTGGGATGTGAGTAATGTGACAGATATGGACTGGATGTTTTTGTGGGCAGATTCTTTCAATCAAGACATTGGTTCTTGGGATGTGAGTAAGGTGACGCTTATGGATGAAATGTTCGGTAAGGCTATATCTTTCAATCAAGACTTAAGTTCTTGGGATGTTGATAATGTGACGAACTGCGAATATTTCAGCCTAGACGCAACCGCTTGGACATTACCTAAACCTACCTTCACTAACTGTACGGAATAAGCCTACTTCTCACCCTTAAAATCATTTCTTCCAACATAGTCTTTGGCATCTTTGTAGAAGGGGATTATTCCCATTACTCCCATTGTTTCAATAGCACCCTTCATAGCTTGATCCATATGCTTTTGTTCTCTCTCTTTTTTCTGCTTTAGATACTCTCTAGTCTTATTTTTTGGCACTTTTTGCTTACCGAAATTATCAAAAAATACACCTTCTACACCACCAAATGCCTTAATACTAGACTTTATTATAGGTGAAAAAGCACCTGAGAATCTGTATAGAATTGTAGAAGGCAACTTGTAAGCAGATAGTTGATCAGGGGTAACAGCTTGGTACATTAAGCTATTCTTATAAGTATTATAATCCTTACCATTTCTTAAACCCTCAAGGTATTTTTCATTGATACCCTCAACCACCAAAGAAATCGGTATTCTTCCAATGTTACCCATATTTCTACCAAGGACTAGGGATATCAATGATCCCAGTCCTGATCTAATAAACATATCACCGTAATCGTCTTCTTGATCTTTTTCTTCCTCACCCCCCAACGCACTACTTAAAGCATTCTTGAAACCATTTCTAGCTGCGGTAACTAGAGGCATATACAAAGCCATTCTTAATCCTATTCCAGTAAGTAATGCTGCCCCTTGTCTTTTGTTCACTGAACCCTCTTTCATCATTGTATGGACAGCAGTTTTAGCGGTGGCAAACTCGTAAAGCATAAAATTAACCATAGCTCTATCAGCCCTTTTATATGCATTTACAAGAGCATTATCTCCCTCTCTAGCTTTATTCTTTAATACACCAAGAGTTTTATTGTTCGTTGTGGATGATTGCTTTACCTGATTATCTGCGTGCTTTGTAGCCTCATCAATGGCTTTTTTATTCTCTCGCATATAATCAGTATCATTATCGGCAATCTTTTCATAATCAACATCCTTTCCGCTTTGTCTTTTGAACTCAGCAGCATATGAGCCAAACCATAGAGGTCTTGCCACCATCATATCGGGAGTGGTTAGAAGAGCTTTGGCAATAGTTTTAGAGGCACTTCTGAGCTTTATGTGCCCAGCTATTTGTCTTACTTTATTTTCTAAATCACCTCTTGCCTTGGTTTTTGGAACTCCTTCTTGCTCTATAAAAGCATTAGCGTCTCCCAGTTTACCCCTGACATTTTTACCATAGTTCTTTGTGGTTTGATAGCTTTTGGAATTTTCCATTACATCTCTACCCCTAGCACCCATATAGTAATCCATGTATTTGGCAACTCCAGAAGTATATTCTACAGGATTAGCTATCATTACATATGCTAGGTTAGTTCCAAGCTCTCCTGCTGCCCTGGGAACAGATCCGAGTATAGAGTAATAACCAAACTCCTCAATTCCATCGATACGTACATTTGTTTTACTGGCATTCCTGTTTTCACCTTCATTCATTATATCTACAATCTCATCAAAAGAATCTCGAATAGCATTTGCTTGTTCCCTTTCTCTTGTGCCCTTGTACTCAGGTTGTTGGTATTTGTAATTAAGTCTTTTAATACCTTCTTGTACGGTTTTAAGCTCATTTGAGAGATGAAATTCTCTTAGCGTTTGCTTTGCTCCCAAAGCCATAGCCAATATTGGATCAGGATTTAGGGGTTTAATTCCAGATATTCTTTCTATTGCGGTACCATCACTTCCAACATTCCGAGAGCCAGTATTAGCATCATCCAAACCTTTATCTTTTCTACCCTCAATTCTTAAAGTATTATGATGATGATAATCATTAAAATGCTCTGGTCTTGAACTGCCAAGCATGGCACCATTGAACATTGTCTTATCTTTTAATCCATCATTTACTTCCCTTATGATTCCAGCAACCTTCTTTTCTCCCTTGCTCATAGATTTATAGAGCGACTCGGCATCTTCGTTTCCCAAAAAATCATCGGCTATTTCTTGAAGTATCTCGTAATCCTTCTTAGATAATGTTTGATCTGAAATCCTACCTTGTTCTCTTCCATAATCAAGGATAGAATCAATTGCTTCTTTTGCTGTAAACACCTTTTTGCTTCCTGGATTACTTTCGTATTCCTTTTGCATCAAGTAAGCCCAAATCTTGTATTTTGATTTAACGATTTTGTTTTGATCCTTACTATTCTCCTTCTCTAGAATATTCATAAGATCTATAGACTTCTCGTTAACCTTATCTGAGTTGACGGCATATCCTGAATACGCTTTAGCAAATGCTCCAAAGCTATTATTGAAGATTTTCTTGTCTTTAAAATTACCGAGGGTTTCATCTATGTTCTCAAGGATATTTCCTCGAATATTTATTAGCGACACTGTCTTTCCTGTTAACCAAGATTGAATTGATTTTTTAGGAAGAGAAAAACCATCCCAAAATTTATTCCAACGACTTTTTGGAACATTATCAATAACATCTTTCATAATATCACCTCTCGTAACGGCATCCATTTGCTGTGTCAGCTTTAATCCATACGAGGGGAAGAATCCGTCTTTGATATTATCAATAATCTTTTCTATGTGCCCTAGAGCATTTGTCGGTAATTCCTCCAATATCTTTTTATCCTTGGTTAGATTAAGGAAATTCTCCGCTACTTCCTTCTCGTGAGGATTGGTAATATTATTAGCGATTGATTTACCATCATCACCTTTTCTTTTTGCTTTGGTTATTACCGATATGTTTTTTTTTCTAGCCTTTAAATCCTCCTCTGGAGTTTTCTTTTCCTTTGGATCAATAATGCTTTCATACTTCTCCATAAGCTCGGCTTCTTCTTTACTTATGACTTCCGCTTTTTTCATTAGCTCAATCTTGTCAGCGAACGTGACATCATCTTTTTGAGGATTATTCTTAATGAATGAATCATACTCTAGCTGAAGTTTATTAGCCTCGGATGTTTCCTTATCCAAAGCATCTAGAATTTCATTAGCTTGATTTGTTGCTTCACTAATTTCTCCAGGGTTTAATACTGCTTTACGCTCTCCAAACTTATTATTTAGACTTATATAACTATCTAGTAATGAGTCAGGTATAAGGCTTGAGTTAATTGAGAACAATGCCTTGAAGGAATCATAGGAATTTGGGAGTGTTCCTAGCTTTCTTTTTATGTTCTTCAACGCTACTTTTCGCTTCTTGTTAGCGTTGTTTATTGAATCGGCAAAGACTCTATCCGCTAGTACCTTTTCGGTGTAGGATATAAACTTGCCTACTGCCTTATCATTAAGCAAGTCTGTCTTATTGAACTTGTTAATTAAGACCTTAGTTTGAGATGCCGATAGTTTTCCAACCCAAGGCAGTTCTTTTAATACCTGAGAAAATTCAACCTTCTTCTCGTTAAGGGCTTTCTTAAATTCCCTTGCCCCTCTTGCTAGATCTTTTATTTGCTTTTTGAGTCCTGTCGTTTCTCTAAACGTAACTTGATCGGATGGTTTTAATGCTTCTAATTCAGCATCGTATTTAGCGTTGATGGCATCAGCCTCTGATTTTGGAGCTTGCTTTAACTCAGCTCTCCTTTGTGCCTTTATATCTTTAGTTATCTGAGCTTTTGCTGAAGGTGAGGGAATAGCATCCTTGAGCATCAGCTCTTGCGTATCTCTGAAGATTTGTTCTTTTTGGATATCCGAGGCTTGTTGGTAGAGCTTTGATTCGTCTAAGTACTCCTTTACTACTTGCTCTACATCTTTGGACGGAACATCAGGATCTTCGTTTACCTGTTCTTGAGTATCTACTAATTCCTTTACCTCAAAGATTAAATCTTCGTATCCTTCGAGTTCTTGGGCTCTTCTTTCTTCTTCAACTCCTCTTCCGCTTTCAGTTTGATTAGGTACATTCTCTTGGCTTTCTCGGCCCTGGGCATCGCTGCCAGTCTCTCCTGGATTGTTTTCTTCATAATCTTGTAATATTTCGTTTTGACTTTCCTCGTCTAAAGCATTGAACCATTCGTTGTATTCAGTCTCCAGTGAC
>Ga0209603_1004329_pt1 | contig 11857 bp, 5 predicted proteins | sample COGITO_mtgs_1206_FD_184812 | JGI IMG/M metagenome (GOLD analysis project Ga0209603, IMG submission 184812) | Pelagic marine microbial communities from North Sea - COGITO_mtgs_120607 (SPAdes) (version 2) | ecosystem: Environmental > Aquatic > Marine > Epipelagic ... | reverse complement strand
TACATAACGCCTGGGGTCGGTACACGGTTTTGTAATAAAGAGGCTAAAAATTTAAATCGAAAAAGGGGAGATGGCTGAGTGGTCGAAAGCGGCAGACTGTAAATCTGTTAGGAAACTCGCGTTGGTTCGAACCCAACTCTTCTCAAATCAGTATAAATAATGGATTGCAATTATGGCTATAACTACAAAAATTACTTCAAAAAGTATTTATTAGTAAACAAAAAAATGAAAAACAAAGATAAGCTAGGTAAAATACAAGCCCATACTAAGGTATTCATGTTTTTGTCAATAAAACCTTTACAGTTGATCCCCTTTTACAAAAATAAAAACAAATACCACAATACCAAGAAGACATTAGCTCTTAATTTTAAAAGAAATCGATTCTTTCCAACCTTAAGAACGCTTAAAGGCGAAAACTATCTTTTCTTATCTCTAGGTATGTTCATGAAATTTTTTCAAAAGAACAAGTCTTTCTTAAAAACAAAAACCATGTACTTGTTACTCACTAGTTTTCTACGAAAAGTTTTGCTTTTCTCAACTTTTAAAAATTTAGTGTTAACGATTTCCAAAATACCTGTATTTCTCAAAGAAATACTAAATACATTAAACGACCCTGTCACCAATTTCTACAAAAGCCCTTTCAGCGAAGCTACTATTAACGAAAAAGTCTTAATAAACCCGTTTAAATTTTCCTTGATAATGTTTTTAAATAACAAATCGTTTGGTCAAATGAAACTTAAAAAAAAAGGCCGCCTAAAAAGAAAAATTTCGAAAAGAATAACATTACTAAATAGGATGGTTGATTAAACAAATATAAATTATGTGGATTTTACAAAAATTTATTATTATGAGTTTGACTGTGGCTCGGAGTGAACGCGTGCGCGGTGTCTTGACACATGCGAGTTGTACGAGAATTATTTTTTAATTTTAGTAGCGCAAGGGTGAGTAACATACTTATAACTGTCGGTAAGATCACTTAGATAGTGAATATAAATTGCAGCACGACTACTCGAATTTCAGAATTTATGTAGAAACAAAAAAACTTTTAATGGCGAAATTAGAAACCGACTTTGAATGGAGTAAGGTTCTTTGCGGTCAGTATAAAAAGAGACAAAGTGCAAACTGTTTAAAAAGAAGCACCGGCGAAGGTTGTGCTCAGTTGACAGTACTAGCTTTTTAATAAAAAAAGAATTCTTATCGGTGTTTTTGTATTAAGGTAGATTTTTGCCAGAGGATTATAAATTCTTTACGAGCAAGTCGACAACCTTTAGCTGGGTTGTGAGATTGTCCAGTCACATGGGAGCTGAAAAACATCCCACCGTTGGCAGCAGTGGAGAATATTGGTCAATAAGCAAAAGCTTGAACCAGCATTACGCGTAAGATGAAAGATCTAATCATTGATCGTGAAGACTATGAGAGTTGTAAAATCTGTCCGCAGACTAAAATGATGACATTATGTTTGTTAGAACCCCGGGCTAAAAAGGTGCCAGCAGCTGCGGTAATACCTTGACGGGGGAGCGTTACTGGCCTTTACTGAGCGTAAAGTATGGCTAGACTGTTTAAGAAGTTATAGGATAAAACCAAAAACTAATGTATTCACTTATAAAACCTTAATACTAGAGTTAAAAGGAAGTTTACAATACCTATAATATAGAGATAAAATATTATGATATTATCAGGGATTCTCGGAGGCCTCGGCGGTATTCTACTTTTAACTGACGTCGAACCATTTAAGTACGAGTATCGAATAGGATTGGAGACCCTAGTAGTTCGTACCTTGAATCAATGGGCATTACATGTAAAAATAATTAAATTTTGCGCGTACGTTAACGCTTAAATGCCTCGCTTGGGGAGTAAGGCTGCAAAGGTTAAACTTAAACAGATTGGCGGGAGTTTGTTTGAACGGTGGAGCGTGTGGATTAATTCGACAATCCGCGCCAAATCTTACCAACATATTGAAGAATTTTATTGCATTGTCTAATGGCAAAAAACGGTAAATTTTTAATTGGCACTGCATGGCTGTCGTCAGCTCGTGTTGTAGAATGTTCTATTTATTTACTCAACGAACGAAACCTTTAATTTAAATCTCAACTTCTTTCTCTGTTAAAGACACTTGGTTAGCCACGCTTAATAGAAAAGAATTTTATTTATCTTATGGCAAAGCTAATAATCAAAATTTTCATAAGTAACCTTATTTAAATAATCGGCTTTGAGGAAGTGAAGGAGAAGTCAAGTCATTATGGTCTATATATGTTGGGCTTCACATGCGCTACAAGGGCAGAAACAAAAGGAAGCGACAATTAATATTAGAGCAAAACCTTAAAAACTGTCAAAGTTCGGATTGTAAGCTGAAACTCGCTTGCATGAAGTCGGAATCGTTAGTAATCGTGAATCAGCACGTCACGGTGAATGATCTGTCAAACTTTGCACACACCGCCCATCACGCTCGAAGAGTCATGTCGGCTAGACACTTACTTTAATTTTTTGAGGAAGTAAATGAGGTTTACTAGCTAGTTGTTTATTTTTTGCTTAAGAGACGCAATGAACTTTTAAACGCACGTTACTTAATTAAGTCGTACTATGTGTTAACTAAGTACGAGCACTTAAATATTCTGGGAGTTAAGGAGGATACGGCAATTTGAGCGAAGTTGAAACAAGGTAATGGTAGGGGAACCTGTTGTTGGAGTACACATATTTACAAAAATACAAACTAATTTTGTGCCATAAATTTGGTAAATTTTAAAAAAAATAATAAACCCGCTGCATTAAGGGGATACCTTGATATTAAGTGATTACCGGTTTCAAAGGCCGATATCTGCATAAAGTCCTGTTAAAGATGTTGACATGCAGAATAAATTAATAATTTAGTAGTGAATAGAAACATCTTATTATCTACAAATAACAATATCAACTGAAATTAGGAAAGTAGCGGTGAGCGAAATCCAAATAGCTTATAACGACAAAAAGCACTAATACATTACACCGGTCCGAACATTGTTAGGTGGAGTTAATATTTTTTGAAAAAGTAACCAAAGTAGGTAAAAGTCCTGTAAGTGCTATACTTTTATTTTCGAATAAAAGTACTAAAAGAGATATAGTTTAATGGTAGAACAATGGTCTTCAAAACCATTTGCGTGGGTTCGATTCCTGCTATCTTTGTTTTATCTTACCTTTAAAATTATTTTTTAAGTTAGTTAAACCTAGTGTAAAAATAAACATAATTAAAAATCAAAAAAGCAAGAAATCAACAAATCATCAAAAACAATTTTTAACCCCCTCACAAGAATCACAAACGACTAATTTACCATCTTCGTCGTTAAATAGTATCAATGTAATCGTTCGTTCTACTAAAAGAGGTTTAAGGCGAAAACGGCAGTTAAAAAAGTTACAATACGGCCACAACTTGGCCCCGAAACCAATGCTCAGAGTTTTAAAAAGCTGAAGACTACGTTTATTAAAGCATTCGTTGGGCTCCTCAGCTTTTAAATTCAATAGGTCTAGGCCGGCCCTGCCCATTACAAACCTTAACTTAAGTACACATATTCATACAAACTCTCAATATACAAACTCTGACAGCACAAAAGCTGCGAATCAGAGTTTATTGAATCGTTTGTGGTCAAAAAAGACGAAAACTCTTAATTACGTACAATTACGTTATACTTCAAAATCCATCAACCAACAAAACGCGTCCACAATGTTTCAAAAAAATACGAACATTGACCCCACACTTTCGGCATATTTAGGTACTATGTACCAAACTAAAAAAACCACGACTAAACTAAACTTAGTCAAATTTCTTGTTCGTCTAGTTTCAAAATCACCCCCGAATTACTTTAGTTTAGACTACATTCATCCGTTCCGTGAGCACACAAATTCATGGTTTATCTCACCTACTCATTTTACAAATATGAATTTCATGAAAACTTCAAAAACTCCATTAAAGCAATTATTTGGTTCTGTTATCAAGCAGTACAGCCCTAGTTTAACAAACCTTAATTTATCTTGCCCAACTACTTTTAAAGTGAATTTACATCCAGTAGCCTCATCAACGCCTTGGTTACACCGACTAAAGCTACTACTTCATATTCTTATAGAAAATAGTTTCATAGACATGCGAAAACAGAGCGCCCTCAAACCTAGTAAAGTTTTATCTAAAGCACCGTTTTATAAGTTAGACGATTCATCCGCAATCACCGCTGATCGTTATAGGGGTAATTTTTACTCTCGTTGAGGTTTTTTTCAACCCTCAACTTCTTTCACAACCTGTAACCTCACCCATAGTTCTTCAATTTATAGATTATTACGTTCTACTGGTCGGGACAAGTGCGTGTCTCCAAACACCCGTTGGGCTAGTTATCTAATCCGAGGTAAAAATTTATTCCGTTCGTACTTTCATAACTCTAACCTAACACCACTTTATTCAACAACTGGCTTGTTTACCCGGACAATTTTAACTCGTTTACCTCAAACAACTGAACAATCATTAAACAAACTCAAATTACTAACGCTTATTGGGGCAAGACTCAGTAGTCGCAACGTCTATAAACGTAGTATTTATACTGACCGGCGCATCACTAACCGATCAGTTCATGCGAAAAAAACCGCGAAAATCTTGTTTTTAATTCGGAGGCAGGGTGCGCAAAAAAATCAATTTGTTAACTTACTTGCTCGAAACTTATCGCTCGGGTCCAAGCAACACACTCTCAGAAACTCCAATACCTGGTACGCAAGTGCGGCTAAAAAACACGCAGAATATATTTTAAACACCCTACAGTGGAAATTAAGTAAAAAACTAAATATATTCACCTCCGTGAAACGCTTAAACCGTAAAAGGCGCTTCTATTTAAGCAACTTTGCTCGCGTAGGATTAATACCTACTCGTGGGGTGTATTTTACACATAACCAAACTAAACGCACATCCCTAAAAAATTGACATTTTCAACACAACGCTTTTAACAAAGTTCAATTTTTTAACCAGACGGCTAAGGACGTAAACGTTCTTCCATTTTCGTCGCCTCAAATAGTTTTAAGCTTGATTAACAAGCCGATTTTATTAAAACAGCTTATTATAACGTCGGGCGGGGCCACGTCTTCTGTTGTCAACGTATTAAGCAACGCCCTAAATAAGCGACTTTTGCTACCGTACAATTTAGATACTAATTTATTACCTCATACGTCGTTCCGAAAAAATCTGAACAAAAAAGTTTTAAATTCGTTTACTAATAAAAGTTTTGATGAAAATTTAGTACCCTGATATTATCACACCCTTATACGATTTATGGAGCATTGTTCGGGGAAGAAAATCTTTTTCCAATTTTACCCTTTTGTAAATCAATCTGTTTCTGCTGACCACGCAGCGCGTTATAAACGGTGACTACCTAGAATGTCTTTTTATGAGCGTAAGCTCGGGCACCGCTTTTTCCTAGAAGAAGCATTGCACATTATGCACCTCAGTTTCATTTTACGTGATCCTAAAATTTTGACTAGTTGACTTAAGGCAATGATTTTGCGTATTAGCTTCTGAAAAACGAGATCAATTTTTCGATTCTTGAAGTATCTATTCAATAATTACTTTAGGTACGTTTTTGCGGACATAGGCGTTAAGGGTTTAAAAATCAAACTTAAGGGTAAGATTAGTGCAGCAGGAAATTCAAGAAAGAGAACTATTTTATACCGCGTGGGAAAGACTTCACATTCCGAAACACAGGTAAGAGTCCTTAGTGAATCAACAACTATTAATACTTTTACTGGTGTTATGGGGTTAAACGTTTGGTTATTTTATTAACTTACTTTTAGCATACACCAAATTAAATAATGAGGTCTTTAAACTCTTTTATTGAATCTAGTTGACTACAAACTTATAAAGCAACCGACCAAGCATGGCTATCTGACGCCTTGAACTGGGAAAAAACCTCTACGCTAGTCGCTTCCGACTGGTCACTTATTTCTTTTGTGTTCCAATCATCATTTATTAATCAACATATGACAATTGACGCTGTTTCCAAAACGTCTCACCTAGATGTTATTTTACTTAACAGTAATTCATCTAAAAATTTTAGCGAATATTTATTTTCCAGCACTATGAATGACATATTATTGGAAACAAACACGTTGTTCTTCCCTCTTTCTTCCCTACTACAATCTGAGTACCAAGATACTTATAGTACTACGCTTTTAATTGCACCAGAATTATCTCTAGTTTTAAAAGATTATACGTCGACCTACTGACTCGCATCTACAATTAATTCTGCCCCAGCAGCAGTTTTTGACTCTTATACAAATAATTTGAACTACTTCCCCGGTGAAGGTATGATTAGTTTTTTGTTATTTGGGTTATTTGCATGGTTCTTAGTGCATTTTTTTACTACAGTTCTTGTTCTAAAATGAACAACACCTGTTAGTGCCCACTTCACACGATGATATTATTATTTCTTTTCCATGTCTCGCGAAACTCGAGTTCAATTTGAGGCAGTTTTACAAACCCTGCTTTTCATTTTACTTTACTGGGCTATGACTATCATGGCATTCGATGACGATCAAGAAGAGGTAATTGAGTTTATCGATACTGCTTTTTTTTATATGTTCTCCTTTATCATTTTCTATTTATGTTACAAACATTCTATACATTACTTCGCATTTCTAGCAGCTTCTAAATCCGAGACGCGCTCTGTAAAATTCGTCGCAAATCAATTCTTTGCTGATTTCTTAGATACCTTTTCTTTAATGCTGCGGTTTTATATTTTATTATTCCGTATGAATGTTTACGATAATTTAGACGATTTCTTTGATTCATATTATATTTTCGTAGGTGACTTCGACGACGATGAATACTTAAATGAGCTTTTCCTTTCTATTCACGGTACCATACTCTTTACTTTAGACAATGGGGATGATCGTTCTTTTTTACTTGAAGACGAGAATGATTTTTCAAACGACCTATTCTACACCTATTTCGTTTTATGAGGTAAACTATACTTATTTGTTTTCTTCATTGCAGAGTTAGCTGCTCGTTTAGGTTTAGCATTTTATATTTTCTACCTAATTATCTTTGAGGTACATTCAGTCAACTGTTCTTACCGCGAAGATACTTTCATGAACGCTAAGAAGACTTCTTAGTTTCTATTTTATATAATGGTTTTAGGTGATATTAACTTTATGTTTATTTTATTTTTTGTTATGTTAACAAGTATCGTTTTGAATATAAATACCGCTCTACACTTACTATTAACAGCCGAGCTCTTATGAATCACTTTATATGTAATGTGTCTTTTCGTTGGTTTAATTTTTGATAATTTAAACATTCTTTCACTTACGTTTTTTTTTCTAATTTTATCCGCAGTGGAATTCGGTTTAGGGTTAATTATTATGTTGGTGCAACACATTATCTTTCGTTCAATAAATCTTAATGACAGTAACGCAAATACTTTAAAACTTTCCTCGCGCTTTTCAGCTAAACTTAAGCACCAATCTCACAAATTATTTTAAAACACATGCCTTTTAATTTATGTTTTTTGCAACACCTGAATCACTAGATTCTCAATTCTGATGCTTTTCTAATTTATCTTTTAGCTTTTTATTGGCCATCATTACTTATTCTTATATGAGATTACCTTCAACATTAGGCTCTTACATCATTAACCAAAGAGTCCTATTCTTCCGCAAAGATACATGGTTCACTAATGAACAAAACATCGACTACTTAAAGAAAAATGTCGAAAACAATGAAAGTTGGTTCACCGTCGTCTGGTCGACTTTATTATTAAGATGGGGTAAAGCGCGAATTTCGTATACAACAAATAGTTGAATTTATACGACAAATCATAAACGTATCGCGATTAATTACTTTATTTTCGTTTTAGTCGCCGGTACAGCAGGTATGAGTCTTGCGTCCGTAATTCGTCTAGAGTTTGCCTACCCAGGTGTCGGTATTCTCGCTGGAGATAGTCTACAGTACCTAAGTATTGCTACTGCTCACGGTGTTATTATGGTCTTTTTTATGATTATGCCCGTCGTTTTCGGTGCTTTCGGTAACTTCTTACTCCCAACACAGTTAGGAGTTCATGATGTTGCATTTCCACGCTTAAATAGTGCAGCTTTTTGGTTTTTACCAGGGGGTTTAATTATGTTAATGCAATTAGTTTGTGTAGATCGTCGTTACCAACGTATGAACTGTTTCAATATTAGAGAGTTACAAGGTGTATTAAAGCGCAAGTTCTTTACCGACTTAGTTAATACCAATGATCACCGAGACTTCTTAAATCAATCTATGGTCGGTCTTCGTTTTAAGTCAAATAACAGTTTGTCAATTACTCCCGACCTAGAATCCTTTTTTAATTTCGGTACAACAACAAATTCCAAATCCAAAACACTCAATTTTACTAATAATTATTTTCCTCAACAATTGACTCTTCTTACTGATCGGTTTGCAGGCTTTGAATTAACAAGTTTATATGCTCCAAATACTATCATGTCTTTTATTATGAACTTATTTAACATATTTATTTCGGTAAACGTCACCTCGTTATTCACATTCCTACAACCTTCTGTAATTTTCACATCCGTTCTTGCTTTAAATACTTCGTTTGTTACTAACACTAATATCATTTCATCCACCCAACCAACCCTTCAAGAAACACAAGTCGGTGCTGCCACCGTATTTTCTACAGAAAATCTCAATCTCAACAATGCTCATGAAGGTACTAACGCTCTTTTCTCTGAAACGTCTAATAACGCACGATTCACGCGATTTAATAACCCACTAATCAGTTACGATTACAAGTGTGGTCATTATTTAGGTATTTGAGAATCACTTTATCCTTCACTTATGACCTCGTATATTGAAGTTGCTCGCGGTATTCGTAAAGCCCCTTGGTTTTTATCAGATCAATTTACTGAGTTATTAAAAAATAATCATCAAAATTTCATGAAAAAATTTACAACCCAATCTAATTTAAAGTTAGCGGATGTGGACAATTGGTATTCATCACACGTTGCACCCGTAGACAACTTTTTCAACATAACTTACATTTTTAAACAAAATAATAACTTCATCAATTCGCGTTGGGTTTCTCTAAATGCTATGGATCAGAAGTTTTATAAAATGTTTGATTCAAGCTCAACTCAGCAACGAGTACTCGCAAATTGACGACAACTCAAGTTCTCTCGAGAAGCATGAAGGTGTAAATTACTAGCCGCTCGTCATCAAAATACGATGTATCGTAGGTTTACCGGTGAGGACGGCTTAGTTTATTCCATCGAACGTAATGCTAAAGATTTACTTCCTGGTTGAGCTATGGTCACGCCTTTTTCAGCCCGAACTCGTTTTACTGCAATTGGTAAAGTTGACGTAGGTTTAATGGGTGTTTTCTTAGCAATTAATGCATCAATTGTCAGTTCCGCAAATTTCTTAGTTACATACCGTTATTTATCAACCTTAAATAATCGTAAGATGCGAGATGCTCGATCTTTCTTTTCTGAAGGTTTAATTACTGCGTCTTGAATGATGATTGCTGCAAATCCTATGCTAGCTATAGGTATTTTAATGCTTTTATCTGACCGTCATTGACAAACTTCATTCTTCGACTATTCGGGTGGTGGGGACACCGTCTTGTTCCAACACATGTTTTGGTTCTTTGGTCACCCCGAAGTTTACATTATTATGTTACCCGTTTTCGGTTTCACTAACACTATGATGTCGTTTTACTTACGTAAACGTGTCTCGGCTCGAGCCAGTTTATTGTATTCGATGTATACTATTGCATTCTTAGGTTTCTTCGTTTGGGGTCACCATATGTATATGGTCGGACTTTCTCACACCACCAGAATGCTATTTAGTACACTTACAGTCATGATTTCGGTTCCTGCTGCTACAAAACTTATGCATTGAAGTGTTACACTTGTTAATAGTGCGCTAGTTATGGAGTTACCCTTTTTATTCACTTTTACGTTTGTATTCTTTTTTGTTTCTGGTGGTGTATCTGGTATGGCCGTTGCTCATACTGGAATGGACATCTTATTTCATGATACGTTTTACGTAATCGGTCATTTCCACGTAATGTTTGCAGGTGCTGCTATGCTTGGTATTTTCGGAGCTTTCTACTTTTATTTCCCCGCAATCTACGGTGTTAAATATAGTCGAATCTTCGCGTATATTCATTATGTATATTATTTATTCGGTCAATTATTAACAGTCATCCCTATGCTTTGGTTAGGTTATTGTGGTATGCCACGTCGTGTACTTGATTACCCATCATCGTTAGGTGGGTGACACAGTATCTCTTCAGCAGGTCATCTATTAAGTGTTGCTGCCTTACTTTCATTCTTTATGATGATGTATGATAGTATTCGTCAAGCAAAACCTTCAATTAGAAACAATTTCGGTGTGGGTCGATTTAATACTCGTTTGAACTTCTATTTATTCGAAATAAATCGACTTTCTTTTATTCAGCGTAAAAGTTTCCATAATCATAGATTTATCTCTGGCACAGGAAATACAAAATTAAGCGTTAACTTATTGACCTTATCCTCGCTAGATTCAACGTTATTTTCATACCAATTCACTCGGTAAATTAACTTAACTTACGGTTAGGTCATTGCGTTTCCAAGAACGGTTATCTAATTTCTTCGCGTCAGCTTATTCAAATAATTCAAAATATAACTCCAGTTATCTACTTTACCTACGCCTCCTATTTGAGCGTAATAATAAATTTAAATCCACCTTTGACAAATTAGGTAACGTGTTTCGTAATTCGAAGTGGAACGACCTTAAGGTCCAGAACATTAAAAACTCATTAATCAATTCGTGGTTCTCAACGGGATTAAGTATTGTTTTAATTACGTTATTCCTTTTTTCTTTCTTTGGTTTCACTAATAATACAGGTACCATTTTTATTCCTGCGTTTTTATCCGAAATAAAAAGCTTAAGTTTCTTCCTTGTAGCACAAGCAACAAACGCCTTAACATTAACTTTAATTAAGTTAGGGTTCTTAATCCTCGCAACCAAACTTTATTTAATTAGGCTCGTCGGCTTCAATACTGGCTTTGTCTTCGAAACTTTCTCACAAACACCTTCAAATACTAAATCTACTAAATCCGAAAGATTTTTAAGTAATACAAATTATACTCTAACCTCTACAGCAAACTACGATATCGGTACGCTTGAATTAGTTCGTAATCTTAGTCGCTCGACGCACGCGTTAGCTCGATTACAACAAACAAAAACTTTTCAGAATTTTTTAGATTCCACACAGCGTCAGCCTATAACTCTAATTGAGTTTTTGTTACACGAAACTCTCGATTTTGGTTACGCCGAACCTTGTTCGTATAAACCCCGCCAGTTATACCACGGCGTTAATAGTTACAAACCCGACTTTGGCTTTAAAAATAAGTCCATCACCCTTGATCTTAAAACCCTTAACACACTAAACAATACTTCATTGATGAAGAATTTATCGAACTTAAACGTTTATACAAACCTAAACCAGTCAAAGCAAAATAGGTGACTTTTAAAAAACTCATTATTAGCAAATACCAGTACTACAGACTTGTTTAAGTTTACTCAAGCAAAAAGTTTAGTAGGTAACACATTATTTGACTCATCTTCAACCTCTCACAACATGTGAAATTCGTCTAAACTAACCCAATTATCTAAAACTAGTGAACTCGTAAACTTGGCTCTTTTTCAAAACGTAAATTTAGGTAAAGAGTTCTTCACTTTTGGTAATAACCTCAGCTTATTAAGTGCTACCCCTGCAAACTTACAAAATTTTGATTTTTTTGAAGAAAGTCGACTTTGGACCACTAAAAAATACTTTTTTACTAACCAGCTTAAATCAAATACGTTGACTCTAACAAATAC
>Ga0209603_1004324_pt1 | contig 11867 bp, 9 predicted proteins | sample COGITO_mtgs_1206_FD_184812 | JGI IMG/M metagenome (GOLD analysis project Ga0209603, IMG submission 184812) | Pelagic marine microbial communities from North Sea - COGITO_mtgs_120607 (SPAdes) (version 2) | ecosystem: Environmental > Aquatic > Marine > Epipelagic ... | reverse complement strand
AACTTGCGTTCCATGTCGGACTTGATCTCAAGGATGGCCGCGTGCTGGTCGGGAGTCTCAACGAACGGAAATGTGTCTTCCATTTCCGCCTGCCACGGGGTGTCCTGTCCGAACTGGTGGCCCTCTGCGGTGACGCGTTGTTGGTAGAGCAACACGAGTTCTTGGGCGACTTGGCGAACCTCGGACTTGACTCGGCTTTTGGTGTTCGCGAAGTCGGAGCCGCCGAGCTTGTGCAGCTTGGGGGCCTCGCCGCCGACGTATTGGCGGATGGAGTCAATCTGGTCGGAAGGGATATAAAGCTTGTCACCACCTCGGTAAGCGACGAGTAGGTAGTCCCGTTCAACGCCGCCGATCGAGCGCTTGACCATCCCTTCGTACTGTCCGACGCCGTGCTGATGGTGAACGACGTAGTTGCCGGTGCTGAGATCCTCGAAGGTGCTTGTGGTCTCGCCGCGCTTGCGAGCGCGCGCCCGCCGGTGGGCGCGTCGGCGTCCGGTTAGGTCAGACTCGGCGACGATTGCCACTTTGGCATTCGGGAGAGTGACGCCGCGGTAGAGCGGCGCGACCACGATCGACCCACCTGGCGGCAGTTCGTCAAGGTGGCCCGAAACGAGAACGAAATCAAGGCCTTGGTCGAGGAGTAGCGACTTGAGGCGTCGGGCGGAGCCGTCGCCGTCGGCAGCGACGACGACGCGGTATCCCTCGGTGAGGAGCTGCTGGAGTCGATCGGTCAGGCCGGAGCCGTCACCGACCACTGGCCCCCACCCCATCGCCTCGACGAATGGGGTGTCGGGTGAGTCGGGCGTGGAGTCAATCGACCAGAACGAGCCGGCGGCGCTCAAGAGGACGTCGGGTTCCGCGTGTAGTCGGGGGAACGTCTTGTCGGGGTCGCGAGCCCAGGTGGAGGCGAGTGTGCGGGCGAGGTCGTCCTCCTCGGCGATCAGGTCCGTTGCGCGGTCGCGCATCCGACGCGGCTCAATGAGAACGATCTTGGCATCTTCGGGCAGGACGTCGGTGATGAGTGCAGCACCGTCGCCATGGCTGTCGCCGACGAGCCACGGCAGCCAGGACTCCATGCCATCGAAGTGGTTTCCTTCGGCGAGGCGCTCCCACTGTTCGCGGCCCCATGGCTCGGTAGCGATGAGCTCAGCAGCCTGTTCACGCACTACGGGTGTGGGGGTGAGTTCACGGGCGGGAAAGATACGCGCCTCGGCCAGGTCGACCGTCGAGCGTTGATCGTTGACGCTGAACCTTGTGAGTCGGTCAACCTCGTCGCCCCACAAGTCGATGCGGATTGGGGCGTCCGCGCGGGCCGGATACACATCGACGATCGCCCCGCGTCGGGCAAATTCGCCGCGGTGTTCGACGACTTCTTCGCGACGGTACCCGAAACCCACGAGGGTCTCAGCGAGGTGGTCAGGGTCTACGTTGCCGCCGGGGCGCACAACCACCGGTTCGATGTCGAGGGCTCCTGGGCCAAGCTTTTGCAGCAGGCCGCGTACGCCCGCAACGATCACTTTCGGCACCCGGGCGGTATCCCGGAGGCGCCACAACACGTCGAGGCGCTGCCCCATCGTCTCTACGTTGGGGCTGACGCGTTCAAAGGGGAGCGTTTCCCACCCGGGGAAAAGTGCGAGTTCTTCTTCGTCGAGGAACTGGCTGAGATCGCCGTGGAGTTGCCGCGCCATTGTGCCGGTTGGGCAGGCGACGAGCAGCGGTCGGCGATTCGAGAGCGTGGCGAGTGCGGCGATCGAGATCGGTCGTGCAACCTCGACGACGGCTAGGCGGGCGTCGGGTTCACCGAATGCTCGGGTCAGTCCGGGTTCGTTGCGAAGAAGAGGTGCAAGCGAACGCAGGGGTGCGCCGCTCGGGGTGTCCAGGTCCTCATCGACAGCGGCAGGGGGGCCGCCGAGTTGTGTGGCCGATCGAAGTTGCTCGTGGCGCAGGTCGGTCACCCCGCCATTGAACCGTCGCTGGCTCCAATCTGACACCCGTGCCCGGCGCTGTTCTCGCTGTGTTCGACCGTCACCACGGTACCGATTGTCTTCCGTGATGTCGGCCCCAACGAACATCGGAGTTGGCCCGGCACCCGAGGGGCGTTCAGAGATCAACGCTTGGAGTTGTAGCGTTGCATAGCGGCATTGACGCCATCCGCGATGATCATCTCGGCGGCATCGGCTGCTTCGCCAATCGCCTTGTCGAGGACCTCGCGCTGACGTTTCGGGATCTTCGCCAAGACATGAACTTTGCCAACGTGTGCGCTATCGGGCTTGCCGACTCCGATCCGGATTCGGAGGTAGTCCTGTGTCTTAAGGTGCTGTGTGATCGAGCGGAGTCCATTGTGTCCGGCTAGTCCGCCGCCGACCTTGACTTTCGTCTCACCTGGCGGGAGGTCGAGTTCGTCATGAATCACGATGATTTGTTCGGGTGACTCTATGCGAAATCGTCGCACGAGTGCCCCGACCGCGCGCCCCGACTCGTTCATGTAGGTGATCGGGAACGCCAGCGCCGTTCGTTCGTTGGCGCCGTCGGGGCCAACAAAGCGCGTCTCGGCCAGCAGTGCATTGTCTCGGCCGCCCTTAAGGCTGACGGCGCGCCGTGCGGCGAGGAGGCGGAGCGCGTCCTCGCCTACGTTGTGTCGGGTGTTGGCGTATTTCTCGCCCGGATTTCCGAGCCCGATGATCAACCAGTCGAAGGGTGCTCCCTTGCCATTGCGCCCGAATATCGCCATCAGCGAGGAGCGGGGTTGAAAACGGCACGATCCGGCGCGCTCAACGCGCCGGATCGTGCGGATTCGTTGGCTTGATTCACTCGCCTGAGTCGTCTGCGGCAGCGGCGTCGCCACCGTCGCCCTCGCCCTCGCCCTCACCCTCGCCCTCAGCGGCGGCGGCTTCGGCCAAGGCGGCTTCCTCGTCGAGCACGGGGGTGCGCATGATCGATACGGTGATGACGGCCGACTCCGGGTCGGATGTGGCGGTGACGCCGGCGGGAATCGCAAGGTCGGCGACGGTGATCGTTGAGTCCATGTCCATTTCCGACACGTCAAAGATGATCTCGTCGGGAATGTTTCGCGGCGTGGTGGAGACCTCGACTTCAGTCATGATCTGATCGATCAAGCCGTTGTTGTCGTTGACTTCCTTAGCTTCGCCGGTCAAGTTGATCGGCACGTTGACGATGATCTGAGCGTTGAGGTCGACTTGGATGAAGTCGAGGTGCTCAATGTTCAGGCGCACCGGGTGGCGCTGGGCATCTTTGATGATCGACGGGTACATCTCGCCATTGATCGTGAGGTCGAGAATTGTGTTGAGCCCAGCGCTCCCGGACACGGCGATGCGCAACTCGCGACGGTCGACGGAAATGCTCAGTGGCTCCATGCCCTGGCCATATACAACGGCGGGAATACGACCTTCGCTCCGAAGGCGCCGTGAGGAGGAGCTTCCCTTGGCCCGGCCGGTGGTTGCGTTGAGAATGGTCTCGGTCATGATGTTGGTGTCCAAACGTGTGCGACGGGTGCCTGGCGAATCAGATCAATGCCAAGTGCCGCCGGTCGAAATACAGCAGCACGTAAAGCTATCGGCACCGCCCCAGACCTCAACCGTCGCACCTACCTCAGGTCTCACTCCTGCAAGTTCGGGCGCATAGCGTCGCTGTGCGTCGTGATTTGATTGGTTTTTACCCTGGCGTGACAACACACCTGAAAATTCGGACGGATCGTGCCGGTCGAATTCGGACGCACCAGGCCTCCGGGCGTCCGCATCCACGCGAACTTTCGGACGCAGCGGGTTCGAATGGAGGCCGGATAGGCCCATGGGCGCCTGGCTTGCAGGGCCGAAAGCAAGGGGTGACTGGGCCGAGGGTGTCCTGTTCAGGCGAGGTTCTCGCCGTCGAAAATATCGCTCACGCTTGTGTCGTCGAAGACGGCGCCGAGTGCCTCAGCGATCAACGGCGCAACCGAGAGAATCTCGACGTTTGCGAGTTGTTTCTCCGCCGGGAGCGGCAACGAATTGGTTAACACGAGCCGTTCAATTGGTGCGTTTTTCATGCGATCGACAGCAGGTCCCGACAGGAGGCCATGCGTCGCCATTGCCCAGACTTCTTTCGCGCCACGCTTCCGTAAAAGTTCAGCGGCCGCCACGATCGTGCCGCCGGTGTCGATCATGTCGTCGGTTAGGACACAGGTGCGACCGGCGACGTCGCCCATGACCTCGGCGGCCTCGGCCACGTTGGTCGTGCCCTTCGGACGGCGCTTGTAAATGAAGGCGAGATCAGCGTCGGGGCCGAGATGCTGTGCCATCCGCTCGGCGACCTTGATCCGTCCGGCGTCGGGCGAAACGATCACCGGGGATTCGGCGTTGTCACGCACGTACTGTTCGAGCACCGGCATAGCGGTGAGGTGATCGACCGGTCCATCGAAGAAGCCTTGGATCTGACCGGAGTGCAGGTCGATCGAGATCATCCGCTTTGCCCCTGCCTCTTTGAACATATCGGCGATAAGACGTGCGGTGATCGGCTCACGCCCTGCGGCTTTGCGGTCCTGGCGGGCGTAGCCGTAGAACGGACAGACTGCAGTGATGCGCTTGGCGGAGGCGCGTGAGGCGGCGTCGATCATAATCAAGTGTTCCATGATCGAGTCGTTCACGGACCGCCCGTCGATGCCGAAATGCGTCTGCATAACGAACACGTCGGTGCCGCGTACGGACTCGTTGAAACTGCAGCGGACCTCGCCGTTGGCAAACTCGACCAGGTTGGCATTGCCCAACTCGATGTTCAGGTGGGTGGCCACCTCCTGTGCGAGCGCGGGATGTGTGCGCCCGGTGTAGAGCGCGAGTCGCTTGGTGGTGACCTTTTCCATGATGGCGTGATCCTCTCGAGCCCGAATCGACTGGCGTCGTTCGACGTCAGTCGACGGGCGAAGTGTAGAACGCGCCGGTGACGCTTTCCGAAGTGACTGACGATCCTGCAGGTAAGTGGGCGTAGGGGCCAACGACGGCATCGGTGCCGACCTCGGCGTCATGACCCACGGCGTGAACGATCTTTGCGCCGGCGCCGACGGCACAATCGACTAACTGGGCACCGGGGCCTATCTCGCAGCCATCACCGACTGTGGTCGCGCCTTGAAGGATGGTGCCGGGATAAATCGTGACGTCGCGGCCGATTGTGACGTTCACGTCGATGAAGGTCTGGCGGGGATCGAGCATGGTCACACCGTTGAGGAGCCACTTTCGGTTCGTGCGCGCTCGAAGCTCGCGCTCGGCGAGAGCGAGCTGCCAACGGTCGTTCACGCCCTGCGTCTCGGGGGCAGGAGCCTGAACGCAGCCGACTCGGTGCCCCATTTCTGCGAGAGCGGCGATGACGTCCGTCAGATAATACTCGCCCTGTGCGTTGTCGGTCGTGAGCGTGCGTAGTGCCGGTCCGAGTAGATCCCGCCGGAATGCGTATATCGATGTGCAGACTTCGCTCATGTCGAGTTCTTCGGGCGATGCGTCGCGCTGCTCGACGATCCGCTGGACCTGGCCGTCACGACTGCGCACGACGCGCCCGTACCCAGTGGGGTCGTCCATGATGGAGGTGAGGAGTGTGGCGGCGTTGCCGTTGGCGACATGGGTGGCGACGAGTTCATCGAGCGTGTTGGCTTGGAGTAGTGGGGTGTCGCCGGGGAGGATGAGAATGGTCGACTCGTCGTCGTAGTCGTCACCGTCGAAGGCGGTCATGCCGATCGAGGCGGCGTCACCGGTGCCGTTCTGCTCGAGTTGCTCGACGAAGGCGACATTGGCCCACGTGGGGGCCATCGATTGGACCTTCTTCGTGACCTGTTCGGCGCCGTGGCCCACCACGATGGCCGCACGCTCCGGGGCCAGCTTCTCGAGCGCGTGGATCACATGCAGGACCATTGCCCGGCCGCAAATCATGTGCAGTGGTTTAGGCCGGCTTGACCGCATCCGCGTCCCCTCACCAGCTGCCAGGACGATCGCCGAAACGCTCATAGGGCGAGCCTACTGGCGTGGCAAGAGGGCGAGCCCGGCTGTGAGGCCCCAGTCGGAGTCATGCTGGCGAGGGGTGAGAGGCGAGGGTCGGCCCGGCCTTGGCGCTGTGTCCACCGTCGTTGATCACCGCCGTGAGGGTCGTGGTCGTGCCCTCTGTCTGGCTCAGCTTGCTACCGGCGTACCGCTGGCAGCCGCTGAACCGAACGTTCCCGGGAGAGGAATCGAACCCCTATTCTCGGCACCAAAAACCGCTGTCTTACCGTTAGACGACCCGGGAGGGAGGGGGTAACGGTAGCGGCGCGTTGCGCCACTGGCCACGCCCGATAGTGTTGCATGCCTTATGGGTTCTCTGATTAAGAAGCGTCGCAAGCGCATGCGCAAGAAGAAGCACAAGAAGATGCTCCGCCGCACGCGCCATCAGCGTCGCAAATAGCAGGCATTAAAATCGTCACCTTACGAGCGGCGCTGCCGCCGTCGAGGTGACAACCACTCGAGCGCCCTCGTCGATCAAGTCGCCGAGGGCGTTGTCGCGCTCAGAGCCGGTGAACGCTCGCTCGGTGAACCACGTTGCGCCGCTCCCGGCGAGTATGGGCGCCTCGCCGATCCGCTCGGCGATCGTGTCGCGCCACCATCGCATTCGAGGCTCTACGGTCAGTGCGGCCACCTCAAGGTCGTTGGGCCCGCGTCCGGTCGGTCCACCCATTTCGTCCCAGGCGCGGTACACGGCGGGTGTCGCGACGGACAGCGGCGGAATTACCAACGTGATTTCCCGGTCGATATGGGGAAGCGGTTCGACGATCTCGCCGATGCCGCTCACGCGAGCCCGTCCACCCACGAGACAGAATGAGATGTCGGCGCCGAGCAGCGATGCAGAGACCAGCGCGTGGGGGTGGGTGCCGAACCCCGCCCAGTGCAGAACGGCTGCAGCGTCTGTCGAGCCGCCACCGAGGCCGCCGCCGTGGGGGATCCGCTTGTCGATCGAGACATGGGCGAGGCGACCGGCGAGTTCAAGTGCTCGCGCGACCAGGTTGGAGCCGTCGGCGGGTACCCCGTCGGAGAAGGGGCCGGTCACGTTTATGCCGGTTCGACCGGGCGTAATCGTGATTCGGTCGTGGAGATCGATGCTGACCATTTCGGCATCAATGACGTGGTATCCGTCGTCGCGCCGGCCGGTCACCTGCAATGAGCGAGTGAGCTTCGCGCAGGCGCGCAATGACACGCTGGCGGAGCCGTCCGATGGTGTCGTCACGGCGATCAGCGACCTGTGACGAGGTTGCTCAAACGAACCCATGCGTCGATGTCGAGTTCTTCGGGTCGCGCCGTCGGTGCGACTGCGGCGGCCTCGAACTGTTCGGGCGACACGATCCCTGAGAGAGACTTGCGCAGCATCTTGCGGCGCTGGCTGAAGGCCTGCTTAACGAGTTCGAACAGTGCGGGCGTGTCGGTGTCGGGCGGATCTCGTCGGATGATCTCGACAAGCGCAGACTCGACCTTGGGTTTTGGGAAAAACACTGCGGCGGGGACGTGTCCGACGATCCGGGCGCGCCCCCAGTATGCGGCTTTGACGCTGATCGCCCCGTAGGCACTCGAGCCGGGAGCGGCCGCAAAGCGCTCCGCGACCTCACGCTGCACCATGACTAGGACTCGGGTGACGTGGGGAACGTCGTCGAGGACATCGCAGACCAGTGGCGTGCCGACGTTGTACGGGAGATTGGCGACGAGCGTCCAGCCGCCCGCGACTGTCGGGTCGATCAGGGTCGTCCAGTCGGTAGTCATCGCGTCTGCCTGGACGATGGCGACGTTGTGCACATTCGATTCCTTAACGACTGCCGACAGGACGGGGACGACGCCGCAGTCGATTTCGACCGCTGTGATTGCGGCCCCAGTTTCAGCCAGCGCAAGCGTGAGCGATCCCAACCCAGCACCGATCTCGACCACGTGATCGCCGGGCCCGATGCGTGCGAGCTCGGCGATCCTGCGGACTGTGTTCGGGTCGGTGACGAAGTTCTGGCCGAGGTCGCGGCGCGGTGCGAGGCCGTGATCATTGAGCATGGCGCGAATGGCGGGGCGAGAGTGCGTCAACTCGCTGATCCGCTCGTTGTTTCGTTCACCGGGTCAGCTCGATGGTGATTGGGGCTTCGGTCGGATCGGCGAGGATGGAGAACGTGTCGGTGTGGAGCACGACGTCGGCGACCTGAAGAGTGGGTGCGACTCGAGTGACGCATGAGATCGAACGTCCGTTGTCGAGGTTCTTGATCGACACCGTCAACCCGCCGACGAGGCCGTTTACGAGACAGGAACGAAGGCCAGCAACCGTGCTGCGGTAACTCGCGGAAAGAACGAGCGGAGCGGTAGCCGGTCGAGATGGAATGGCGATTTTGTTGACGCCGGGGTTGACGTCGCCAACGGGGCCGGCCAGAAAGATCGGGTCGGCGTCGGAGACTGTGATCGGGGGGCGGTTGGTTGCGTTGTCGGTGATGGGCGGCTCACCGTCGATGGCGGATCCCACTTCGGCGGCGATGTCGTCGCTGTCGGTGTAGGTCGACCTGTCCGACTGAGTGTAGAGATAGATCGATGGGAGCGCGATGAGGGTGAGGACCCCCAAAAGTAGAGAGCGTCGTCGATCGGTGTCTTCGAAGGCCATGGCTTTACTCGCCAGTGAGCGTATCCGCCGTGCTGGCCGACGATCCGTCGGCCCGATGGAGCGGCCAGCATGTCAGGTGTGATCGTTGGATTCGGTCTGTCCGGAGAGTGTCGGCAACTCGACTGCTCAGTCGCCGCCGTCGGTGAGTTGTTGACCGAACGCGGCGTGCGTGGCGGCGACGGTTGCCGCAGCGAACTCCTCAACCGACTCGTCACGGAGATCGGCGAGGAATTGGCCGACGTGAGGTACCCAGGCGGGCCGATTCTGCTTGCCGCGGTGCGGGACCGGAGCGAGGTACGGGCTGTCGGTTTCGACCAGAAGCCTATTAGACGGGCAGAGGAATGCGGCTTCCTGCACGTCTCTGGCCGAGTTGAACGTCACGATGCCGGAGAACGACAGGTGGATACCGCGCTCGAGGCCCCGTGTTGCGGCATCGGGCCCGCCCGTGAAGCAGTGGAAGATCGTGCGCTCGGGAACACCTTCGGCGTCGAGGATTTCGAATGTCTCGTCCCATGCATCACGGGTGTGGACAACGAGCGTCAGGTCGTGTTCGTGGGCGAGCGCGATGTGCTCGGCGAACACCTGGCGCTGTTGCTTGCGTGGCGAGTGTTCGTAGTAGTAGTCGAGACCCGCTTCTCCGACGGCGACGATCCCTGGCGTACCAAGTAGGTCGACGATCGACGCAGTGCCGTTGATGGCATCGTGGGGATGTAAACCGACGGTGGCGAATACATTCTTATGACGGTTCGCAACGTCGATCGCCGCAAGGGACGTCGCCCGGTCGCAGCCGACGGTGACGAGGATGTCGACACCCATCTCGACTGCGGCGGCGACGGCACCGTCGGGCCCATCGGGGATCCGCTCGTCGTGGATGTGGCAGTGCGAATCAATGTAGCGGGGCGTGTTCATCAGAGCTTGATGCGGGGGAACAGCGGGCCGCCCTTGGTGACCTCGTTGCCAGCGGGATAGACGCCCCATGTGACTGCTCCGGGTAAACGTTGTTCCTCGACTCGACCGGTCATGCCGATCCGCTCCCACACCGCTTGGGCCGTTTCGGGGATGGCCGGGGAGCACAGAATGGCCACGATCCGTAGCGCTTCGAGGGCGTCGCCCATCACGCGGTCGACGTCGGGCCCTGGTTCGGCTTTCCACGGTTCGTTCTGTTCGAGGTGGGAGTTGGTGGCGCGAATGAGGCCCCAGGTTGCCTCAAGCGCCCGGCTCGGTTGGATCTCGTCCCAGCACGCAGCGGAGTTGGTGAATGCTATTGCGGCAGCTGGAGCGAGCGGACTGTCCGGGTCGGGGGCGGTGCCGACGCCGCCGCACTTTTTGGTAACCACGGTGGCGATGCGGGCGGCGAGATTACCCAGATTATTGGCAAGGTCGGAGTTGTAACGGCCGACGAGGCCTTCGTACGTGAAGTCGCCGTCGCTGCCGTACGGGGTTTCGGCGAGGACGTAGTATCGGAAGCCGTCAAGTCCGACGTCGTCGATCAGGTCGAGGGGGTTTACGACGTTGCCTGATGTCTTCGATATCTTCTCGCCGCCAACGAGCAACCAGCCGCCGATGGCCCAGCGCTTCGGAAGTTCGACGCCGGCCGACATCAGCATCGCCGGCCAGTACACGCAGTGCTGTCGGACGATGTCCTTGCCGATTAGATGGGTTGGCGGCCACCAGTCGGTGTACTCCGCTGCATCGGCGCCGCTCGACCCGAAGCCGACGGCGGCTAGATAGTTGGTCAGCGCGTCGAACCAAACATAGGTGACGTGCTTCGGGTCCCATGGGAGCGGGATGCCCCATTCGAGCGAGGTGCGGCTGATCGAGAAGTCGCGTAGTCCGCTACGGATTAGGCCGAGCGCTTCGTTGCCGCGATGTTCGGGGGTCATCGCGTTCGGGTGTTTGGCGTACCAATCGAGGAGTAGGTCCTGGAAGCGGCTGAGCCGGAAGAAGTAGTTCTCTTCCTCGAAGTACTCGACCGGGCGCTGGTGGATCGGACATAACTCGCCTTCACCGACGACGCCGCTTACTGAGACCAGTTCGTCGTCGGAGTAGTACTCCTCGCAGGCGACGCAGTACTTGCCAGCGAATGTGTCGAGTTCAATGTCGCCCGCTTCGTAGCAGCGTTGGAGCAACTCGGCGACAGCGTCCTTGTGGCGCCGTTCGGTCGTTCGGATGAAGTCGTCGTTCGCGATGTTCAGCTTGTCCCAGGCTGCGGCGAACTTCGGTGCGATCTTGTCAGTAAACGCCTGTGGGGTGACACCGGCGGCTTCGGCGGCCTGCTGGATCTTGAGGCCGTGCTCATCGGTGCCGGTCAGGAACTTGGTGGGGTTTCCGTTCAGACGGCTCCAACGAGTGATCGCATCACCGATGATCGTGGTGTACGCATGCCCGAGGTGGGGCTCCGCGTTCACGTAGTAGATCGGGGTCGTCACGTACGTCCGGCTCACGGCCTGCACGTTACTGCCGGACTCCTCCGCCCGACCCGATGTTCCAATGCCGCTGCGTGTCGGTGTTCGCGGTGGGGTCTGCGAGGGCAACCGCTGGACGCAGCTGATGTCACATGGTCGTGGTTCGGACCGCCGATGCCGCATTGCCTACGGTGCGCTGCGTGAGTCGCTTCTCCAACGCAACCGCTGTGACGCCGAGCGGCGGCGGCCGCTTCGCTGCAACTGTGCATGAAGGTTGGGATATTGGTGGGAATGCCAACGGCGGCTACCTGATGGCGATCGCCGGACGGGCGATGACCGATATGGTCGGGCGACCGCCGCTCACCGTGACGGCACATTACCTGCGGCCGGCGCCGACCGGCGAGTGTCAGATTGATGTCTCGATCGTTCGGTCGGGCCGGCGACTGGCGACGGCAACAGCGACGTTGTCGATCGCGGGGAAGCCAACACTCCAGTTGCTTGGGACGTTCGGTGACCAGATGCCTGGTGGCCCGAGTCGTCAGATGGAGGCGCCGATCGACCTTCCTGACTGGGATGACTGTGCATTGCCCCCGTCGCCGACCGACGGTCCCAAGCCGGCGTTGATGGAACAGATCGACGTGCGGATGCGCCCGGGTGACGAAGGTTTTCGCCGTGGCGAGCCGTCGGGACGTGCCGAGATGACCGGCTGGTTCGCGCTTGCCGATGCCGAACATGTTGATGTGATCGGGTTGCTGCTCGTGGCCGACGCGTTCCCACCGCCGGTGTTTAACGCCGGTCTTCCCGTTGCGTGGGCGCCAACGGTGGAACTTACCG
>Ga0209603_1004322_pt1 | contig 11870 bp, 12 predicted proteins | sample COGITO_mtgs_1206_FD_184812 | JGI IMG/M metagenome (GOLD analysis project Ga0209603, IMG submission 184812) | Pelagic marine microbial communities from North Sea - COGITO_mtgs_120607 (SPAdes) (version 2) | ecosystem: Environmental > Aquatic > Marine > Epipelagic ... | reverse complement strand
GTTACCAGTGGACAGGTTCTAAAATACAATGGAACAAACTGGACTCCAGCAAGTGACAATACAGGTTCTGGCGGTGGCGGCGGTGGAATAACAACAGGTAAAGCAATTGCTATGGCAATGGTATTTGGATAACAGGAGAATAAAATGACTGCACCAAACGTAGTTAGTGTTGCAACTATAACTGGCAAGACGGATGTACTTGCCGCAACAACAACAGCCACAGCAATAACAACTGCGGCAACAGGTAAATTACTAAAGATAAACTCAGTTATCATAGCTAACATTGATGGCACAAACGATGCTGATATTACTCTTGATTTGTTTAGGTCGGGTACAGCTTACAAGATAGTAAGTACAGTTACAGTGCCAGCAGATGCTACCTTAGTAGCTATAAGCAAAGACAGTGCAATATACTTAGAAGAAGGTGATGCACTAAGGGCAACAGCAAGTGTTGATGGAGACTTACAAGTTATCTGTAGTTACGAGATTATATCAGAGTAAGACATGAAAAACAGTGTGCATGATAATGGTGGTTTTATAGGACGTGTAGCAGACTATGCGGCTACTGATTATTATCAAACTAGTGGTGTGTATTCGGCGTATTCTTTTACTTTTGATAATATTACTTTTGGCGTTGGTTCTCAAGCAAGTGAGTCTAGGGGTTTATTTTTTAAACCAGATGGAACTATGATATTTATAGTAGATAATGGTGGTGATAACGTATATTCTTATTCACTTACAACAGCATGGGATCTATCTACAGCTAGTTATACTGGAGATTCATTTAGTGTATCATCTCAAACAAGTAGAGCAAGTGACATATACTTTAAACCTGACGGCACAAAACTTTACGTCTCAGGACAATTAATTAATGGATTAAGTGAATACTCCCTATCCACAGCTTGGGATATAACAACAGCATCTTTCAGTAGTGGTACTGGTGAATTTTCTGAAGGTTTAGGGGTTATGGGTTTAACTTTTAAGCCTGATGGCACTCAGTTTTATGTAAGTAACTTTCACAATGATTATGTTCATGTATACTCTATGACTACGGCGTGGGATATTTCTACACATTCATTTAGTGGAGATGAATTTTCTCTCCTCTCACAAGTTGGCTCACCTACAGATATAGCTTTTAACAGTGATGGTACTGTAATGTATGCTGTTGGAGAAAGTAATTACTTTGCTAGTTGGGATTTATCTACAGCTTATGATGTTACTACTGCTACATTTAATAGTAGGTTTGCTGTAACTAGTAAAACTAGGGGTATAAGCTTTAAATCTGATTACTCAAAATTATATTTAGTAGAATATACTAATGATACTGTAAGGCAATATTCAGCATCTGTATCACTTAATGGGAACAAAAAGAACACTGGCGTTTGGAGTATGGATGCAGATTACCTTAATGCAGAAGTAGCTACTAGCTCCTTTGATATAGATACTGTCTATGGTACTACATACCTAAGAGAATTAACATCATTCCCATCAGCTACTTTTGCTTCAGGCTCTGGTGGTAGTGGTCAAGTTGATGTGACTTTTATAATTGATATGACCTTCAGTACAACAGATACTGGATGTATATTAGACCAAGGTGGAACTGTAGACGGTCTTTATGTAGGTATGGTGACAGGAGGCAATCTTAGGTTGTCTACTTCTGGCGCAGTATCAGGAGTATCTAACGAAACATCTACTACAACAACAGATATGTCTGCTTATGCTGGTGTAGCTGGTCAGCTTATTGTTACTATTGATTATCAAAACCATATTCAATGTTGGTGGAATGATAGCACTAATGGAATTAATCAAATAGTTTCTGTAGATTTTAATGGTAACGGCGATTGGGCTGGTGGTAATGTCGCAATGGTAGGCCAAGGAAGTGGTTCAGTACATGGTGGTCAGACTTTGTCAGCCTTTACTGGTACAATAACTAGGTACCGAGAAATTACAACTTACGTTGACACAAGTACATTTTAGGAGGGTTACAAAATGAAAAATGGTGGCCTAATAACTAAAACAATAAACACTCCTACTACTAGTTCAGCTTCTGGTGTCTGGAGTTTACAAGAGCAATACGAAGCAGAGACTAACGATGCTTGGCCAAAGTATGTACCAATACCTACTAATGGATTAATAGCTCTTTTAGACCCAGCTAATTATACGTCAGGTACGACCTTTGCAGATGTTTCTGGTAACAATAATGACATGACTTTAGCTGGTTCTCCAACTCATAATACAACTAATGGCGGCACATTTAGTTTTACTACATCTCAAAGCATGACAACACCTAATAGTGGAGATATGGATAGAGAGACTCTTGATTATACTGTAATTTATGCCGCAAAAATAAATAGCACAAGCACTGATAGAGAAAGAGTGTTACAGTCTGTAAGTAATAATTGGCTTTTAGGTTTTTGGGATGGTATATTTAATAGCTATTATGCACAAAATTGGGTCTACCGCCCATCTGCCAGAGATACTAATTGGAGGGTTTTTTCTGCGACGAGAAACCATAGTGCAGATCAAGACGTTTTTTATTCTAATGGGGTATCTCTTGCTTCTAATTCTTTAGGTTCACGGGGATTTAGAGGGCTGTCTGTAAATAATGGTTCGTTCTCTGAACCAACAGACTGCGAGGTAGGTATACTACTTGTGTACGATAGGGTTTTAACTGCTACAGAAATTACTCAAGTGTATAACGAATACAAAACAAGATATGGATTAACATAGGATAATATAATGACACAATATACAATCAATAAAACCTATCCTAAACCTCTACCACACAGAATAGTACTTTCAGACGGGACAACTCGTACTGACAACACAACATTCACGGATGTTGAGATAGCTGATGCTGGTTATACTGCTGTATCCGACATGCCCTCACACACAAATGATCAAAAAGTATTCTGGAATGGTACTGATTGGTATGTGCAAGACATGGTAGGTAACGAATACGATGTAAGAAACCATGCACAGAGTTTAATACTTAACTACTGCCCTGAGTGGAAACAACGTAACATAACTAACAGGTCAATGGAGTTAGTTCATAAAGGTTCAGACAATTGGACAGCAGAAGAACTAGCTGAGTATAATGCTAACCAAGCTATCTGGGCTAAGATAAAAGAGATACGTGATGCTTCTAACACACTAGAAGCTATGTCGCCTATACCGCATGACTACTGGTTAGACGAACATTGGCCTAGTGGTATAGGAATGTAGAATGGCAACCATCCATGAAATAAGAGAGGCTGCTGAACGTAGTCTCATTACCTTCATTAAACTAGTTGCACCACAACGTGTACTAGGTAACTGCCATGAGGATGTTTGTAAGTGGTGGACTAGACAAGATTCTAAGACACACCAACTTCTCTTGTTTCCTCGTGATCACGGTAAGTCAGCTATGGTAGCTTACAGGGTTGCTTGGGAATTAACTAAGAACCCTACCCTAAGGATTCTATACATCTCAGCTACATCTAACTTAGCTCAGAAACAGCTCTCGTTTATTAAAAACATATTCGAATCAGACATACACCAAAAGTATTGGCCTGAACACTTAAACAAAGATGAAAGTAAACGAGAGAAGTGGACTACTTCAGAGATTGCTTTAGACCATCCTGACAGAAAGAAAGAAGCAATACGTGACCCGTCTATTTTCACTGGTGGCCTTACTACTTCTCTTACAGGGATGCACTGCGATATTGCTGTACTCGATGACGTAGTTGTTTTTGAGAATGCTTACACTGGTGAGGGACGAAACAAGGTTAAGTCACAGTACTCACTCCTATCATCTATTGAGGGTAGTGAAGCTAAGGAATGGGTAGTAGGTACTAGGTATCACCCTAAGGACTTGTACTCTGACTTGATGGGTATGGAAGAAGATATATACTCAGACAAGGGCGAACTAACAGGTAAAGAAAATATTTATGAAGTACTAGAGAGAGCAGTAGAAGACGGAGGGGATGGGACAGGTGATTTCCTTTGGCCTAGACAACTACGTAAAGATGGTAAGTACTTTGGGTTTGACATTAAGATCTTAGCTAAGAAGAGAGGTCAGTACCTAGACAGGGTACAGTTTAGAGCACAGTACTACAACGATCCAACAGATCCAGATACACAACCTATAGCCTATGAGAAGTTCCAGTACTATGACCGTAAACATTTAAATAGAGATAATGGTCAGTGGCAGTATCAAGGTAGAAAGTTAAACGTTAGTGCAGCAGTTGACTTTGCCTACAGTGTAAGTAAACGAGCTGACTACACAGCTATTGTTGTAATAGGTGTTGACTTTGAGAATAACGTTTATGTCTTAGACATTGATAGATTTAAGACAGATAAGATCTCTGAGTACTTTAGACACATCCTAGACTTACTTAATAGATGGGACTTCAGAAAGCTACGAGCTGAATGTACAGCTGCTCAGTCAGCCATCGTAACAGAGTTAAAAGATAACTACATTAAACCTAACGGTCTAGCTTTAAAGATTGATGAGCATAGACCTAACCGTCACCAAGGTTCTAAAGAGGAACGTATAGCTGCTGCTCTTGAACCAAGGTACGACAACTTACAAATGTATCATTACCGAGGTGGTAACTGTCAGGTACTAGAAGAAGAACTAGTATCTTACAATCCAGCACATGATGACTGTAAAGACTGTTTAGCTGCAGCCGTTGAGGTAGCAATTAAACCGAGCATGTCAGCAATTAGAAGAAACAAAACCGACAATAATGTCGTATTCCACCCTAAGTTTGGTGGAGTAGCATTTTAAATGTTGACATATTTATCACACTGTGATATAATTATCACATAGCTAGGAACTTGGAGTTAAAATGGCTGGCACTACTATTGACATTGAAAGTATTATAGATCCTCATACCCTAGCTGTGGAAATAGCTAACCGTTGGTCTTCATGGAATAGCTCTCGTTCTTCTAAGTTAGAAGAGTGGAAAGAGTTACGTAACTATATCTATGCTACAGATACTAGAACAACTAGTAACAATAAGTTACCTTGGTCTAACTCAACGACTACACCTAAGTTAACACAGATTGCTGACAACCTACATGCTAACTACTTTGCTGCATTGTTCCCTCAGAAAAGATGGTTCAGGTTTGAAGCTACAGATGCAGCATCAGATGTTAAGATTAAACGAGACATCATACAAGCATACATGGAGAACAAGCTAAGTCAATCTGACTTTGTTAACACAACAAGTAAACTTATCAACGACTACATACAATACGGTAACTGTTTTGCTACTGTTGACTTCAAAAGAAAAGTTACTAACTTTGAAGATGGTGACAGAGTAGTTAACTACGTAGGACCTAAGCTAGTACGTATCTCACCTTTTGATATCTGCTTTAACCCAGTAGCTGCTGAGTTCTCAGATACACCAAAGATTGTTAGATCTATTCTAACCTTAGGTGAAGTACAACGTATGGTTGAGACATCACCTGACAAAGACTACATGAGTGGTGTGTTTGATAAGATGCTCGGTAATAGAGGATCAGCTAAAGGTAACGAAGTAGACGTAGATAAGTCAGAAGGTTTTGTAGCTGATGGTTTCTCTAACTTAACTGATTACTATGAATCTGACTACGTAGAAATACTAACATTCTATGGTGACATCTACGATACACAAAAGGGTGAGTTCTTAAACAACAGAGTTATTACTATCGTTGATAGAGCCTACGTTTTATCTAATGAAGAGAACCCTAGTTTCTTAGGTAGAGATCCTATCTTCCACGTAGGATGGAGAGACAGACCAGATAACTTGTACAGCATGGGACCACTAGATAACTTAGTTGGTATGCAGTACAGAATAGATCACTTAGAGAACCTCAAGGCAGATGTATTTGATCAGATAGCTTATCCTGTATTAAAGATAAGAGGTGACGTAGAGGACTTTGACTTCGAACCTAATGCTCGTATATACTTAGGAGATGAAGGAGATGTAGGTTACTTAGTACCTGACAGTACAGCATTGAATGCTGACTTCCAAATACAGAACCTAGAAGCTAAGATGGAGATGATGGCTGGAGCACCAAGAGAAGCTATGGGTATCCGTAGTGCAGGTGAGAAGACAGCCTTTGAAGTTAACCAACTTATGACTGCAGCAGGTAGAATATTCCAGCACAAGACTGCTCACTTCGAGAGAGTATTCTTAGAGCCAATCTTAAATGCTATGCTAGAAGTATCTAGACGTAACATGGATTATGAAGATACAGCTAAGGTACTAAACGAAGATACTGGTTTGTATTTCTTCACACAGATTACAAGAGATGACATTAAGTCTAACGGTAAGATTGTACCGATGGGTGCTAGACACTTTGCTGAAAGAGCACAACGTGTACAGAACCTAACTACTATGTACCAGATCAAAGCATCTGACCCAAGTGTTGCATCACATCTATCAGGTAAAGAGTTTGCTAGATTGTTAGCTGATGAACTAGGTGAACCAGCTCTATTTGGTGAGAACGTTGCAGTATCTGAACAACTAGAGACTCAGAAGGTTGTCACAGAGGCACAGGTTGAGTATGAGGCTGATCAAGAAGAAAAAATAGAAGAGGGTAGCCAAGAGCTAGAGATGGCTACTGAGGAAGCTCCTGAGGAGCCTATTGAATGAAGGCAGCTTGGTTCAAAGACTGTAAGACAAAGAAAGATAAAGAGGCGGTAGCACAAACACTGCAATCTCAGAGAGAGGGATTAGACCGTCTTAAAGAAATCCTAGAGCCTATGCTAAAGGATACAACCCCTGCAAATGATTATGATTCCCCTTCTTGGGCTTATAAACAGGCAGATCGAAACGGATACAACAGAGCAGTGACCACTGTGTTGGATCTAATTAACTTAGATAAGGAATAACAATGAGTGTATTTTCTGAGGATCAGGTGACCCCTGCAACACAGAGTGAACAAGTATCAGCATTTGAAGAGCCAACCAGCCCTTCAGTCTTGGGTGATCTTGTAGGAGATGGACGTAAGTTCAACGATGTAGAGGCGTTAGCAAAAGGAAAGTTAGAAGCAGACAAGTTCATTGAACAAATGAAACATGAGAATGCTACTTTAAAAGCTGACCTAGAGAAACAAGCCTACAGACTTGGAGTTACAGCTAAGATGGAAGAAATGGCCTCGGCAACCACAGCCGAACTTCCTGATCCTAATAATAATAATAGTGGCACTTCGAATACAGCTAATACCCAGTTTAGTTCGAGTGAAGCAAACATTGAGAGCCTAGTAGAACAGACCCTGAAGAGGCGAGAGCAAGAGAGTTCTGCAAAGAATAACATTGCAATCGTTGAATCGGAACTTGAAAAAGCCTATGGGACTGAAGCATCTTCTGCTGTAAAACAGAAAGCTTCTGAACTAGGTTTACCAATGAATGAGTTACAAGGTATGGCTGCTAAGTCACCTGCTGCGTTTATGCAGTTGATGGGTAAGTCAGCACCAAGTATTTCACCAGTGGTTCAAGGGAGCATTCGCACTGAAGGTTCTACAATGCAAGCATCCTCTGAAAAAGACTTTGGCTACTATCAAAGACTTCGAAGAGAAAACTCGTCACAATACTACAAACCATCTACTCAACGTGCAATGATGGCTGATGCCGAACGTTTGGGTGATAAATTTTATAGATAAGGAATAGAACTATGGCTGGTAATACAGTAAGTACTCTAGCTCTCGCAAAAAGAGCAGAAGTTTGGGGTGCAGAATTAAAAGAGATCTTGCGGGATGAGCTGCAAGGTATGAAATACGTAAATTGGTTGAATGACTTTCCAGATGGGGACACGTTTAAGATCCCATCATTAGGTGATGCAACTGTTAATGACTACACTGAAGATGCTGCTGTAACATACGATCCGATTGATGATGCACAGTTTACATTCACCATCACTGAATACTTACAGGCTGGTAACTACATCACCAACAAGGCGATGCAGGATGTATACTACTCAAATCAGATCATGTCTCAGTTTGTGCCTCTACAAGAACGTGCCTTAATGGAACGTCTAGAGACAGACATCATGAAGTTAGGTCAAGAGCAAACAGCTGCTGATCCTAACACTATCAACGGTGTTGCTCACCGTATGATCGGTTCAGGTACTGGTGGTAAAATTGCAGTTGAAGACTTTGCTAAAGCTCTTCGTGCATTAAAAACTGGTAAAGTACCACAGAAGAACCTAGTGGCTATTGTTGATCCATCAGTTGAATTTGAAATGAATACAATTTCAAACTTAACAAGTGTATCAAACAACCCACGTTGGGAAGGTATCGTCAACTCAGGTATTGCTTCTGGCATGTCCTTTATAGCTAACATCTATGGTTTCGATGTATACACATCTAACTACTTAGCTACAAAAGCTTCAGAAACTATCAGTGGTGTAGCTGCTCCAGCTAACGCAATCAACAACATGTTCTTCTCTGCTGACCAAGCAGTGCAGCCATTCGTTGGTGCATGGAGACAGATGCCAAATGTGGACACTGAGTACAACAAAGATCACCAACGTACAGAGTTTGTTACTACTGCACGTTACGGTCTTAAACTGTACCGTCCAGAAAACTTGGTTTCTGTTGTTACAAAGCCATTGGCGTAGTAACATAAATACAAGGGGAGGGGAGAAATCTCCTCCTCTATCTCTTTAACACTTGACAACTATTTTACTTATGTGTATAATAGTCTTAACAAGTCTCCCCTACTAAGGACTTATTTACAATGGCAAACGTAGAACATTCATCCCTTACTGGTAGTGCATTACATGAACCTAAAGGTACAGCCACTGCTTCTAGTGGTTCAGCCTATATTGCTAATGGTTCAGGTAGTGGTACATGGCAACCAATCCACAGACATCTAAGTGCTGCTACAGCATTCAACCACTCTTCCCCTTATGCTTATAGTTTAGATACGGATACTACTGAGAAGTTTCTTTCTCCTCCAGTATCAACTTCTATAGTATCTGGGTTCACAGTGGTAACCTCCCCTAACCTAAGATTTCAATACAACGATGCTACTAATCTCACAGCATTGTTAAATGTTACAATGTCATCCTCTCAAGCCTCAGGTAGTGCTAAGGACGTTGAATGGGCATTGTTTAAGAACGGTACAGAGATAGTTGGCTCTAGAGCTATACGTACTATATCATCTGGTGCTTGGGGTTCAATTAGTGTGACTGGCTTAACTGCTTTAGCACAGAACGATTATATAGAAATTAAAACAAAAGCTAATACAGATAATGTAGATGTTAACTATGCAAATATCTATGTGTCTATTATAGGAATGAGTGCATAACATGAAAATGACTCTTCTCGAAATGGTACAAAATATCTTATCCGATATGGATTCGGAAGAGATCAACAGCATTTCTGATTCTAACGAAGCTGAACAAATAGCTAAGGTAGTAGAGAACACCTACTTTAATTTAATCTCTACTCGTATAATACCTGAACATGCACAAACAATAAAGTTGACATCCTTCTCTAGTTCAGTAAGACCTACTCACTTTAAATTTCCTAGTAAAGTAAAAAACATAGAGTTTTTAGACTACAATATTTCTAAGAAGGTGGGAGGGGTAAGGTATGAAAGACTAACATATCTGTCACCAGACGAGTTCTTTAGCTTATCTAACGGTAGGGATAGTCTTGCTTCTAATGTACTACAGGTTAATGATGTAGCTTCTGATAGTATTTTACTTATACGTAATGATGTTAAGCCTTTTTACTACACATCATTTGATGATGAGAACTTGGTGCTGGATGCCTACGATTCATCAGTAGACTCTACTCTTACATCAGCTAAGACAAGAGCATATGGTACTAAGTACCCTAACTTTGATTCTTTCTCAGATACCTTTACTCCTGATGTAGATGATGTCATGTTCCCATTACTACTAGCAGAAGCTAAATCAACTGCTATGTCTTTATTTAAAGCAGGATCAGATCCTAAGATAGAACAGGCAGCCCGAAGACAGAAAGTGTATGTACAGAATGACATGCACAAGGTAAACAAAGGAAGGCCTAAGAATAAGTATGGTAGACATTGAGCTAACTAGAGATGAAGACAATCAAGAAATAAAAGTTAAAAGTAATAAGACTGAAAAAGATTTAGTAGTATACAAACCACAAGATGGTTACAAGCTATACAAAGTTAAATATGAGAGTGGTGCTAAAGTACCTAGTGAACTAGAAGGATCTTGGACAGGCCCAGCAGGAGCACTAGCAGCAGTTGAAAGACATTTAGCTACTAAGAGGGTAACCCCTCGTAAAGCTGTTAACGATAGGTTTAAGGCTCGAAGGGCCGAAAAGGAAACTATAAATGCCACAAAGCCTAACACAGAAACAAGTTAATACTTTTACTGGTGGATTAATAACAGAAGCTAGTGAATTAACATTCCCTGAGAATGCTTCTGTTGACGAATTAAACTGTTCCTTAGAAAGGGATGGTACTCGTCGTCGTCGTAAGGCTGTAGTCTTAGAAGACAATGCAGTTACAGATGGTATAGTTATACCTGAAGGTTCAGTATTTCATACAGATACTTGGTATAATGTTGCAGGTCAACCTAATCTAGAGTTTTTGGTTGTACAAATAGGTTCTGATCTAGCTTTTTATGAGAAGTCAAAAGACCCTCTGTCTGCACAAAAAGTAGCAGTTGGAAGCTTGTCAAACATTTTACAATTATATACAGCTAACAATACATATAGTCCTTCTGAAGAAAAAATACAAGTTACATCTATAAATGGTACGTTGATTATAGCTTCACCAGCCATAAAAACTCTTCGTGTAGAATATGATCCAGTTGCAGTTTCTATAACTTATAGTATTATTTCTTTTAAGGAAAGAGACTTTGAATGGCAAGGTACTACTGATGAAATAGGGGATGAATACTTTACAAAGACAGGACTTTCTGCCATCTCTAATGAGAGAAAGTATGATACTGCAAATAGTGGTTGGGTTGGTGAGAAAGGTCATGCAGCCTTAATAGCCACTCCAGACGGTGGGGATGGTTACCCTCCTCTTACTCACCCTTGGTATTCAGGTAAAACTGCTGACGGAGATTATGACGAAGCTACCTATAAAAAGATTTATAGAGGATCTACATTAACAGCTAATGGTCATTTTATACTAGACATCTTTCAAAAAGAAAGAAAGTTTATACCTACTACAAGTGCTTGGAATAGTGGAGTATACACTTCTTTAACTGTTGAAACTGAACTTAATAGATTTAGAACTGTTGCCTCGTTTGGCAGTAGGGTTTTTTATTCAGGTATTGACTCAGCTAAGAATGGTGGTAAAGTTTACTTTTCTAAAATAATTGAAACTAACACAGAGTTAGGACATTGCTACCAAGTAAATGATCCAACTTCAGAAGATATCTCTGACTTATTGGATACTGATGGTGGGGTTGTTAAGATAGCTGCAGCTCATAACATACGTAAATTACACGTCTTTGGAGCAGCTATTTTAATATTTGCTGAGAATGGTGTTTGGTCTATATCTGGTGTTGATAATGTCTTTAGAGCTACTGAGTTCTCTATCTCTAAAATATCCGATGTAGGTTTAGTAAATGAAAATAGTTTTGTTGTAGCTGGTAGTTCACCTATCTGGTGGTCTAAAACTGGCATATACACTATACAAACTTCTGAAACATCTGGTCAACCAGAAGCTAGAAACATATCATTAGCTAGTATCCAGACTTTATGGAATAAAATACCTAACGAAAAGAAGGCTCAAGTCTTTGTTGAGTACGATGAGGTAAACCAGAAAGTATTCTGGTTCTATCCTGATGCTGAAGAAGACATAGACTACAAGTACAATAACGTACTAATACTCGATGTTAACTTACAAGCCTTCTATCCTTGGAAAGTATCTGATGGTACAG
>Ga0209603_1004321_pt1 | contig 11872 bp, 8 predicted proteins | sample COGITO_mtgs_1206_FD_184812 | JGI IMG/M metagenome (GOLD analysis project Ga0209603, IMG submission 184812) | Pelagic marine microbial communities from North Sea - COGITO_mtgs_120607 (SPAdes) (version 2) | ecosystem: Environmental > Aquatic > Marine > Epipelagic ... | reverse complement strand
TAGTGTTATTTACGGATGAATGGTATGTTTTTGATCCATGAATGGCTATAGATCCAGAAGCAATTTGAGCCTTAACAATTTTATAATTACTATGTTTCTGTTTAATTATTTTATCCTGACACTCTATATCATTATTAAAAAAATCCACGCCACTTATTTCATTCCAATGGTGGCTACCTGCAATATATCTCACAGGACCTGAATTTGAAAAAACGTCAGTTAATGCAATCCAAGCAGTAAAAATACCATAGGGCTCCCAAAAAGGCCAGTATTGAATGTCTCTATGCCAACCAGCATTGCCCTTTAATCCACCTCCTGTCGGTTTCCATACTCCCTGCGTGTGCCAAACCTGAATTTTTCTTGCTTTAGTAATCTTCGCAAGGATTTTACCAAAATTTTCTTGGGTTATAAGATTGTGTAATGCGTTACTACTTAAATGAGGTTTATCAATCTTAATTATTTTCTTTGGATCTTCGCCTACATTCCAAAATCTATTTTCTGGTTCAATTCCAGTGTCATATTTAGAATTGATTACATCCCAAAATGAATTTTTTGATTCTAGAATATCCGTTTGCAAAAAAACATCATCTACAAAGGTGAAACCAGTATCCTTTAAGTTATTATTTTCACTAATCAAGCAATCCCCTATAAAAAGTTTTTATATCCAGAAAAATACATATGCTCACCTTCTTGAAAAATAGGCTTCGATACGTAATTATTTTTTACTGCATTATTAGGTCTTCCTCGAAGAAGTATGCATTCCCAATTTGCTCTGTTTACATAAGTGGAAGTAGGAATAAATCTAAGTGTTAATCCAATTCTCCAACTATCAGATAAATTAGCATTTGAGCCATGAACGATTGAAGGATTATGAATTGAAATGTCCCCTGCATTAAGCTCTACATCTACAGCTTTTTGACTATCAATATCACTTTTAGAAATGGCCAAATCTAAAACATAATCGTTTGTATCTAATTTTATCATTTCAGAGGCTTTAATTAATTTTTTGTTTTGAGTTCCGGGAATAACACGCATACAACCATTTGATTTATTTGAATCTGTTCCAGCTAACCAAATTGAAACTACATTCATTGGCTCTAACGGCCAATATGAACCGTCCTGATGCCAACCAACTGGTTTGCCATCTCTTGGTCTTTTTGCAATATAATGGGCGCCAAAAAGAGCTATATCTGAACCTATAACTCCTTCAATAATATCGAGCATGTTTTTATTATCTAAAAGCTTGTGAATAAAAGGATCATTAATTAAAAGATCATGATGAAAGGCTTCTGCGCGAATATCCGGGTATTTATTTTGTAGCCACATAACATGGTTTTGAACTTCTAACACTAAGCCTGAGTCAATAATATCAGGAATAATAGCATATCCATTTTCTTGATAAAATTGTTTAAATGAAGTTTTTAAATTCATTTATTCATATTTTTACATTAACAGATGAGCGAGTTGAAGAATAATTAAAACCTCTTAACACTAGTTGAGCATTCGTATGATTATTTCCCTCTTCAACTTCATCTTGACCAGAATATAATTGCACTAAAATGCTCTTTCTAGGTTTAGTTGATAAATTTGACATTGAACCATGTAGGCTGCAACAATGAAAAAAAAGAACATCACCTGGGTTAGCTTCTATTGGTATTGCATCTTCTAACTTATACTTATTATGAATCTTAGAGTTATATCTATGCCCATCACTGTTTTTAATTTTTCCGAGTTTATGTGATTTAGGAATAATTCTCATGCAACCCATATCTTCATCCGATCTTGATAGGTGGATAACCGCTGCAATCATTGAATTATTCCTTGTAGGGAAATAAGACCAATCTTGGTGCAAAGGAAAGGCAGCTCCTATTATCGGTGGTTTTTCGAACAGCTTTGTATGATGAAGAATAATATCGGGGCCTATAATTTTTTCAACCTCATCTAAGAAGCTATTATTTTGTATCATCTGGAGCAAGACCGAAGAATAGCTCTGGACATTATGAGTATGAATGACAAAGCTATCATCAGGTTCAATATTAGATGTTAACTTGCTTCCCCATCGAGCATTTATATCCTCCCTACTTTTTTTAAGCTGATGGACAATCTTATCAAATTCACTTTCATATAAATTAATAAGAGACTTACTAAAAATTGTTTTTTTTAAATAATATCCATTTTTTGAAAAATCATCAATCATAAAACTTATTTATTAAATAATAGATTTAATCTGATTATGAAATACATTAAAGTTTTTAAATCTTAATTTCAATTAACTCTTCCTTATTTAGTATAACAGTCTTTGAGTATTGATTGACTTTTATTATAAACGAATTACTTTCGGGTAAGTAAAGAGTTAGATGGTCGTTTGAATCATTTTTTTCATCCTTTGAGTACCCCGCAAATGAAAAATCGTTATCACCACTTACACTGACTAAAATTCTTTTTCTTTCACCATTTGAATCCACAACCTTTATGCGAAGTGGAATAAGATTACTATCTAGAAAATTTTGATACCTTGGTGTAACATCCACTGCAAAGTATTTATTTACACCAGGTTTCCAATCCATTGGAAAATAAATGTCCGTTTCCTTCCAAGTAGAAGCATAAATGCCATATTTAGGATGCCCTTCAACAGCTCTGGCCGCTAAATCAGTAAACCAACCATCATTTAGCTTGTCGCCAGTTGGTTCATAAGCGCCTGTAAAATGCCACCCATTATCCCAAATTTCTACCCAAGAATGATTTCCACTATTATTATACCAAGATGGGGTACCAACAAACCTAGCAGGTATCCCAACACTTCTACACGCATCAATTAACATAAAACTAAGTCCAGTGCAAGAAGCTAAACCTGCCTCAATACTTTCGTATGGTGACTGATCTGCTTTTGGTCTTTTTGTGGAGTAAATGACTCCAACCATCTCAAAAATATTATTGTTTAAGATAGCTGCTGCTTCGTAAGCAGATTTGGCATTTTTCACAATTGGATAAAAACGCTCGTAAAAATCCAGTCTCCAATTATCTCTTCTCTCATTTAAACTTGAATAAGGGAGTACATACTCAAAAAACAATGAATCATTAACGCTACCCCAGGGAGTGTTTTCCCAGGCCTTGTATGCGTAAATGCAATTATCTAAAAGAAACCTAACACTCAAGGTTTTCTTATCATCCTCGAGCATATTATTTAATAGCCACTTCATCCCTAACTTTTGGTTGTTGGGTACGTAGCCAATCATTTCATTCGGCTCCATTTGATCAACTGCTTTTCCCAATTTCGATTCATCGTGCCTGCATCCAGTAAATATTATAAAATAGCCAATAACAATTAATATATGTTTCACGTGATTATTTTCTCCTTAGCTGTCTACCCATCCTGAATCCCCGTGATCTCTTACATCAGATTTTAAAGCATTTATCATGCTTTTTAGATCGTAAAACCCTCCTAGGGTGAACCATATTAAAACAATGCCTGATAGTATTAAATGAATGTAAATATAATACTCCCAGAATTTCATCCAAGCATCGTCACTGACAGGGTTTGATAAATTATAAACTGTTCCAATAATAAACACCAAGGTCCAGAATCCAGTCCATGCATAATTAAGAATGTAAATTAGTTTATCATTCTTAGTGAATTCTTTTCCCATTCCAAAAACCTTCCAACCTCTTTTAACTTGCTCATCGACTACATTAACTTCTCCATCAATGCTATATTCCCCTCTATTTAATAACTTATCCATATTTACTAGTTTTTCAGGGAATAAAAGAGATACTACGATGTAGGATATTGATGAAGAGGCCATACCTAGGCCCCAGTATTCTTGACCATTAATATTTTTTAAAAATATTAAAATTGTTTTTAGCTGACTATAACTACTTACGTCTAGTAACCAGATATCAGAAATTTGCTTGATCAGTGTACCGGAAACCCCAATTACAGCTCCAATTATCATTGCGGTCCAAGCAGCCGCTGTTGTACCTTTATTCCAATACAAACCACCAATAATTACAGCACCACATCCTCCAGCAAAAATAGCAGCAGTAACCGCAAAGTAAAGTGCAATCTTTTGACTCTGGCTAAAGAGTAAGCTAAATAGGAATATAAAAACAGCAACTCCAAAAATAGAATATCTTAAAACTTTTATATGCGTTTCTTTATCAAATGGTTTTTTTCGGAAAGGCATAATGACATCTTGAATAAATATAGAACCCCATGAATGCAAGTACGTGTCATGTGTACTGATAAAAGCAGCAAGCATCAAGGCCGCGAATGCACCAATTAATCCAACGGGTAATATTTCAGATAGTACAAAAGGAGCTCTCATTTGACCTTGCAAAGTATCTGAAGATAAAGAAGCTAGCGAAGCATTGACTGAATCAGCTATATGTTGATAATCAGGGTGATTCATTAAAACATAAACAAGCACAGGGACTAAAAACATAAACATCCCTTGGGGAATACCTCTCCAGCCTGCTAAAACAACACCCATTTTCGCTTCATGAGCATTTTTTGCTGATGAGTTATACCCTTGAGACCCTTGCCAGCTTAGGGCGCCATACATAACTCCTATGATACCGATGAGAAAATACCACAAATTAAAATCCTCCACATGACTAGTTTTAAATGGATTTATGCGAGAAGAATTTTCATATTTTACATTAATTTCATCAGTTTGTAATGTTTGTTCTTCTTTTGATAACAACTGAAAAGACGCATCACCTTTGAGAACCTGAATTTCTTCTTTTGCCAGTTTTATAGGTGTATTTTGCAACGAATCAGAAACCTGATCCCAACCAATACTAAAAAGCAAATACAAAGTAATAATAAATAATATAATTGTTACAAAAACACCTTGAAAAAAATCAGCAATTATTACAGCTATTTGACCACCTGTGTATACAAAATACAATGCAATTCCTAATAATACTATCATCACTAGAGGATACATCGGTAGACCTAACAAGTACTCTGGTAAACCACAAAAGTTTATAAAAAACTGTGCCCCAACTGCAGGAAATATTCCAAAATTAATGAGGCCAGCAAAAAAAGCCACTAGGCCTGCAAATATTCTAAATTTTCGACTATATCTTTTTTCAAAAAACTGAGCCAACGTGAGACTTCGAGTCATCCTGAAACGATAAATTACCCATCCAGACATTGTAATAGCTAAAAGAATTATACCTTGGCTTAAACCCCACCATGACAATGAAAATCCTGCGACATATCCCATTTCTAAAAACATCACAATGGAAATAGCACCTAGTCCCGCTACGCCACTTGAAATAGATAAAACATATCTGCCAGCTGTTCTTCCAGCAGATAAAAAATCACTTACACTTTTCATTAATCCTTTGGTTAGATTAACTGAGTAAATCATACCAACAAGAACAATTATTACAATCATCCAATCAATAAATGATAAGTTCATTCAACCCACACCCTTCCATCCTTGCGAATGATAATATTTTTATTTTCCCATGTTACAAAAGCTTCCCAGCCTGAGGGTGTTAATGTAATTTTTGGCGGCCAAGAAACTCCATTAAAAGGTGTTTTTTTCAATTTTAAATCTTTAAAGAAATTTAATTCTCTAATTGAATCAGAATATTTTTGATTCGCAAAAAAATAATTTCGCTGCTTGTAATATACCTGTCTTAGGCTCCATTTTATCTTATCAATCTTACTATACTTGAATTGTACAACCTCTTTACCAATGATATTTTCTGTAAATTGTACCAAGCCCCAAAGATCAGGCATGTGCATGTATATTACACCCTGAGGTGACCATACCCAATTATATTCGGGCCTCTCAGTTTTTACATAAGCTGAATTAATAATATTCGTTTCCCAATGGACTCTACTAAAATTAATTTTCCATTGCTCACCATCTTTTGGTGGATTATTAGAACGGTAATTTCCAATGAAGGCCTTCCAAGGAATCGCGATTTCAATGCTCCATCCGCTATCAAGATCCGAAGCATCATTCAATGTACCATCAATGTGTACACTTGTAATTAAACCAGGTATATCCCAAGAATCTAAGGCTACTTTTCCACCATCATGATAAGGCTTAGTAATTAACAAATCCCATTCTGTTCCATAAGCATTAACCTCTAGCTCGTAATAGTTATGAGTGTCTCCGTCTGGATCTAAAAATATCTCAAAATCATTGTCTTTGTAGATTACTGCATCCCTTTCTTTTATTGTTGCCCAGACATGTGGCTCTTTCATGTACACAGCAAAATAAAAATAATCCCGATCCCAAAGCATTTTTACTTTCGTATCATTATATGGCCTTGGCTTTAAAGAACCTTCAATATCAACAAAAGAATCTGTCCAGGGAATATCTGCCCAAGCTTTTTCGGTGATTTTACCATCAAGTATTACAGGTTGAACAGTTTTATAACAAACATATGACTTCGGCTCGTATTCAATTTTCCCTTCTGGAAACTCATTACCCCAAAAACCTTGGCTAAAAATTGGAGAAACAATTGAAATCAATAATAAACAAATTTTAACAATCAATTGAAAATTCATTGTACCCCTGCAATTGTATTTCTTAACGTATCCGCCATTACTTTATACCCTTCTTTTGTTGGATGAACACCATCAGTACCATATGCAGACATCAACCCTTTTTGCTCATCAACCATTGAAGAATAATAGTCTATAAACTGTATATTGTTATTTTCCGTATACTTTTTAAGGATCTTATTAACACTCGAAATTTTTTCTGGAACATTTATAATATTTTCATTCCAAGAGTACTTAAAGACTGGAAGAATAGTAGAAAGTGCAACATCAATGTTGTTTTTCATACAAATTTCAGCCATTGATGTTATGTTGTCGATTATCATTTCTTGATTAGATGGACCAGTATTTTCCGCTATATCATTTGTTCCAGCATTTATTATCACCATATTAGGATTAAGATGAATTGCGTCTTGTTTGAATCTTAATAGCATTTGTGGTGAAGTTTGACCTCCAATACCACGATTAACAAAACTGTTCTTTTTAAAAAAATCGGGGTCACTTAATGACCAACCCTCAGTAATCGAATCACCCATAAATACAATTTTAACTTTTAAACCAGTTTTTCTAATCTCATCATTTTCTTTTCTGAATTTTATGAGATTTGGCCAATCTAGCGATTCATTAACTTTCGTAGCGGCCTCTTTTGTTTTGTCTAACCTATCCATTCGTATGTCATTTTCTAACGTCATTATATCTCCAATTATTATTAATTACTTAAGCCTTCAACACTATTAAATATAAACTTTGGCTCAAAATTTATATTACCTTTTAAATTAATCGATGGAAAAAATAGGATCGTTTTTTCTTCGCCAGGAAGCATATTAAAATAGTTATCATCAAATCGACCCGTATCATTGGAACAAAGGATATGAAATTTGTACAAGAACGATTTAGAATTAATTTTAATTTTAATTCTGTTTCCAAATTTTTCTATGATTGTAGAAAAATTTTGCTTAGGAATCTTCAAATTTTTTGGAATATCAAAAAGATAATCGCTTGATGAGATAGTTTCATCATTCAAAACTATCTTAGCCCTTAGTAAAATATTATTCTTTTTACTTTTTGCAAATAAGACTTTCTTTTTTTCAAAAAAAACTTTTTTTGATTCATTAGGTTTAATATCCAAAGGTAAATCATGACTATACTCAACAACGTTATTAAAATTGCGCACCTCAAAAAATATTAATGCATTATTTATAATGTTGCCGTCATTAACAATATATATGCTCACACCGTCTTCTTCCTCTTCAAATGAAATCAAAAGAGGTTTAAAAAATTCTTTAGCATAATAATGCAATGCTTTCCAGTTACCGAAATAATCTAAGGATGACCAAGATGCCCCAGGCCAGCAATCGTTTAATTGCCAATATAATGAGCCCATGCAGTAAGGCATATTCCTTCTATGCGCCTCGGCAGCTATTTTTATAGCTTCACCAGCCATAATCTGACTTGACAAAACGAATGAGTAAAAGTCTTTTGGTGGTTTAAAATACATTAGGATGTATTTCATAACGTTATCGTTGCCTAAGGATGCTTTTTGATGTTGTTTTATGACAGTTGAATTAATACTTTGATCTTTATCTTCGCAAAAATAGTCTATAGTTTTTAAATCTGGAAAAGATTGCATGCCAAATTCAGACATAAAGCGCCCAATATTGCTTTCGAATGCAACAAATTTGTCTCCGCTATGCCATACACCCCAGTAATGATTATCACCACTACCAAATTGCTGCCCAACAGTTGGTAACATATCACTATCTCCAGGCGAAGAAGGCCAATATAACCGATTGGGATCAAACTCATTACAAACACTCGGCAAAACATTATGGAACAATGAATTATAATCATTATAATAAAGTTGCTCAGGAAATCTATCTTTCCAGCCCCAATTATGCCAAGCCCACGCAATTTCATTATTCCCACACCATAACCCTATTGAAGGGTGATTTCTTAATCTAGAAACTTGATATTCTGCTTCCTTTCTAACGCTTTCTAAAAAATCTTTATCTCCGGGATAGAGTGTGCATGCGAACATAAAATCCTGCCAAACGATTAATCCCATTTCGTCGCATAAATCATAAAAATCATCACTTTCATATATTCCACCACCCCACACTCGTAGTGTATTCATATTAGCATCAACCGCGCTTTTTAATAATGTATAATAATTTTTTTTAGTTAATCTGGTTGTAAAAGAATCTGCTGGAATCCAATTCGCTCCTTTTGAAAAAATTGGTTTACCATTGACAACAAATGTAAAACTAGATCCTTTTTTATCTATTTTTTGTTCAACTTTAAAATCTCTCAACCCAACTCTTTTTTTAATAGATTCATAGTAATCAACCGATTCCACTTTTACATTGAATTCGTACATATTTTGTTGGCCATGACCATTCGGCCACCAAAGATCAGGTTTAGATATTTCAACAATCTTTTTTATTTGATTAATTCCAGGAGATAAATCGATAGACTTTACAATGTTTATATTACTTTTTTGCTCTTTGATCAATAGGTCAGCTTTACATCTGCGTTCTGAGTGAACAAAAACGTTACACTCAATCTGTGAACTTATTTTATCGGTTTTCATTTGATTAATAAACAAATCTTTAATTGTAAAAGAATTATAACCAATCAATTCTACATGTTGCCAAATTCCTGAGGTTGCAAAGCTTGGCCCCCAGTCCCAACCGTAATGGTAGGGAGCCTTGCGAGTGTAAGGACTAGTTTTTTTTATTTGATCATTATCCGCAGGCAATTCATAATCAATTGATTTCATTAAAGGCAAGATTTTTTCAATTGGAGAATCAAATTTAATTATGAGCTCATTTTCATTTTCTGTAATTATTTCTTTAACGTTGACTGTCCATGCACGAAACATATTATCAGCGTCTAAAATGTCTACATTGTTTAGACTGACCTTAGCGTATGTATCTAATCCTAAGAAGTTTAAAAAAATAGTTTCCATTTTAAAAAGGTTTCTGTCGATTTTAAATTTTGTTCTATATATCCAACTTTTATTTCCTATCCACTGGAGATCAATTTCATTGGTACCAACAAATGGGTCTACTATTTCATTGTTATTGTATAGGTCGGTATGAACGCAGCCAGGTACTGAAGCTGGCATCCAAGTCTTTGAAGAGACTTCCTTGAATTCCCATCCTTCGATTAAACGTTCAACTATTTTAGTTTTCATAAAATTTTAGACTTTTTATGGTTTTAATAAATGTATTGACGAACATAGTTAAGAAGCATTAATTTAATCTTTAAGATGCTATAAATATATAGTATCTTAAGTTTAAGACACTAATAAAAAAACAACATGAAGGAGTAACGAATGATAAAATCGTTATTAAAAAATAGCTTAATTGCTCTTACCTTTTCTTCTGTAACGTTGTTCGCAGATACTACTGAAGTAGTCTGGGATGCAGCCGCACAGCCAGGACAGCTTGAAGCAGCAATTACAGCAGGTGGAGCTGGCGTTTACAGACTAAGCTTACCATCAGTCGCAGGCGGAAAATGGCTTACATCGGAACATATTCCGGTAGATGCCGGCCAAGCAATTCACATTATAGGTGAAGTTCCTGCAAGCGCTGACGTTAAACCAGTTACCATTCAACCTCTAGCTAACGCTGAAGGTGCTTTAGGACACCAAAACGGACTGTTTTTTACACTAGTGGGTGCAGGTGCTGAATTGAAGTTGGAGAACCTCATTCTTAACGCTTACGCATCTGGTGAAGAGGGTTCACTTCAAATTGCAGGCGCAACATCAACCGATAACAAAATCATCGTTAACAATTGTATTGTTTCGCATGTTAATTTTCTAGCTTTTTTTACTTTGGGAAAAAATACAGATTTCCATATAACGAATTCCGTTTTTAAGGCTTTTACTAATGGCCCAGGCGGAATGTTTTATGGTGGTGTAGTCTGGGGTGCCGGTTCTTGGTTGGGTACTATTGACACACTAGAATTTAGACAAAATACTGTTGATGGTGTGATTGGTGAGGCCTTAGTAATTTATGAGCACGTTGATCATGGCATCATTGATCATAACACATTTACCAATGTTGTTATGGATATGATTTGGTATCGTGGACAGAATAACCTACAGGTTACCAACAACCTTCTATATAACACAAAGTCTTACGGTCAGTCTACCTATGATGTTTCAGGATGGGGCGTCTGGTGGGAAGGCGGAGTAGGTCAAATGGCATTGAGAAAAGCCGGGATAGTAAACCCAGATGGATTTGAAGATATTACGCCTGCTGTGGTACAAATTGATACTTCAGATCAGTGTGTAATTACTACGACTATTACCACACCTGCTGATACCCAACAAGTAACCGCGGGTACTTATATCATGTCAGATGGTCAAGTTGTTAATATGAATGATAGAAATATCAATTGGAGCAACAATGCAGCTGTTTGGAGCCCAGCATTAACTGGCTTTATGAATAATATGGCAAACAATCCTTGGTCTTGGACCGTAACTACTGTTACACCGGATTCAATGACTATTACGCCAGCTGTTTTTGATACTATCACTTCTGCTTACGCGGCTGATGGTTCTGGTTGTGTTGATTCAATATTTGTAACTACTGCAGCTGATACCGTTGTACATGTTGGTTCAGGCGGTACTACTACTGTTACTGTTCATGACACAATGTTAACCGCTGCTCAGCAGATGGTATGGGCTGATGATTCAACTTTAGCTACAATCGCTGCCGGTATAGGTGTTACAAGCACAAATAATGCAGTTTTAAACTGGTCTGACTTACAAATGCAGCTTGATGAGATGTATATAACAAAACAGCTCGCAAGAACATTGGACTTCAGAGATGATCAAACTACTCAAGGTGTTGGCGCTAATAATAACTGGTCATATGAGCATGATGGCAATATGAATACGATTGAATGGCCTATGCACTACAATGCTAGCTATAGCTCTGTTTCTACAGCTGCTACGCATAGTACAACTGGTGGCCCAATTGGAGATCCTCGTTGGTCATTAGTTACATTAGGTACAGATAATTCAACAGCTTTACCAAAAGAGTTTGCACTAAAGCAGAATTATCCGAATCCGTTTAATCCAACAACTGAGATTGAGTTTAGTATTGCTCAAGCTTCAACAGTTAACTTGACGATTTTTAATGTCCTTGGACAGAAAGTTAAAGTTTTAGCTAACGGTGTTAAGCTGGCTGGTACTCACAAGTTACGTTGGAATGGAACTGATGAAATGGGTCAATCTGCTTCTACAGGTATTTACTTCTATACTTTAACAGATGGAAGTTCAACTGTTACGAAGAAGATGGCGTTCATGAAGTAATAATTTAAACGTTATTA
>Ga0209603_1004312_pt1 | contig 11898 bp, 27 predicted proteins | sample COGITO_mtgs_1206_FD_184812 | JGI IMG/M metagenome (GOLD analysis project Ga0209603, IMG submission 184812) | Pelagic marine microbial communities from North Sea - COGITO_mtgs_120607 (SPAdes) (version 2) | ecosystem: Environmental > Aquatic > Marine > Epipelagic ... | reverse complement strand
TAGGGATAGAGATTCTGCAAGAAAGCGTGAAGTTGAAATTACTAAAGCTGGTGGTAATGATTTTATGATGAACATTACAGGAATTATTGGTTTGACTTGTTTTGTTTTTATTGTTTATTCTGTTGTGTATATTCCGACAGTACTAGATAATGAACTTTTTATTCATTTGATGGGTATGGTAGAAGGCGTGGTAATTGGTAATATATTTGCTTTTTACTATGGCACAAGCTCTAAAAAATAACAAATAATTTTTTTTTATTATATTTAGCAAAAACTGTTAAATGAAATCACACAACAAAAGGTGGAAGGACAAAGGTAATCCGCGTTATAGATTAAACACTGATGAAGCGCAAATTATTAATGATTATCGCAGATTAAAGCAGGAAGCAAAAGCAGAAGGTTTAAACCCTAATGACATTCATAGCGGCTGGATAAAAAACAAAAAAGCTAGTTTATATTTTAAAAACCCAAATTTTAAGAAAAACGATTTAAAAGAGTTTAAGCAACAATTATTAAACGACTTAAAAGAATATTCACCAAACTTTGAAAAGGTTGTTAAACCTAAAGTAAACGATGGTCATTGCTTGTTAATATCACCAGCTGATATTCATATTGGTAAATTATGCAAATCTTTTGTTAGTGGTGAAGAATATAATAAACAAATTGCAGTACAAAGAACATTAGAAGCTGTTGATGGTATATTACAAAAAAGTAATGGTTTTAATATAGATAAATTAGTTCTTGTTATTGGAAATGATGTTCTCCATATAGATAGTTCAAGTGGTGGAAAAACTACAAAAGGGACTGTTCAAGATGTTGACGGAATGTTCTTTGAGCATTTTCATATCGGAAAACGTTTATATATAAATATTATTGAAACATTAGTTAGTTTTTATCCTGATTTACACGTTGTTTATAATAGTAGTAACCACGATTATTTAACTGGCTTTTGCTTGGCAGACACTATTGCTACATATTTTAGAAATAGCAAGAATATAACTTTTGATATTAGTTTACAGCATAGAAAGTATTATAGTTATTATAATAATTTAATTGGTAGCACTCACGGAGATGGTGCTAAGTGGGATTTATTACCTTTATTAATGGCTGATGAATGTAAAGAATGGAGTGAAACTAAATACAGATATATGTTCGCGCATCACGTTCACCACAAAGTAAGTAAAGATTTAATCGGTTGCAGTTTAGAAAGTTTAAGAAGTCCATCACCAGCGGATTCTTGGCATCATAAAATGGGTTATACTTCATCTAACAATCAAGCAATTGAAGGGTTTATTTTCTCTAAAAACAACGGTCAAGTAGCCAGAATTACACATTTATTTTAAGGAGTAGAATAATTTTTTTAAAAAAAAAGATCTTAAAAGTTTTTTATTTATAATATATTATATTATATTTGTTCTAACAAACTTAAAAATTATATTATGAAAATCACATTAACACAATCAGAATTTATAAATAAATTTAATAAAATCAGACCTAATCATTTTAGTTATCACGGCTTACAATGTTTATTTGATTACTTTGAAGAACTTGATGATTCAACAGAAACAGAAACAGAGTTTGACCCAATAGCAATTTGTTGCGAGTGGGCTGAATATGATAGCATTGAAGAGTTCTGGGATGAATATGACAAAGACGATTATCCAGATGTTGAAGCAATACAATATATGACACAAGTTATTGAATTAGAATTAGGTGCATTTATAATATTACAATTTTAATTATGGAAGAAAAAAAACACATATATGTTCACGAAACACATACTTTATGGCAAGATAATGGTGAACTATATATTGAATGTGATCAAGGAACAATTGTTTGGAATTTAGAAACATTATATAATGACTTACCACATATGTTATCTTATTGCATAGAAGAACACAAAAAGAAAGAACAAAGAATTAAAAAAGAAATTATTAATTTAACAAAAAAATAAATTATGAGTTATACAAATAAAACTTTTTATGTGCCAGCTGAAGAATTAGAAGAGCTACATAAATTTCAAGCAAAATGCAAAGAGAATGGTTTTAAATCTTATTCTCAAGTATTAATAAATTTAATAAAAGAATATAATAAAAAATGATAAATTACCCACATCCACACAATGAACATCATCATAATGAAAACATAAAAGAATGGTGGGCATACGAAACAAATAATTATTTACAAGATAGATTAAGAAATTTAATATTTAAAACTAAATGGCAAAGAACAGTTACAACTGGTTGGAACTTAACTAATAACGATTTAGAAATTCACGAATCAAGAATGGAAGGTTATTTAGTAGAATTAAATAATATTTCTAAACAATTAAAAGAAATAAACATACAATACAATCCAAGTAGGATTGAAACAATTAAACAATCAATAATAAATACACAACAATTAAAACACAATAATTATGAAAATTAAACAATTAGCAGAAAAATATAAATTATCAAAAGATGACTTTTGGGAATTAAAAAGAGGTAATAAAAGTATCTGGATTATTACACACGATGCTTGCGAAAAGATAGCAGCTCAAGAAAATATACAATTCGGTGCGCCAACAATATACAGAGATAGTAATACAGATGTTGCAATAGTAGGAGATGCAAAACGTGGTAACAAAATCATTTGGTCAACTGGTGAAGCATCGCCAAAAAACTGCAAAGCTCCATACCCATTTGCAATGGCCGAAAAGCGGCTTAAGGATCGACTCGTTTTAAAATTAATAAATGCTTACGAATATGGTATTTATTCAAATTCTGAATCTGATAACTTTAAAAAACAATGATAGAAACAAACTCAATAGAAATATTGACATTATGTTTAGTGTCTATATTGTTAGGATTAGTATTAGGAATGGTTATTGAATATTTAAGATAATGATTGATTTTAAAATAAGATGTTCTGCTATTAATAGCATTATGACTAAACCTAAAAAAGACAGGTTAGTTTCTGTCGGAGCTGAAACATATTGTAAGAAATGGTATACCGAACAAATATATGGTCGTAAAGAAGAAGTTTCAAGCAAGTATATGTTTAAAGGAAACAGCGTAGAAGATGAATCAATTGAATTTATAGGTAAACAATTAGAACATAAAAAACTAAGAAAAAACTATAAATCTTTTGAAAATGATTTTATGACTGGCACTCCAGATGTTATAACTAAAGATGAAATATTAGAAGTTAAAAACAGTTGGAATTGTTTTACGTTTCCTTTATTAGAAACAGAGATACCAACTAAAGGGTATTACTATCAAGCACAGGGATATATGCATTTATCTGGATTAAAGAAAGCTAAATTGATTTATACATTAATGGATACACCAGAAGATTTAATTGAAAAAGAATTTTATAGATCTCCTAATTATTCAAATGATATATCTATTTATGAAGAATTTAAAAAGGATTATACATATAATAATTTAGATGATAAATACAGAATAAAAATATTTGAAATAAGCTATGATGAAGAAGTAATTGAAAATATTATTGATAGAGTTAAAGCTTGCAGAGAATATTTAAAAACAATTAAATTATGAAAAAGTTTGCAATAATAGGTGGTTTATCTTTAATGACTGTTGGTGCTACTAATATGTTATGGCATAAACAAAAGTTAAATTTAAACCCTAATACATTTGCAATAGCTACAGGAAGTTTTTTTGTAGCAATAGGAATAACATATAAATTTTAATGATTAAAAAAGAATGGCATTGGATGTCAGATTACAAACAAAAACAAATAACAATGGAAAAACAAAAAACAATATATTGTGGAGGCGGTAAAAAAATGGGAGCTGACTGGTTAAAAGTAACAGTTCATTTGGATAAAGCTAAAGAACACTTTTTTGAATATGAAGGTAAAACGTATTTAAAGTTAAATGTAAATCTTAAAGACCAGCCAGACCAATACGAAAAGGATGTTTCTTTGAGTGTTGACACATACAAGCCAGAAGAAAAAAAGGCAGAAGAAACAGAAACTGTTAAATCAGATTTACCCTTTTAAGTTTTATGAAGCAATTAAAAACTTATCGCAGATTGGATTTAAATTTACAAGTTATACAAGATTTAATAAATGAAGGTATGACTGTAAGAGAAATAGAAAAAAGATATAATATAAAAAAATATTATTTATCTAAAAAAAAATACAATTACAAGATAGGCAATAATAAAAACAAGGGGGCTAATAAAGCTCCCTTTTATATTATGGATAAATTATATACTTGGGAATCTTTAAATTTAAAAGAGATAAAAGCATATTATAAATACAAATCTAAAAACAAAGCATATTATGAAAGTTAATGATTGTTTTATTTTATCTAATATTGAAAAAGATATTATTAATCTTATTGCTGAACAAAGGCAATTAAATAAAGAAAAATCTAATTTAAATGGTAAAGGTCAGGCAAACAATAAAAAAGGCATTAGAAACAACAAACTTGGTTTTGCTGGTGAATTTTTATTTTGTAAAGGTTTTAATTTATTTCCAGATTTTACAATTAATAATACATCTAAAATTAAAGAAACAGATAATGGTGATGCAATACTTAAAGGTTATACAGTAGATGTTAAGACAAGCCAGAATTATAAGTATTTAATGACACCAAGCTATTCAAAATCAAACATAGATTTATTTGCAAAATTTTATATGGATAATAAAGGAAAATTTATTTTTCAGGGTTTTGCAACTAATCAAATGTTATTTAATAAAAATAATTTTATATTTAAAAAAAATGTAAACTATTTAACAGTAGATAGTTACGTTTTAGAAACAAACAAACTATTAAACTTTAATCAAATCATATTATGAAAGAATTCCCATACATAAAATTTAATGTTAATCAATGGCTAACAGGAACTATTGCGTTCCAAAAGTTAGACGTTCAAGGAGCATACATGAAGGTCTGCTGCTATTATTGGTCTAAAGGTTGCGACTTACCAAGAGATCATTTTAAATCTATCGTTCCAGAATATTATAATACATTACTAAAAACAAACTTAATTAAAGTTTTAGAAGGTAAAATTGTAATTGAATGGTTAGACGATATGTACAAAGATAATTTAAAGAGATCTAAAATAAATGCAGCTAACGGAAGGAAAGGCGGTCTTAGTAAAGCGTTTGCTAAAGATTCGCTTAGCATAAAGAAAAGAAAAGAAAAGATAATAAAAGAAAATAATGATCCTTATTTAGATCTACAGCCAGAAGTTTTAGAAACATTAAAAAACTTTAAAAATGCTAAGTAGTAATGAAGATTCATTAAAATATTTATTTGACTATAAAGATGGTAAAATAAAAAAGGGTTTAGGGATTGGATGTTTATTAGATGATAATTTTGTTTACAAACAAGGTGATTTTAATATGCTTTTAGGGCTTGATAATGTTGGCAAGACAGCTTGGATTATTTGGTATTTAACTGCATTAAGCAAATTACACGGTAAGAAGTGGTGCATTTGGTCTGGAGAAAATAAAGCTGGGCAAATTAAAAGAGATATTATACAGTTTTGGGCTGGTGAAAATCTTAAAGAATTAAAAAGAAGCCAAATAGAAAAATATAATAATATTATAAATAAGTATTTTATTTTTATAGATAATAGAAAGTTATATGATCATAAACAATTATTAAAGATATTTAAAGAAACGGAATGTGATGGCGGTTTTATAGATCCTTTTACTGGATTAAATCATAATAGGAAAGTATCGCAGTTTGATAGAAATTACCAAATTTGTAATGATGTTAGAGAGTTTTGCAATATAACTAAGAAATCAATATTTATTTCTATACATCCACAAACAGAAGCAGCAAGAAGAGTTTATCCTCCAGACAATCCTTTAAGCGGAAATATACAACCACCACGAAAAGCAGATTGCGAAGGTGGTCAAGTGTTTCCGAATCGTGTAGACAATTTTATTTGCTTACATAGATTGATTTATAACGAAGCTCTTTGGATGCAAACAGAAGTTCACGTTTATAAAATAAAGGACAAAGAAACAGGCGGAAGTCCTACAGCTTTAGGCAAGCCATTGAGGTTTGACTACAATAGCGGTTTAGGATTTACAATTGGTGGTAATAATGTACTAAAATAAAAATTATGATAAAAAAAATCAAACAATATAGAGAAATGAAAAAAACAATTCAAGAATTAAAAGAAGATATAAATTATTATGAAAAACTTTTACTTGTTGATGATTGCTTTAAATATTATATATATATTAATAATCGACGTATGTATGAACAAGCTATTGAATATCAAAACCAAAATAGAATACGGTTAAAAGATAATGGCAAATATATAAGTCCATTTGAAAGAAGATGGGAACATCAAGATAATGAAAAAGAAGGAAGAATTATTAACCATAATGGAAAAATAATATTTAAATAAAAAAATGAGATATAAATATAAAGACATACAAAAGTTTATGGAGTTTAAAACTTGGACTGATAAACAAAAAATAGAAAAATTACTTGAAATAGATTGTAGTTTATATGCGCATCTTGGAACAGATTCTACTAAAGCAGAAAAAGATGAAGTTAAAAGAAAAAGCATAGATATATATAGAACAATAAAAACATTAGATAAAAAAATGGGTGATTTATTTTTATACTCAGAAGATTTAAAACAATGAATGATATAGATTTTATACACGCAAAGAATCAATTAGAAATTTTAATTCTAAAGATTGAAAATAAATACAAAAAGGGAAATATACCAGAAGAAGCAGAAAGCTCTTTAAACAGCTTGTATTTAGCTTTAAACGTTATGTTAAAGCAAGAAAATTACTTAGAAACTTTGAAAAGTGAATTAATTTCAATAAAATTACAAAATATTAATGCTTATAAAGAAACTGCAATATTAAAAAATAAGGTTAAAAAAATATTATGAATACAGTATTATTAGTTATTATAATCACACATTTATTAAGCTTTGCAACTGGAGCTTTTATAATATATTTACTTTACAATGAGTAAAAAAAGAACATTAAATGAATATAGACAAACAAAGGACTCGCATTATATTAGTGCTAATACTCCTACTGAGTATGGCATTAATTTCTTGTGTCGGCTATATCCTAACGATGCTGAACTAGGCAAAGTGATTAGAAAACATTTTCAAAAAATATGAGTTTAAACGCAAATCAAAAAGGTAAAAGATTTGAGCTAAAAATTGCTAAAGATCTTGCTAAGAAATTTGATACCAATATAAGAAGAACACCAAACAGTGGCGGCCTAAGTATAAAAGGAGACATTCTAACAACAAGCGGCATACTATCTGAATATAGTTGGGAATGTAAGAACCAAGAGAAACTAAACATCTGGAAGGCACTAGAACAAAGTAAAGGAGATGCAAGAGGAACTTTAAAAACACCTGTCGTTGTATTTACTAAAAATTTTGAAGATGATTATATTGCTTTAAAGTATGATGACTTTGTAAATATTTTATTAGAATTAGATGAATTCCGAAGTAGATAACATACTACAAATCTTAGTAAGAGATGAAAGAGTTTGGTTAAGTATGGCTGAAGAAATAAGCAGCAACAGTAAAATCCCAGCAAAAGATTTATTACACGACTTTTATATTGCTTTACATACTAAAATAAATAATGGTAAAGTAAAAATTAATGATATTCTGTATAACGATTCTTTAAATAAAGCGTTTATATATAAGATGATGCACAATATATTTATTGATACTATAAGAGTTGATAAAGATTTACTAATAGATAAAGACCTTAAAAACATTATAGAAGCAGATAATACAAAGTATGTAGACATAGAAAAAGTAGTAGATGATATAGTAAACGAATTTTATTGGTTTGATAGAAAGTTATTTAATTTATATAGAAAGAAATTCCATAGCATAAGAAAACTATCTGCAGCAACTAATATATCTCACGTTGTAGTATGGAGAACTATAAACAATTGTATTAAACAAATTAAAAAAAAAATTGATGAAAACTGAATACTTAATTAAAAAAATAGGTAATGATGTTATTGATTTATTATTAGAAAAGAATGCAGCTTACGGAGATACTGCAAACAATCCATCAAACGTATTTAGCAAGTTAAATTCTATTGAAGCAATAAAAGTTAGAATAGATGATAAATTAGCAAGAATTAAAAACAAAGGTTTAAACGATAAAACAGAAGATACACTAAGCGATTTAATTGGTTACTTAGTATTGTTAAAAATAGCATATATTAAAAATGAAAAGTAAAGGTTTAGGAGATAGCATAGAAAAGGTTACAAAAGCCACAGGCATAAAACAAGCTACTGATTGGATATTTGATAAACTTGGAAAAGATTGCGGATGCGAAGCAAGAAAGGAAAAGCTCAATAAAATGTTTCCTTATAAAAACCCTGAATGCTTAACTGAAAATGAATACATATATTTAAAAGGATTCTTTCATATTAATAAAAACATAGTTAACAACATAGAACAAAAAGAACTATTAAAGATTCACAATAGAGTATTTAAAACAAATAGAGAAACATCAAGCTGCGGCTCTTGTGTAAAAGGTTTAGTTGATACAATGAAAAGATTATATAACGAATATGAATATGACAGAGAAAATAAAAGCAATTGAAAGAAAACTATTAAAATTTTTTAAAGATGAAAACACAGAAAGTAAAAATATCTCAAGTAAAAAGAAACCCAGAGAATCCACGACTGATAAAAGATAATAAATTTCATAAGTTAGTAAGATCAATAAAAGAGTTTCCAGAAATGCTGGAAATAAGACCAATTGTTGTTAATGAAGATATGATTGTGCTGGGCGGTAATATGCGTTTAAAAGCTTGTCAAGAAGCTGGTTTAAAAGAAGTTTCAATAATACAAGCAAGCGAATTAACAGCGGAACAACAGCGCGAATTTATAGTTAAAGACAATGTTGGCTTTGGTGAATGGGACTGGGATATGATTGCAAATGAATGGGAAACTGACGAGTTAAAAGAATGGGGTTTAGATTTGCCTGTTTTTATAGAGGATAGTGATGAGTTCGGAACTGACTTTAGTTTAGCAGATGGGGATAAAGAGCCGTTTCAACAAATGACTTTTACATTAGCAGATGAACAAGCTGAACAAATTAAAAACGCAATTACAGATATAAAGCAAACAGAAGAATATAAATACTGTGAAACTTTAGGCAACGAAAACACGAATGGAAATGCTTTATATTTAATAATTATGCAATGGGCAGAGCAAAGGAAATAATAGTTAAGGTAATACCAAGTAAGATAGCTAATGAATTTGTAAAAAAGCATCACTACTCTGGTAAGGTTGTGCCAAATAGTACATTGCATTTTGGCTGCTTTTTAGATAATAAACTTCACGGAGTTATGCAATACGGACCGAGTATAAATAAAAAAGGAACTATTAATTTAGTAAAGGGTACAGGTTGGAATGAATTTATAGAACTAAACAGAATGGCTTTTGATGACTATTTGCCTAAATATTCAGAAAGCAGATGTATTGCAATTAGCATTAAACTTATTAAAAAGAATGCGCCACAAATTAAATGGATAATAAGCTTTGCAGATGGTACACAATGTGGAGATGGAACTATTTATAGAGCGAGTGGTTTTAAATTAGTAGGCATTGTTGACAATACTGCATTAAGAATAAATCCCAAAACTGGAGAAGCTATGCACGTTATACAGGCACATCATAAAAAAATAAGTAGTGAGTTTAGAAATTGGAAAGCTTTTAAAGGTAAACAATTAAAATACATTTATTTAATAGATAAAAGTATGACTATAACCAAAGAGATACTCCCATTTAGCGAAATAGATAAACAAGGAGCAGGAATGTACAAAGGCGAAAAAATAAGTTTAAGTGAAAGAAATAGAGCGCAGCAATAGAATCGAACTTTACCTTTATACTGGAAGTATAATGTGCTACCAATTACACCAACTGCGCATTTAAAACAAATATAAAAAAAAATGACAAACGAACAAAACATAAAAAAATACGAATTTAAAAAAGGTCAAAGCGGAAACCCTAAAGGCAGACCAAAAGGTTCAAAGAATAGAAGCACAATTGCAAGAAGATGGTTAGAAGCTACAAGAAAAGGGAAGAATCCTTTAACTGGAGAAGATGAAATTTTAACACAAGAAGACATTATCACATTAGCTTTAATACGTAAAGCAATGGAAGGTGATGTTGCAGCTTATAAAGCGTTATTAGATTCAGGTTATGGAACAGCAAAAGATACTGTTGATATTAATACAAACAATGCTGGTTTTGACTTTGACGAAATGATGAAGAAGTTAAGCAACAATGCTAAATCCTAAATTTAATATATTTCCTAATAATACAAGATACTATTTATTAACTGGTGGTCGTGGTTCTGGGAAATCATTTGCAGTTGCTTTAAATACTCTTGTACTTTCTTTTGATAATAAATGCCAGCATAAAATATTATTTACAAGGTACACTTTAAGGTCAGCATCTATTTCTATAATACCAGAGTTTAAGGAAAAGATTGAATTAATGGAATGGGAACATTTATTTCATATAACGAATAATGAGATAACTAATCTTGAAACTGGTAGCAAGATTTTATTTAGAGGTATTAAAACAAGTTCAGGAGATCAAACAGCTAACCTTAAATCATTACAAGGAATAACAACTTGGATAATAGATGAAGCTGAAGAAATGGTTGATGAAGATGTATTTGATAAAATAGATTTTTCAGTAAGACAGAAAGGAGCAAAGAACAGGGTTGTAATGGTAATGAATCCCTCAACAAAAGAGCATTGGATTTATCAAAGGTTTTATGAGAACGCTGGAGTGCAAGCTGGTTACTCTGGAATAAAAGGAGAAACAAGTTACTGTCATTCTACTTACTTGGATAATATAGAACATCTTTCAGAAAGTTATATTAATAGGATTAAGGAAATGAAAGAACGCAGACCTCAAAGATATAAACATACTATTGAAGGTGCTTGGTTAGAAAAAGCAGAAGGGGTTATATTTAGTAACTGGAGTTTAGGAGAATTTAAAGAAGTAGGCAAAGTTGTATTTGGTCAGGATTATGGTTTTAGCAACGATCCTTCAACGCTCGTTAAAACAAGCATAGACAAAGAGAATAAAATAATATATGTTCAATTATGTTTTTATAAAACACAGCTAACTACAAGCGTACTTTCTCTGTTAAATAAAGAATTTGCACAAAATAATTTAATAGTAGGAGATTCAGCAGAACCAAGATTAATAACAGAATTAAGTAGAACTTGCACAGTTGTGCCAGCTATTAAAGGACAAGGCAGTGTTACTTATGGGATTAGTTTATTGCAAGATTATGATTTAGTAATAACTGAAGATAGTACAGATTTAATTAAAGAACTAAATAATTATTGTTGGTTAGAAAAAAAATCACAAACACCTTCCGATAATTGGAATCACGCTATTGATGCGTTAAGATATGCAGTAAGTTATCAATTACAGAATCCAAATCAAGGCGAGTATCATTTTTATTAATATATTTGTTACAGCAAAATTTATGACATTAAATTTTGTAATGTGTAAGTAGGTAGTCGGCAAAAGAGCGTTACCTACTTTTTTTATATCTATAATTAAGCGTTCGCTACAATTTCGCTAAGCATATAGATAAGATAAGATAAGATAAAAGAAGAAAAGAAAAATACACACCACTACACAATTACATTTTAAGAACCATCTATATCAGACATATCAAAAAAAGATAATTATAAAAATTTTACTACATTCGTATATAACGATTCAACAATTAAAACGTTTATATATAAATGAAGTTAACTATTAATATACCAGAAACACTTAATGAAGTTACTTTAAAGCAATACCAGAAATGGTTAAAAATTGCTGATGGTAAAGAACTTGATTCATTTTTACAACAAAAGATGGTGGAGATATTTT
>Ga0209603_1004310_pt1 | contig 11899 bp, 13 predicted proteins | sample COGITO_mtgs_1206_FD_184812 | JGI IMG/M metagenome (GOLD analysis project Ga0209603, IMG submission 184812) | Pelagic marine microbial communities from North Sea - COGITO_mtgs_120607 (SPAdes) (version 2) | ecosystem: Environmental > Aquatic > Marine > Epipelagic ... | reverse complement strand
AAGAAGAACCTTAGTGTGTTTTGTTACTACTCATCGGAGTGCCCACACAAATAATTAATTACAAATTGTTAAAGAACGTTTAGAGCCTTTCTGCTCTTGGTCTCGACTCTGTCTCAACCGGGATGCGCATTCTACACTTCCCTAATTCGTTGTCAACGTTTTTAGTAAATCTTTTTCAATGTTTTGAGCAAGTTTTCTAAACCGTTTTGAGTCTATCCAAACCACCTTCACTTAACGTTTCAAGCTGTTTGATGTCTCCCTGACAACGAGGACGCATTATAGAGATCTAATTACGTTGCGCAAGCGCTTTTTTGAAAAAGATTTTTGTTTGGCTATAATAACTACAAACCGCATATTTATTGGCTTATTTGTTCGAAAAGTAGGATATTTAAGCCTTACCTTAGCTAATGGGAGCTAATCATGAGAAACATTAAGTCTTATAAAAGTATAACGCCTACAATAAAAGAAAACTGTTACATAGATGATAGTGCCGTTCTTTATGGTGATATAACGTTAGAACAAGACGTAAGTATTTGGCCACTTGTTGCAGCAAGGGGAGATGTTAATACTATATCTATAGGGGCAAGGACAAACATACAAGACGGAAGTGTGCTTCACGTAACCCGAAAATCTAAAGGAAACCCAAACGGCAATCCTTTAATAATAGGAGAAGACGTCACCATTGGCCATAAAGCTATGTTGCATGGGTGTCAGCTCGGTAATCGTATATTAGTAGGTATGGGTGCAATAATCATGGATGGCGTAATTGTTAATGATGATGTCATCATAGGTGCAGGTTCATTAGTGCCACCGAACAAAGTATTAGAAAGCGGTTATCTATATGTAGGAAACCCAACTAAACAAGCAAGACCATTAAAAGAGTCTGAATTGGCATTTTTAACTATATCGTCACAAAACTATGTAAAACTTAAAAATGAATATATAGAAGAACAGTCCTAGGTTTTACTTATATATGTTACCTATCTTATTAACCACAACGGTAGGTAACATAAATAGAAGGGAGCCTAATAAAAGGGGACCTAATATAGAAATGAATAGATGGCCTAGTCAATCACGACTATACGTTAGACAATAGATTCCGTACCGCCTGCGTTTTTGGCATCACACCATTCCAAACATAAAAAGCCTCAGCAGCTTGTTCAACTAACATTCCTAGCCCATTAATAAGCGTTACATCTGGATTAATTTTCTCAGCCCATGCTAAAAAGGACGTTTGTTCGTTTGAATAGTACATGTCATATACTGCGATCGCTTCGCTAAATATAATAGAGCTCACAACAGGTAACTCTTTATATACTGAACTTGAAGTTGCATTAATTACAATATCAAATGAGTCAGTTACTTCATCTAAACCCAAGGCAGATAGCTTTTCACTATTAGACTCGTCGACAATTCGCTGCGCTTTGTCTTTTGTACGATTAGCAATCATAATAGATTTCGGTTTCGCATTTAACAAGGCAGGGATACAACCTCGCGTAGCGCCACCAGCTCCAATCACTAATATACGACGGTCTTCAATAGTTACCTCGTTGTATACAAGATCTCTCACTAAGCCCTCACCATCTGTATTGTCACCACAGAGAGTATTGTCTTTTATATATAGAGTATTAACGGCCCCAGACAATTTTGCTCGGCCAGTAACATGCTTACATAAGCCAAAAGCTCTTTCTTTAAATGGCAAGGTTACATTAGCCCCAGCAATACCATTTTCAAAAAGCTTCAATACTTCTTCTTCAAAGCTATCTAATTCTAATAATTGTTTACGGTAAGTAAGCTCTATACCAAGTTGTTTTGCGAATTCTTCATGTATAATAGGCGACTTTGAATGCGCGATTGGATTTCCAATTACTAAAAATTTCTTCATGAGCTTCTTATGTTAAATAAACTGAAATCAAAATTACTCGGCAACCACCAGCAAAAGGGTAACTACCAATCCCATCTTTCACCAAGTCAGTCACCATATGACCGCATGGGCAAAGATAAAGTAATGCTATTGGCCAATGCTTTTTATGATGAAATGGAAAATAACACAGACGCAGAAGAACTTCATAGTATTCATCCGCAACCAATGAATGCAATTAGAGTTAAGTTTTTCGAATTTTTAAGTGGTTGGTTAGGTGGACCTGACTTATTTGCAGAAAAATACGGCCACCCTAGACTTCGAGCGAGACATTTACCGTTCGCGATAGATCATAAAATGTATGAACAATGGATGTTATGTATGACCATTGCACTCGATAAAGTATTGGCCGACGACCCAGTACTAAAAGCAGATTTGCGAGCTAAGTTTGATCAATTAGCTGCTCATATGATTAATCAGTAGGTGATAGGCGAGTGGCTAGGAAACCCCAAGGCACTCGCATTAACTATTAACTATTAACTATAGGTTAAGATAGTTTTGTGGCTGCAGGTAGCGCTCATATAAAAGCGCTTCTAGCGATCCTGCTTCAGGGCTATATTGATATTCCCATCGTGCCAAAGGCGGCATCGACATTAAAATAGATTCCGTTCGTCCTCCAGTTTGCAGACCAAATAAAGTGCCACGGTCCCAAACCAAATTAAACTCTACGTAACGTCCTCGTCTATAAAGCTGAAACTGTCGTTGATGCTCAGTCACCGGAGTGTCTTTACGTTTTTCTACTAAAGGCTGATAAGCGTCTATAAAACCATTGCCAACCGCTTTGGTAAATTCAAAGCTTTTTTCAAATCCCCACTCGTTTAAATCGTCAAAGAATAATCCACCAACACCTCGAGTCTCTTCACGGTGTTTTAAGTAAAAGTATTCATCACACCACTTTTTATACTTTGGATAAATATCGTCACCAAATGGTGCGCACAAATCAAATGCCGTCTGATGCCAGTGAACAACATCTTCTTCTATTGGGTAATAAGGAGTAAGGTCAAAACCACCACCAAACCACCAAACTGGCTCTGCACCTTCTTTTTCAGCAATAAAAAAACGAACATTTGCGTGAGTGGTCGGGATATGAGGATTGCGTGGGTGAATCACGAGTGAAACACCACAGGCATTAAAGCTGCGACCCTCTAGTTCTGGTCGGTGTGCTGTAGCCGATGCTGGCATATTTGCGCCAAAAACGTGGGAAAAATTAACACCTGCTTGTTCAAATACATTGCCGTCTTTTAAAACTCGGCTTCGGCCACCGCCGCCTTCTTCTCTAATCCATTGGTCTTGCTCAAACTCGCCGCCATCTAAATTTGAAAGCTGCTGGGTAATATTGTCTTGTAAAGACATAAAAAACGATTTTGCTTGTTCCAATAACTTGTGTTCGTGCAAAACTAACTCCTGAAGATTTCGCCAGTTAAAGAATGTTTAATTATCGATGGTTTATCGCTGCCGCCGAGTGATTCATTTACATATATAGAAACATCACTACCAAATACTTTCATTGCTTCACCAATATTATTACATACCGGCTCTGTTGTACGGTTGGCACTCGTAGACACAATAGGGCGATTAAACGTTTTACAAATACGTTGAATAGTAGGGTGTGCGCTTATACGAATAGCAATCATATCGCTACCACCAGTGATCCACTTAGGCGCTGAAGCTTTAGCTGGTAATAGCCAAGTAATAGGGCCTGGCCAAGATGAAAATATCTCAGGCCTCTTTTCAATTGGCACTTTATCAAAATCAAAGTAGTCATGGCATTGTGATAAATTTTGCGCCACGAGTATCAAGCCTTTTTCTACCGGTCTATTTTTCGCAGCTAGCAGTTTCATTACCGCAGCTTCATTTTCAGGATCGCACCCGATACCCCAAACAGCCTCGGTAGGATAAACAATCAATTCACCTTGCTGTAAAGCTTCTATTTCATTTGTGGGTTTAATTAAATTTGAGTCTGTCATATTCTTCATCGCAATCTATAGGTAAATTAAGCTTCTGTGTGAGTATACCCACAAGACTTGTTTATGCATCGTTGATGATTATTTTTATCGAGCACCAATAACGGACTCTGGCAATCAGGACAAGTGTGATTGAGCGGCCTGTCATTTAGTAAGAAGTCGCATTTAGGGTATTGGTCGCAGGCATAAAAAACTTTGCCTTTTTTGCCTGATCGCTGATGTAGCTCACCTTTATCGCAAGCTGGACAAGGAACTGGTTCATAGTCTTCGTCATCATCTTCTTTTACAATAAAGTGACAATCAGGGTAATTAGTACAGCCAATGAACATACCGTATTTACCAGATTTTACCGCAAGGTCGCCTTCGCACTCTGGACAACACACGTCATCTAATACTTTAACAACCTGAACTTCATTGTGGGATGTCAGTGGCTTGGTATATTCACAGCTAGGGTATTGAGAACATGCCCAAAACGCGCCTTTACTGCCAGATTTAATCAACAATTCAGCACTGCATTCAGGGCATACTTGATTCGTTGAGCTATCAGTTGGTGTTGTCGCCTTCGAGTTTGAAGTCATAAATACCAAGGTGTTAAAAAGAAGATGGAGAGGATCTTAGCCACTCCATTTCTTTTAGCAATGAAATTTTGTAAAACCGTGTAATTTAATGCAGCTTAATGAAGTAAACCGTCTGGCTCTTCAAATACTAGGTTTTCCATTTGTTCAAATGCAGCTTCTTTACCGGGCACATTAAAGAGCACCATGAGCACAACCCACTTAAGGTCATCAAGGCCTATTTGAGACTCTTCCAGTTCCATTACTCGGTCAATAACCATTTCTCTAGTGGCTACATCTAGTAAATTGATTTGTTCTAGAAATAATAGAAACCCCTGACATTCAGTATCAAGCTTCATGGACTCTTCAAGGGTAAAGATACGACTGGATAGGGCAGTCTGCCCAATAATGAAAGGAGCAATGTCGTTAGATTGCAGATCGGCTAGATCCTCTAACCACATCAACGCTTTGTAAATATCGTCTTCGTGAAAACCTGCCTTTTTAAGCTCTTTGGTTAATTCACCTTCGTCAACCCAAAGCTCTGAGTTGTCGTTAACGATATTTTCGAAAAGGTACAAAAGGATATCAAACATAATCTCGCCCCTTTGTTATTTATTATTAATGTTAGTGTGAACCTTTATATAGCCGCCGGGCACGGCGTTTATATGCCCCAATATTTCTAAATTCAGCAGCTCTATTAACACCTGTTCCACTGGCAAGTTTGAGCGCTGAGAAATAACATCAACTGAGGTGGTTTCATGATCAACATTAGCTAACAATGTTGTGTCTGCCAAGTTGTTTTTTTCAATTTCAACGAAACTCTCACCTTGGTATACGTCTGCCATACTTTTCCCGATGACATGTTCGTATTCAGTTAATATATCGGCCGGTGTTTGAACCAATTTAGCCCCTTTTTGAATGAGGTTATGACAACCCACTGAAACATCACTAAATATATTACCTGGCACAGCAAAAACATCACGATTCGCCTCTAAGGCATATTTGGCAGTAATTAAAGAACCACTTTTTAACGCAGCCTCAACAACTAAAGTGCCTAAACTTAAACCGGCTATGATTCTATTACGTCTAGGAAAGTGAAATGACTGTGGTGTTTCAAATGGCATAAACTCACTAACTAACAAACCATCATTATCAACAATGCGTTTTGCTAATTGCTCGTGTCTTTTGGGGTATATATTGGCATGGCCTGAACCCATTACCGCAACTGTGTAACCTTTATTGTCTAACGTAGCTTGATGAGCCATTGCATCAACACCTAGTGCCAAACCACTATTGATAACTATTCCATGTCTGGAAATTTCTGCTGCCAAATACTTTGTCACTTCACAGCCGTAGGCCGTTGGTGTTCTGGAGCCAACAAATGCAATTTGCGGTTGCTTTAAAAGACTAATATTACCTTGTGAAAAAAGAACAATAGGCGGTCTTGCAGTATTTAGTAAGGCTTTGGGGTAATTACCATCTTCGATGGATATTAATTGAATGTGGTTGCGATTCAGATAGCTAATTACGTTTGAATAATCATGAGATGAGGTTAAGTAATCAATTTGAGCAGACGATAAACCTAATTCTATTAATTGTGTATTCGATAACTCAAAAAGACTGAGTAAAGACTGGAGTTTCTTTAATAATTTATGAAGTGTCGCAACGCCCAACTTAGGGCATTGCAACAAGGTTAACCACTCTTGCATTTAGTAAGTGCTCCATCAGGATCACCTACTAGTTAGGAGTGTTAATTTTATCTCCAACGTAAACAGGCGACTTGTTTTTAGTAATGATGCCGTAGCTAACTTTGTCATAAACTTTAAAAATCATTAGCTGGCCAACATCTTCAAATGGCATTTCATAAATACCTTTGTGTTCATCGCCTCTGAATAGATTTTTAACAACGCCAACAAATTTTTCGTAACGAGTTGCATCTTCTTGATATTTTGGACCTAAACCTTGATCTACAACCGTTGGAGACTGTCTAGATATCGTTAAGATATTGCCAGCAGCAATATTGTCACCTTTGCCTTTATTAATAATCACCACATCATATTTGCTCACACCCGCTAAGTCAGATGGCGTAGCAATGATACTGGCATTCATTTCTGTATTAACTTCCACCATCTTAAAAAATGCAGGTAAAGCCTGACCTTCACGGATTGGCATAACCACATCGCTAGCTCTAACTTCTTGCTTGGCAGTAGTAATACGAATTTTCCCCGGTACGCCTTCAGCAGGATCACCAGAGTTAATAAGATCGGCCACCGCGACTAATACCGCTTCATAACCTAAAACGTCTTCTGAATCAGGATCAGTGTAGGTTTTACCTTTACGATAAATGGCAAATTTGCTTTCCGATTTTAAGTCACCCTTAATATAGAGTAAGTCTCCAGGTAATGCTCGCTTCACAGTGCGATCTGTACCTAGTACATAAGGTAGGCTATTGATAGTGTCTTCATCTAACGCTAGTTCGTAACTAAGAAAGGACTCTAGAGCGTTAAGTGGAACCATAGGAATAGGTTCATCTTTTTTATAGGCAATTCGCTTTTGAGGAGACAGGCTGAATGAGCGCTTACCCATTACTAATTTTGGTGTACCGTCAGCTTCATAAACTAACTTCAGCTGGTCACCAGGGTAAATCAAATGGGGATTCTTAACTTGCGGGTTTAATTTCCATAACTTTGGCCACAACCACGGGTCATTCAGGAATAAACTCGAAATATCCCACAAAGTATCACCTTTTTTAACGACATATTCCGACGGCGCGTCTTTGCGTATTGTTAACGTATCGGCTATTAATGTAGTTATATGAAGTGAACTAATAACTAGCGCTAGCATCGTTAAGCGAATTAGTACACGCATTCCCTTTTCCCTATAATTATTATTATCAACATGTTGTTCTGTTAATAGTGAATCTAAACAGTTAAAATTACAAGCACACGATGTTATTTGGCGAGGCATAAAAAGATTATGGCAATTTTAGACGTATTACGTTTTCCTGATGAGCGACTACGTACGGTAGCAAAACCGATAGAAGTAGTTGATGACACTATAAAAACTCTTATTGATGACATGTTTGAAACCATGTATGACGAAAACGGTGTAGGACTAGCGGCATCACAAGTAAACCAACACGTTCGTTTATTTGTAACTGATTGCGGCGATGAAGAACGTGAACCTCACGTGTTTATTAACCCTGAAATTATTTCTAAAGAAGGCATGATGATCAACGAGGAAGGTTGTTTGTCGGTTCCTCACTGTTATGCAAAAGTTGAACGTGGCGAAACCGTCACAGTGCGAGCGCTTGACCGTGATGGCAATACATTTGAAATGGATGCCGAAGGCTTATTGGCAATTTGTATTCAACACGAAAATGACCACTTGGATGGTAAATTATTTGTTGATTATTTATCACCGTTAAAACGTGAACGAATTAAGAAAAAGCTAGCTAAAGAAGCTAAATTAGCCGCTCAATAAAACTTAGGTAAAATATGACCTCTTCGCCTTTAAGAATTGTGTTTGCTGGTACTCCAGAATTTGCAGCACAACACCTTTCACATTTAATTACTGAGAACTTCAACATAGTTGGCTGTTATACACAGCCTGATCGTCCTGCGGGCCGTGGTAAAAAACTACAACCAAGCGCGGTTAAGAGCGTTGCTTTGGAACATGACATTCCAGTATTTCAGCCTCAAACATTTAAGGTTGAAGAAGCACAACAAGAATTGGCAGCGCTTAATGCCGATTTAATGATTGTAGTGGCCTATGGACTTATTTTACCTAAAGCGGTGCTTGATACGCCAAAACTAGGTTGCATCAATGTTCATGGTTCTATTTTACCTAAATGGCGCGGTGCTGCGCCTATTCAAAGAGCCGTTCTGACGGGTGATGCTCAAACCGGTGTTACGATAATGCAAATGGACATTGGTTTGGACACTGGTGACATGTTATTGATTGAAACCTGTGATATTGAAAGCTCTGATACTAGCGGCAGCATTTATGAGAAGCTTCAACAGCTTGGTCCAAAAGCTCTAGTCACTGCGGTAAATAAAATTGCCAACAATGACATTATAGCCATCAAACAAGATGACAACGAAGCAACCTATGCGCACAAATTAACTAAAGAAGAAGCCATCATAAACTGGTCTGATTCTGCCGAACAAATTGAGCGTAATATTCGCGGTTATCAACCTTGGCCTGTCGCCACTACTCAGTTAGCTGAAAATACAATTAAAATTTGGCAAGCAAATGTGGTTAATGAAAGCACTAATACGGCACCAGGTACTATTTTATCAGCAGACAAAAACGGAATTGCGATAGCTACTGGAAATGGCGTGCTTAACATTATGCAACTCCAACCTCCAGGTAAAAAACCTATGAGTGCATCGGACTTTGTTAATGGTCGTGGCGAATGGGTTGTTCCAGGAAATATAATTAAATGAAAGTAACAAATGTAAGAGCGGCTGCCGCGGAAACACTTTTAGCGGTAATGGATAAAGGTGTTTCTTTATCTGAAGCGTTACCAAAAGCCCAGCTTAAAATACCTGCAAAAGATCATGCCTTATTGCAAGAGATGTGTTTTGGCGCAATACGCTTTTTTCCTCGCTTTGACGCGATTACTAACCAGTTGCTATCAAAAAAGCTGAAAGGTAAACAACGTTTATTCCACCACTTGATCATTATTGGAATTTATCAGCTAGAAGAAATGCGAATTCCACAGCACGCTGCCGTTGCTGAAACGGTTCAAGCGGCGGTAAGTCTTAAAGCGCAAGGTTTAAAAGGGCTAATTAATGCCTGTCTGCGTAACTTTATGCGCAATAGAGACAACCTTTTTTCAAAAATAAACAATCCTGTAACTGAATATAGCCACCCAAGCTGGTTTATTAAAAGGGTGCAAGACGCTTATCCTGATCAATGGCAATCTATTTTAACGTCGAACTTAGAACGCGCACCAATGTGGCTAAGAGTTCATACTAATAATGTATCAACTACTGAGTTTTGCGCTGCATTAGATGAAGCGAAAATTGAATACTCTCAACCATTAGCTGATGCGAATGCCATATTATTAGCGGCACCAAAACCAGTAGACAAATTACCTGGATTTGAGCAAGGTTGGTTTACTGTTCAAGACGGAGCAGCTCAGCATGCAGCCCATTTACTGTCTCCTGAAGATGGGGAATCTGTGCTTGATGCATGTGCGGCTCCTGGTGGTAAAACTTGCCACATTTTAGATTTAGCCAAATGTGACGTTACCGCAGCCGATATTGATCAAACACGTTTAGACCGCGTCACTGAAAATTTAGAGCGCTTAGGCGAAACGGCGACACTTATTCAAGGTGATTTAACTATCCCTGCCACATTGCCAGAGACGCAATTTGATCGCATTTTATTAGATGCTCCGTGTTCTGCAACAGGTGTTATTAGACGTCACCCTGACATAAAATGGTTAAGACGTTCTGAAGATATTGATAACCTAGCCGGTGTGCAAAAAGGCATACTTAATACGCTTTGGGCAAAACTAAAGCCAGGTGGAATAATGGTTTATGCCACTTGCTCTATTTTACCTAGCGAAAATAAAGACCTAATGAAAGCATTTTTAGCCTCTCAGGCAGACGCTAAATTAATCCCTATTAATTCACCAATAAGCGGTGAAGAGTCAATTGAAAATCCGGGCTGGCAAATTTTACCTGGTGAGCATAATATGGATGGTTTCTATTACTGTCGCATACAAAAACAACAATAAAATTGATAGGTTAGTAAACCAAATACTATGAAAATAATTATCTTAGGGGCAGGTCAAGTTGGTGCCACTCTTGCTGAAAACTTAGCAGGTGAAGAAAACGATATCACTATGGTGGATATTGATCCTGAACCGCTTCATACGCTTCAAGATAAATATGACTTACAAGTTGTTGTTGGGCACTGTTCACACCCAGATGTGCTAAGGCAAGCTGGCGCAGAGCATGCTGACATGCTGATCGCGGTAACGCGCAGTGACGAAGTCAACATGATGGCGTGTCAGGTGGCGTATAGTATTTTTAATACCCCTAAAAAGATTGCTCGAATTCGCTCTCAAGCTTACCTACTTTATCAAGAGCAGTTATTCCAAAATAGTGACTTACCTGTGGACAAGTACATTGCCCCGGAAGAATTAGTGACTAAGTACATACACCGACTTATTGAATCTCCAGGTGCACTTCAAGTTTTAGAATTTGCCAATGGTTTAGTCTCCCTTGTTGCCGTAAAAGCTTATTATGGTGGTTCTTTGGTTGGTTACGCACTATCAACACTAAAAGAGCACATTCCCAACGTTGAAACTCGAGTTGCTGCTATTTACCGAAAGGGCCAAGCTATAAAGCCTGTGGGAAATACAGTCATTGAAGCTGACGATGAGGTTTTCTTTATTGTTGCCACCAAACATATTCGCCAGGTAATGGAAGAGCTACAAAAGCTAGAAGACAGTTACAAACGTATAATGATTGTCGGTGGCGGTAATATTGGTGCAGGTTTAGCGAAAATATTAGAAAAAAGATACCGAGTGAAGTTGATTGAAATGGATCAACAACGGGCTGAAAGCTTATCTCAATTACTTGAACATACTACTGTTTTTACTGGCGATGCGTCAGATCAGGAATTGTTAGCCGAAGAACAAATAGAACAAACCGATGTCTTCATTGCGGTAACAAACGATGATGAAGCAAATATCATGTCTGCAATGCTCGCTAAAAAGATGGGCGTTCAGAAAACCATGGTACTTATTCAACGTAGTGCTTATGTCGATTTGGTACAGGGTAGGGATGTTGATATTGCGATCTCACCACAACAAGCCACTATATCTGCATTGTTGACTCACGTTCGAAAAGGCGACGTAGTAAATGTTTACTCACTTCGACGTGGAGCTGCAGAGGCAATTGAAGCAATTGCTCATGGTGACAAGAACACATCTAAGGTAGTGGGGCGTTCAATTCAAGAACTAAAACTGCCACCACAAACCACCATAGGTGCAATTGTAAGAAATGCAGAAGTCATCATCGCTCACGATGATACGGTTATTGAAAGCGAAGATCATGTGATTCTATTTTTGATAGATAAAAAGCACATCAACGAAGTTGAAAAGCTATTCCAAGTCTCTGCACTTTTCCTCTAGTTAACTGTTACCAATAAATAACAGTTACTTATAAAAGCTGTTACTTATAAAAACTGTTTGTTATAAAAAAAGGACCTGAATATAGGTCCTTTTTTGTAGTTAATTATATTCAGCCAAGTACGTAGACGCAGTCCACGCTTCAGCTTCCGATCTTTTTACAAAGCCTTAAACCTAATAGCCGTGCCACCAGATGCAGCCAGCTTCAAAGTCATTTTGTCCTTTGACGTTACTTGTTGTGTCTCAATAACATACTCATATGGATTAGTTTCCCAATGCGCATTATCACCGTCTCGATAAATTTGTGCTT
>Ga0209603_1004304_pt1 | contig 11913 bp, 12 predicted proteins | sample COGITO_mtgs_1206_FD_184812 | JGI IMG/M metagenome (GOLD analysis project Ga0209603, IMG submission 184812) | Pelagic marine microbial communities from North Sea - COGITO_mtgs_120607 (SPAdes) (version 2) | ecosystem: Environmental > Aquatic > Marine > Epipelagic ... | reverse complement strand
TGCTGTTCCTTTTATTTTTTGCATTTTTTACTACAGTAAATTACTTGTTCCCAATCGCGTTCCCATTTTTTTCTCCAGCTGAATGGTCGTTCACAACTGGGGCATATTTTAGTTGGTAGGTTTGTTTTTTTTACACCTTTCACGTTCTGTTTAAAGCAGTTTTGTAGGTGGTTAAACATCGTTCTCGGGCAAATTTATGATCAACAATAGGTTGTGGATAGGTCAGTTCTTGAAAGTCAGGAACCCATTTTTCGATATACTGCTGCTGCTTATCAAATTTCTTAATTTGCTCTATGGGGTTAAAAATCCTGAAATAGGGCGCTGCGTCTACACCACAACCTGCAACCCACTGCCAGTTACCAACATTACTCGATTGTTCATAATCTAGTAGCTTTTCAGCGAAGTAGGCTTCTCCCCAACGCCAATCGATGAGTAAGTGTTTACACAAAAAACTCCCTACCAGCATGCGAACCCGATTGTGCATAAATCCGGTAGCATTGAGTTCTCTCATACCTGCATCTACAAAGTGATATCCTGTAGTTCCTGTACACCACTTCTCAAATTCTTCTTCATTATTTCTCCATTCGATTTGTTCATATTGGGGTTTGAAACATTGAGTGGTTGTATGTGGAAAATGCCATAAAATTTGCATGAAAAATTCCCGCCAAATTAATTCTTTTAAAAAAGTAATTTCTTCTCCTTTATCTGCTTCAATTGCCATTTTCCGTACACTTAAAGTCCCGAACCTAAGATGCGAGCCTGTTCTCGAGGTTTGGTCTAAGGCTGGATAATTGCGAGTTGCTTCATAGTTTCTAATGATCGCAGTATTGAGTTGATACTCTGGATAGGGTATGGAAGAGGCCTCAAAACCCAAATCGTTTAGTTCTAACTGTGGTTGGACTACTGATGCTAAATTGTGTAAGTTTTTTTCTGAAGGGAAATTTGGAATGCCTTCTAATCGCATCTTAGCCAACCATTTCTTAGAATAAGGAGTATATACTCTGTATGGCGTTCCATCATCTTTGACTACTTCTGCCTTTTCAAAAATCACTTGATCTTTGTAGGTTTCGAATTCAACTTTTTTAGCCGCTAAAAACTGTTTTATTTCCTCATCTCGCTTTTGAGCATAAGGTTCGTAATCGTGATTGGTAATTACTTTCGCGATGGAATACTTTTCGAGTAATTGTTCAAAAACGGCTTTTGGGTTCCCATGATACATTCCAACATTGCATCGGTTCTCCTTCATTGCATCTGTGATTTTTCCTAAAGCCGTATGAATCATTGCTAAGCGAGCATCCTTTTTACTCGGAAGCTTTTCTAATATTTCAGTATCAAAAATAAAAATAGGTAGTACTTTATTGCCTGATGTTAGGGCATGATATAATCCCGCATTATCATCAATTCGCAAGTCTCTTCTAAACCAAAATATAGTATACTGTTCCAAAAATTAGTTTGTTTTTAAATTCCCAATTCCGCCATCTACATGCAAAATTTGTCCCGTCATCCACTTACTTTCATCACTTAGTAAAAACTTAGCACTATTGGCTAAATCCTCTGCTGATCCAACGAATTTTAATGGGTGGCGTTCGTTGGCTTTCTCTAATTTTGTTTCGTTGTTTAGAAACTTATCTGCCAGTGGCGTTTTTGTTAGTGACGGAGCAATAGCGTTTACTCTGAATTTCGGCGCATATTCAGCAGCCAAGGACTTTGTTAGTCCTTCTATTGCCCCTTTTGCTGCAGCTACAGAGGCATGAAAGGGCATTCCGGTTTGAACGGCTACAGTGCTAAAGAATACAAGACTTGCCTGTGGACTTTGTAATAAATTTTTCAAAACGACTTGCAAGCTTTTAACAGCTCCCAAAACATTAATTTCAAAGTCCTTTTGAAAAGTTTCTGGTTTGAGACCTTTAAACGGACGCAGGTTGATGCTTCCAGGACAATACACAAAACCATCCAATTGATCGGGGAGTTGTGTTGTGTCTAAAACATCTGATGTTGCATCAAATGGTATGTAGGTTACTTTTCCAGTATCTAAGCCTTCAGAAGTTCTGTTGGCTACAAAAAGTTGGTTGCTGTCTTGTAGTAATTCGACTAGGGCTTTTCCAATTCCTGAAGTTCCCCCTATGATGAGTATGTTTTTATTCATTTATTGTTCTTTATATGTTCCGAAGAGTTCATTGAGTTTGTTGAATCGGTATTCAAATATTTCGTTGAGTTTTCCTTTCACTAAAATTGGATGCGCTATCCGACCCAAAATTCCCAAGGGTAATTTATAGTCGATGATATCGATCATTTCGACACCGCCTTTTATCTCTTTAATGAAATGCTTGTGGTGCCAAAGTGCATAAGGACCAAAGCGCTGTTCATCCACAAAATATTTTTTATCTTCTACGTGTGTAATTTCAGTTACCCAACCGGTTCGTATACCAAGTACTGGTGTCACCGTATATTTTATTATCTGACCAGCATACATTTCTGGTTCGTGGCCCTCCAATATTTTAAAACCCATATAATCTGGTGTGATGGTTTTTAAGTTACCAGGATTACTCAAAAAGTCCCAAGCCTCTGAAACTGATATGGGTAGTTTTTGAACGGTCTTTTTTCGATAAATCTTCATGCAATTAATTTTTTTATAAAGATACATAATGTTTAACTATATTTAGAAATAGTTAAACAAAAATTAAAACACTTTATCCACAAAATCTTATAGAAAATAATTCAATACAAATTCATACATTTGAAAAACAAACAACAAAAATTGAAGTCTATGAGAAATACAGTATTATCCCTAATCTTTTTGGTGGGAGCATTTGCATCAGCGCAAGTTCAAACACCACAACCAAGTCCTACAGCTCAACTATCTCAAACGGTAGGTTTGACAGAAGTTACTGTGAAGTACTCTCGTCCAAGTAAAAAAGGTCGTGATATTTTTGGAGCTTTAGTTCCATTTGGAGAAATCTGGAGAACAGGAGCGAATCAAAATACAATCATCAGTTTTAGTGATGCTGTTACCATTGCTGATCAAGAAATTGCTGCAGGTGACTATGCAATCTATACCCGTCCTGGAAAAGCGACATGGGAAATTTTCTTCTACAGTGAAACAACAAACTGGGGTAATCCTGCAGAATGGGATGCTGCAAAAGTAGCTGCAACTATTGAGGTAGCTGCTGTTGATACAGACAACATTGAATCTTTCGAAATTTGGATTTCAAAACTTCACAACAACGGAGCTACTTTGAATATTGGATGGAGTACTACGATGGTTTCTGTTCCTTTTGGAGTTCCTACAGTGGCTAAGGCAACTGCTTCTATTCAAGAAGCTATGAAAAACGATCCTAAAGATCGAGATTACTACAATGCTGCAGTTTACTACCTACAAGAAGGTCAAGACCTAAACCAAGCTAAGGAGTGGATCGCTAAAGCAGTAGCAGCGAACGGTGAAGCGTATTGGTATCTTCGTCAACAATCATTAATCCTTGCAGGATTGAAAGATGTTGATGGTGCAATAGCAGCAGCTAAATCTTCTTTAGAGTTAGCTACTAAAGCTGGAAATACAGATTACATCACATTGAATGAAGCTTCTATAGCCGAATGGTCTAAATAAGTTTTCTTCAACATAAACATAAAAAAACCTGCTTCTGCAGGTTTTTTTTATTTCTTTTTTAAAGGTTTTCCTTTTCAATTTCCAACGATTTACTTCTTGTTCAAAGTTTATGGAACCAGAAGTTGTTAGACACGGTTCAATAAAAATAATAGAGATATAAAAAAGAAATTAAGAAAAAAAAGACGAAAACCAATCACCCAATTCAAGGTAAAATAATCTTTAAAAATTCTATACCACCGTTTTTGGAGTAAGTTTTGAATGATAAAATAGAGCTAATAATGGTTATACAATGTACAGGAATAACGACAAGTTTATATCCGTTTTCATATTCTTCACCCAATAAAAAACAACTCAGTGTCTGTAGGATTGCAGACCCAAGGAAATAATGAAATGCTTCTTCATCCGAATGTCGTTTTTCAACAATTTTCTCCTCGATTTCTTGTAGGTTGGTCCAGTTTATTTGCATTGATTTTAGTGTACACCAACCTAAAAATAAAATAAAAAAAAGAAATTATTTCACTGAAATTGATGCGATTGTTTGTTTTAAAAGTAAACAAAAAACGGTAAAAAATAAATTTCTAATCCCTTTTTGGGAGTATAAATTGGAGCAAATACCCTAAGAATATGGTAAGTAGTGTACCAATTACATTGAGCCAGAGGTAGCTGAACAAGTCCATGTAGAAGAGGTAAATTATCATTGTTTCAGAAATAAGTGCAGCATAAAAAATTGCTTGACCTTTGATACTCTTTAAGAAAATTGCCACTATAAATACACCCAATATAGTTCCGTAGAAAATAGAGCCAATGATATTGACCAGCTGAATAAGGTTCTCTACTAAGCTCCCAAAACTAGCAAAGAGAATGGCAATAATCCCCCAAGCTAAAGTGAAGAATTTAGATGCATTGACATAGTGCTGCTCGGTCTGTGGACCTCGGTTTCTTTTGTATAAATCGACTACGGTTGTTGCTGCAAGTGCATTGAGTTCAGATGCAGTTGAACTCATAGCTGCTGACAGTATAACAGCCAAGAGTAAGCCGATGAGCCCCTGAGGTAAGTATTTTAAAATAAAAGAAATGAAGACGTAATCCTTGTCGTTGACTTCAATTTCTGGGGCTGCTATTTTGATTAGGTTTTTGACTTCCGATCGAATTTCCCTTTCATTGTGATCCAATCGAGCAACTTCTTTAAGATCAATCGAATTTGGTTGCAATAGTAGGATTCTTTTTTGCTCTTGAGTTATTTCTAATTCTGTTTCTAAGACTTTAAAATCTTCAGCGTGAGTTGAATTTTCAATAGCTTCTACAGCCTTGGGATTGAAATGTATGGGTGCAGGTTCGAATTGGTAAAAAACAAAAACCATAACCCCAACCAGGAGGATGAAAAACTGCATGGGTACTTTTAGAAACCCATTCATGATCAACCCCAATTGACTTTCTTTTAATGACTTTCCGGATAAGTAGCGTTGTACTTGACTTTGATCCGTTCCGAAATACGAGAGTGCCAAGAAAAGGCCTCCAGTAATACCACTCCAAAATGTGTAGCGGTTGTTGAGATCTAAACTAAAGTCAATCACATCTAGTTTCCCAGTAGCTCCAGCGATAGTCAACGCTTTTACGAAACCAACATCAGCTGGAAAACTATTGATGATGAATACAAAGGCAGAAATCATCCCAAAAAAGATGATGAACATTTGTTGTTTTTGGGTTACGTTAACCGCTCGAGTACCTCCGATAAGTGTATAAAAAATTACAACAAACCCGATGAGCAGTATTAATATTTTAAGGTTCCATCCCAAGACTACACTCAATATAATTGCGGGTGCGTATATCGTAATACCTGCAGCTAAACCCCGTTGTACTAAAAACAAGATTGCTGTGAGGGTTCTGGTTCTTAGGTCAAAACGTTCTTCTAAAAATTCATAGGCTGTATATACTTTTAGCCGGTGGTATATGGGAATAAAAAAGAGGCAGATGATAACAACCGCCAAGGGTAATCCAAAATAAAATTGTACAAAACCCATTCCGTCATGATAGGCTTGACCTGGCGTAGATAGAAAGGTAATGGCACTTGCCTGCGTTGCCATTACAGAAAGTCCGATGGTCCACCAACGGCTTTCATTTCCTCCTTTGAGGTAATCTTCAATAGAATTATTTTTTCTGTTTTTCCAGACTCCATAAAGTACAATAAAAGCTAGCGTACCTAGTAGTATGAACCAATCTAATATTACCATGGCTTGAATGTATTCATGAATAAAACAAAAAGAATCCAATAGCTAATATTGCCAAGGATCAAGAAAAAGTAAATTCTATTTTTTGATGAAAACATTTATAAAGCTAATAAATTAATCAACAAACGATACGCCCCAGGAACACCCGCAGGTAATTCTCTAAAAAAACTAAGTCCTGTATATACAATTGTACCCTCCCCATGAGGAGCAACAAGTATACTTCCTAGTTTTTCAGTTTCTCCAGCGTCATTCATACCGAGTAAGGGGGTAAAACGCTCATTCCATTGATTAGGGAAATACAAGCCACGTTCTTGAACCCATCCTTCAAAATCTTGTGTGGTGATTTTATGAGGTACATTCAGCGCAGGATGCTCGGGTTCTAAAATCCGAACAGTACTAAATTCATCTGTAACACGATCCCGTGAGAGCTTCATGTCCAAAGGTGTGAGTTTCTTAGTTTTTAGTCCACGACTGGTGTTGTATTGAGTAACCAAAGTTCCGCCAGCTGCAGCAAAGTCAAACAACATTTGGTTCTTAAAGGCTAAGGATTCAATTACATTGTATGCGCGAATTCCCACGATAATCGCGTCATAGGTTTTGAGTTCTGCTAGGGTAGTGGTTTCAATATCAATGGATTCGACAGATAGGCCAACCGTTTGTAAGCGTTCTTTTACAGTATCACCCGCTCCCGCTATATACCCTACATTGATTTTTGGGATTTTTAAATCCAAACGCACCGCTCTAGCTTCACTGGGTTGTGCAATGTATTGTTTTGGGATATGAGTATAGCCTAGTGTTTGAACAGCAAAAACATTTTCTTTTTTACTTCCTTGAATTGCTAGTGGCCCTAAAAAGCCACTTTCGGCAGCAGCGGTAGGTTTCAATTGGAATTCTAAAAATTGAGAACTTCCTCTTCCGTTCAATGTTATCGGAAGTGTTGCCTGATCAATTTCCCAACCCTTGGGATGGCAAAGTTCAATAGCTCCTTCATAGGCTTCACCATAACTGGTAACATTCAATCGTAAGGTTTGTGCTTCATCATTAGCATAGAGAAATACAGGTTGCTCAAAGGTTACGCCCAGAGCAGGTAGTATATAAAAAGGATTAATCACCTCACCCCGAACTGGATCTGTTTTGCGGTGTTGAACAGCCGCTTCGAAAGCAATAGATGTTCCTGCAATATTCAAGTGGTATTCTATTTGAACTGCATTTGGAGTTTGTGGTTTTCCAATCCACTCTTTATTTTCAATTGCAAAAGTCCCAAGACTTCCTTTCTTTAATAACCAATAGGGTGTGCTGATTGAATTGTCTAAAGCAACTTCGAAAGATTGGGTGAAACGTTTATTGGTTTCAAGTGCTTGAGCGAGTTGGGTAACCCCTGCTGTTGTTTTTATTGTTTCTAGTTCAACCGTAAGCTTACTTTGTTGAACTACACTCAGATTTATTTTTAATGACTCTCCTGCTACTCCATAGGGACGTTCTGCATTGAATTGCATCTGAAATCCTGTACAATCTAGGAGTAATTGTTTGGTAGCTGCTAACTTGCGTTCTCTCCACAAAGAGGTGGGGAGTTTTTCGATTGCTTTATGGATGCTCACTAAAGCTTCAATGCTATTTTCGGGATGTTTAAAGTCAAAAGATTCGATCACTTGTGCAACCATTCTTCCGATTGGAGCACCGCCTTCTAGTCTGGACCATGTAGTATTAATTCCTTCAAAAGGATCATTAGACTGTGGCCGTTTTCCATCAATAATTTCGATATATTCGGTTCTGCCTCCCAAGGTTGGAGCACTCCCAAAACCTTGTGATTTGTGAGAACTACGACTTGCTGCCGCAATGGCACTGTTAGAGGTTCCAGTAAGTGGATCGTAAACTCCGATTTCTAGAGAAAGTAAATTTGATTTATCCGCTTTTTTAAAGTTTTCTTGACTTCCATAAAACCACCACGAAGTATTGAAAAATAAACGTTGCGGCTGCCAAATCTGGTTATTGTTTAATTGTTCTGGATAGGCCTTTGGATCGTTGCTCAAAGCAAATGCTTCTCTGCTTAGTAGAGCAGAAGATGTGTGATGCCCGTGGGTTCTTCCTGGTGTTCTGTGATCAAACCGATTGACGATAATGTCGGGTTGGAAGGCACGAATGCGCTTGACAACCTCTCCTAAGATTTGTTTCTTATCCCAAATAGCTAACGTTTCATCGGGATGTTTGGAATAACCAAAATCAATAGCTGAGGTAAAGTATTGATTCCCGTTATCGATGCTACGCGCTCGCATCAACTCTTCGGTACGGATAACACCTAATAATTCCCGTAGCTCAGTACCAATTCGATTTTGCCCCCCATCGCCACGCGTCATCGATAGATAAGCAGCATGTGCGTTTACATGATTCGAAAAGTAGGATATTAAGGCTGTGTTTTCGTCATCGGGATGTGCAGCAATGTAAAGTGCAGAACCTAGGAAGTTCAATTTTTCAAGTTGCTTGTATATTGTAGCACTCGATTCTTGACCCATAACTTGGGTGAAACCTAGACTAGCAATAAACAGAGTGATTAGGATGTTGTTTTTCATTTTAATCAAGATTAAATGGGGCTCTATATTTTGTGGATGTATTGTCATTCTCTCTCCAATACTGTCTTCTTTCGGTGTGAATTCTTTTTGCAGTCGAAGTAAAAGCAGCTCCTTTCCCAAGGGACTGTTCTACCCAGCCTTCGATGGTGTGGGGAAAAGGAGTATTGAACTCAATCGCCAATGATCGTTGGAGTTTAGGGTAGGTGATTGTGTAAATGGTAGTGTTGTTTTTTTGTTCAATTGATGCAGTGGCGTCATAAGCCTCAATTGTTTTATGGTTCAATCTGCTACTTTCGAGGCTTGGGACTAATTTCAAATCCCCTAACGGGAGTGCTTGCGGTCGAAGGCGGATTAAGTTCCAAAGTTCATCTTCGGTCCGATTTTCTTCTAGAGTAAAAGCCTGATCTGCTTCTCCTTCGAAGTAGGAATGGGATATAATTTCAAGTTGCTCTGCTTTATGATTCATTTGTAGGTAACTCTGACCACACCATTCTTGAATAGAAGCACTGTTTTTGATAACGGTTTGTGGGCTTTTGAGTGCACTAAACGAACTGGTCATAATCGAGTAGGGGTAGATGCCCGTTAAAAACTTTTTAGTCCGATTCGATTTCAGAACAGGAGCTGTAGTCTTAGACTTTTGATTGGCTTTTACTTGCTCCTTTTTCAAAAAATCCTCGGTTACATAAATCAAGACAGCATTCCCTTCTCGAACTTCTCCATAACGTGATTGATCTAAAGAATATGAACTGATCTCTGCGTAGCCATCGAACCAATGGGTTTTGAATTGCTCAGAAATTAGCTGGGCATTTAAATTTATGAGACTCAACATAAAACAGACGCTGAGGAGTGATTTAATATATTTCATTTTGATATGATTTAATTTGAAGTAAGTTTAATTAAGCATTGCAATACTTGTGCCATGGGTAAACCTACAATATTGGTATAACTTCCTTCGATGCGTTCAATGCCGATAGTACCAATCCATTCTTGAATTCCATAGGCGCCGGCTTTGTCCATTGGTTCAAATTCGTTGAGATAGAACTCTATTTCCTGATCAGATAGTTTTTTAAAGGTAACCGAACTGGTTTCATGTATAAGCAGCTGTTTGTTTTTTTGTGTAAACGCTACAGAAGTAATTACTTGATGTTCTTTTCCAGAAAGTAAACGCAGCATTTGCTTTGCGTCCGCTTTGGTTTTGGGTTTTCCTAAATACTGTTCATCTCCCCAGACAATGGTATCTGCCGTTACAACAATCTGATTGGACTGAATATGATCTTGGAATGGAGCAGCTTTTAGTTTTACGAGGTAATTTGAAATAGCAGCACCCTTTAGTGTTGGATCAAAAATCTCATCGACCTCAAATGTTTTTATTGTAAAGGGAATTCCAGCTTCTTTAAAAAACTGTTTCCTTCTAGGAGAATTTGAAGCGAGGATAATTTCTACAGAGTTAAAATCTTGGCTGTACATCTCAATCATTTTTTGCCCCAACAGTTGTACTCCATTTCCCTTGCACACGAAGTACCTGTTCGATGATATCTCGAACACAGCCAGCTCCCCCTTTTTTATGAGAAATATAGTCTGCAACTTCTTTAACATCAGTAACAGCATCTTTTGGGCAACTAGCAACACCAACTTTCAGCATAACTTCTATATCCGGAGCATCGTCACCCATGTATACTATTTCTTCTGGCTTGAGGTCATAGCTAAAAATAAAATCTTCATAGGGCTCAATTTTATGATGTGCTCCTAAATAAACACTATCTACCCCTAAGGCCATGAGTCTGCTGCGAACGCCTTCGTTGGTTCCTCCAGAAATGATAGCAATACGGAAACCTTGTTCTAAAGCACACTTCATGGCATAACCATCTTTGGTATTCATTTCTCGATACATTTCTCCATTGGTGGTAATCACAACGTTTCCGTTGGTCAATACTCCGTCAACGTCAAAAATAAAGGCTTTAACGTGGTTTAGGTTTTCTTTATAGTTTACTGTACTCATCGTTTTTCTGTATGGATTCTGTGAGGGTTAAATATAAGTTTTTAAAAACTGGATTACTAAGCTGATCCATATGTTTTTGAAGGGTCGTTTTGTCGTTTCTAAGCGCGGGCCCCGTCTGTGCTTCCTTGGGTGTGATGGATTCAATCTTGACAGCGGTTTCTGCAATCAAGGGACGGAGCAGGTCGAAAGGAACTTCTTGCTCTTCACAAATCTGAGCGCCTACTTGGTATAAGTGATTGGTGAAGTTATTTACATAAACAGCAGCTGTGTGCAATCCCATGCGTTGTGTTGAATTGATGTAATGTATATTCTCGCCAAATGTTTGGGCTAGTTTAGTAAGCGTTTCTTTGTTTTGATCGTTGTTTGCTTCTATACAAATCGGAATACTTTTAAAATCAACTGCTCTGTTTTTTGAAAATGTTTGAAGCGGATAAAATACACCCCGATTTGTATGTTGCTTCAATACATCCATCGGGACACTTCCTGCGGTATGCGCAACAATTCCTTTCAAAGGAGCAAGTTCATTTGCTGTTATCGGAATTACATCGTCACTCAATGCGAGTAAATAAACATCAGCTTCTTTTATATGATCTAATTGATCGATTAAAGCAACTTCTTTTTGGTGTTGTTTTATGTTTTCTAGGGAACGGTTATACCATTGGATGACTTGCACTTCTTTGGCTTGAGTAAAAACACGAAATAGGTGGGTGCCCACATTTCCTGCACCAAGAATAACAATTTTAATCATAGTATAAATGTAAAACAATATTTTCTTAATTTAAAAGCCCTAAATCGTATTAACCATGTTTTTATATTACAAATTACGCACAGCTTTCTTGTCATACTATCTCCTCGCCATCGCAGCATCCATTATTATTCTGTCCGGTGTTGGATCAGCCAAGATTATGTTCATAAGTATGGGAGGTAATGACGGTACTGCTATCCTTGAAATGATCTTGGTAACCCTATCCTCTATGGCCTTTTTGTCCGCTGCTTTAACTCAGTTGAAACCGGTTTATGTTTTTAATTTTTTCTTTTGGAGAATTTTATTTCAAATCAGTTTTATGATTCTAAAAACTTCAATTGACTTTTGATTATATCCAGTGGGGTAGCTATTGAATTAAACTCATTCCATTAAGAAAGAAATTGAGAACCGTGCAGATGTATTCTTTTTAGTTGATACATTCTACACAAAAATTAGAGCAGATGACCTTCTTGGTCCAATTTTCAATGATGTAATTGACGACTGGCCAGCGCATTTGGAACGACTAACCGATTTTTGGGAAACAAATTTATTCTTCGTGAATAAATTCAAAGGAAATCCAGTTCGAAAGCATCAAGAGGTTGATGCAAAGAACAAGCTAACGATTAATGCCCTCCATTTTGGTGTTTGGTTAAATTACTGGATGGAAACTCTTGAGACCCATTTTACAGGGGAACGAGCTGCCTTAGCAAAGAATCGTCCTCGTAATATGGGTACACATTTGTTTCTCAAAATCTTGGAGGCAAGATCTA
>Ga0209603_1004301_pt1 | contig 11916 bp, 9 predicted proteins | sample COGITO_mtgs_1206_FD_184812 | JGI IMG/M metagenome (GOLD analysis project Ga0209603, IMG submission 184812) | Pelagic marine microbial communities from North Sea - COGITO_mtgs_120607 (SPAdes) (version 2) | ecosystem: Environmental > Aquatic > Marine > Epipelagic ... | reverse complement strand
CCCAGTCTTTTTAGGGGTTTCCAGAAACTTGTTGGATTAAGCCCAACTTCTTTACTCGTCCAATGCAAATTTTGATTAAGGAGATTTGGAACCTTGCAGCTTGGAGCGCTGACCGGGGTTACTGAGGGCGTTTCTTAATCAGCTTTGGACTTTATTGAAGGGTGGGGCAAAATATTTGATAAAAATATGTTTCTTCTTGACCGCCCCTTTCCCTCAACCCCAGACTTTAGGGTGTTTGGTGAGAATGTGGCACTGGGACGAGGGCACGTATAATGATTATTGAACAAATTGACCTTTATCATGTGAGGATGCCGCTTCTTGAGCCTTGGGTTACCGCTTATGGTTCACAGAACGACATTGAAAGTCTTTTTGTAAAAATAATATCTGATGGTATTAGCGGCTGGGGTGAGTGTGCACCATCACCTTTACCCCTTTACAATTCAGAGTTCTCAGCAGGCGCCTTTGTTGTTGCAAGGGATATTATTGCACCGCGCCTTATTGGAAGAAGGGTCATCAGCGGAGAATTTTTGCATGAAATACTTTCTGATTTAAAGGGTCATCAATTTGCTAAATCAGCATTTGATGGGGCTTGGTGGGATGCCCACTCTCAGCATCACAAAACGCCATTATGGTCTTTGATTGGCGGCACCAAGGAACGCGTACAGGTTGGGGCAGACATACCTGTTTTACCCAGCACTGATGAGTTGCTTAACCGTGTCGAGATATCTATGAAAGGGGGATTTCCACGGATAAAATTAAAGTTCAACCGGCAATGCACCGTTGATATGATAAAACAAGTACGAGACGCATTCCCTCAATTAATAATGCACATTGATTGCAACAGTGGTTTCACGCTGGACGATATAGCAATGTTTCAGGAACTTGATAAATTAGATCTTAAGATGATTGAGCAGCCACTAAGTTACGATGATTTAGTAGATCATGCTGAACTGCGCAGAACAATCAAAACCCCAATTTGTCTTGATGAAAGCATCACGTCGCTGCACCGAGCACAGAAAGCCATAAAGATAGGTGCTTGCGATTGGATAAACATCAAAACCAGCAGGGTTGGCGGCCTTACAAATGGCATTGCAATACATGATTTTTGTGAAGCTAGTAGCGTACCTGTTTGGATAGGTGGTATGCTGGAGTCAGCTGTTGGTCAGGGGGCCTCTCTGGCGCTGACGACTAAAAGTAACGTAAATTACCCATCTGATATATTTCCAAGTGACCGTTTCTTTGCCGAAGACTTTTCTTACCCAGACATATGTATTTCCGCCCCTGGCGAAATCGCTGCGCCTTCAAGAAACGGAATAGGTTTTGCGCCCAAAATGAACTTCTTGAACAAGCACAGCATAGCCAAGGCCTCAATTGCGCTTCAATGACGTGAGCAGCCCCGCCCCAGGCCTTAAAACCATGCCGTTATTAAAGAGATAAAATGCTTTGGACAGAAAAAATATGTGAGCCGATGGTTAAACCACACAAGGTCATTGCACATAGGGGGATGTCAGGAAAATTTCCTGAAAATACCCTTCTTGCATTTGATGCTGCAAGGCATGCAGGATTACGGTGGCTCGAAACTGACATTAGTTTGCTCGCAGACGAAACCTTAATCGTTTTCCATGACGAAGCCCAAGGTCGGACCGTTGCCGGCGACAAACTAGTCGCAGATGCAAATTGGGAAGATTTTCAAGATGCTGATGCTGGAGTTTGGAAGGGCGAACAGTTTTTGGGCCAGAAAGTGTTGCGTTTGGCAACATTGATCTCTTGGGCAGAGGTGCATGATATGACCCTAATCCTTGAAATGAAATGCCATGGTAATCGTGAATATCGTTCGGCTGAGTTGCTCGCATCTTCACTAAGGAAAACACCAAAAGCAAATATAATCGTTTCAAGTTTTGACATAGATTTTTTGCGCTATTTTCGAACGTTTGCCCCGCACATCCCCCTTGCCAGTGTTCATAATTTTCTCCCAGAAGACATATATTTTCTAAAAACTGAGTTAGCGATAGAGGCGGTTCACCTCGATAGCGACTTGATTTCAGCGTCAACGAACATAACAGTTTTTCATCAACAAGGCATCAAAATACGGGCCTGGACTGTCAATGATCCAAGCCGTGCTTACGATCTTTTTGATTTGGGCGTTGATATGGTAATGAGTGACTATCCGGAACAGATATAGAATTTGCCGAATATTGAATCAGTGCCTTGAAACTGCGCTCAAAAATTGTGGTTAGGGCAATCATGCTAAAAAGTTAATAAACGACTTATCACTACTTCTCCTGACTAAAATTCAAAATTCTGCTCCGGTCAGAAATTCCATAACTGCGGTATCAGTGATTTTAAAATCTAATACATCTTATATCTAAACCTAACGCTGCGGTGATCACAGTTATCCGCTAATATTTTCTTTGGGTTTTTGAGAGGGAAAAGGCTAGATTACATGTGACGATTAGCGATCAAATAAATGGATCATTAATGACCTCTGCAGCGACGCCATATCAATTTGACTATGTAATCATTGGGTCTGGATCCGCCGGTTCGGCAATCGCCTATCGGTTGGCAACTGCAGGACAAGGCTCAATTGCGGTTGTTGAGTTTGGCGGCAGTGATGCTGGTCCCTTTATTCAAATGCCAGCTGCATTGTCATATCCAATGAACATGCCTTATTATGATTGGGGCTATAAATCAGAACCAGAAGTGGGTCTTGCCGGCCGCTCACTTGTTTGCCCTAGAGGTAAAGTGATCGGAGGATCATCTTCCATCAACGGTATGATATATGTCCGCGGCAACCCTCTAGATTATGATCACTGGCGTGACGCGGGGGCAGATGGCTGGGGTTATGCTGACGTCCTACCATATTTTCGACGCATGGAAACATCACATGGTGGTGAGCTTCCTTGGCGGGGCAATGATGGGCCGCTGCATATTACTCGTGGGCCGCGTGATAATCCGCTCCATCATGCCTTTGTTGAGGCCAGCCTGCAGGCGGGTTACACAATGACCTCTGATTATAATGGGTATCGTCAGGAAGGATTTGGACCAGCTGATATGACGGTTTGGAAGGGCCGCCGATGGTCAACGGCCAATGCTTATCTAAAGCCCGCGATTAAAACGGGGAAGGTAAGGCTTTTTACCCGCACTTTGGCAGACCGAATTCTTTTTGAAGGGCGGCGTGCCGTTGGTGTTCGCGTTTGGCGCAAGGGTAAATACCACGATATTATTGCGCAAAATGCGGTAATTCTTTGCGCAGGTGCGATTGCAAGTCCGGCAATTTTGCAGCGGTCAGGTATTGGCTGTTGCGACACTCTTCAAGATTTTGGCATTGAGGCCATCGCTAATAGAAAAGGTGTTGGAAAAAATCTTCAGGATCATCTAGAGATCTATTTTCAGGTTGCCTGCCGCAAACCTATAACGCTCTACAAACACCTCAATCCTGTCTCAAAAGCCTTAATCGCCGCTCAATGGCTATTCTTTAAATCTGGCCTGGGCGCTTCCAATCATTTTGAAACACTCGGTTTTATACGATCCAATAAAAATATTCTCTATCCTGATATCCAGTTTCATTTTCTTCCTGTAGCCATTCGTTATGATGGCAAGGCACCGGCAGCTGGCCATGGCTTCCAGCTTCACGTTGGGCCAATGAGATCTAAATCACGGGGCCATGTAAAGATTAAATCGTCAGACCCAAACGCAGCTCCCGAAATAAAATTTAACTATCTTTCCCATCCGGATGATCTCCCAGAATTTCGCAAGGCATTGCAACTTAGCCGCGAAATTTTGGCTCAAAAGGCGATGCGTCCATTTTATGGTCACGAAATTCAACCAGGTGTGAACACTGTAATGGATAAAGATCTGGACGCATTTATCCAGACCCAAGCTGAGTCAGCATATCATCCGTGTGGAACATGTAGAATGGGGGCTGAAAATGATCCCTTTGCTGTGGTCAGCTCAGATTGCCGTGTCATCGGCACAACAAATCTATTTTGTGCTGACTCATCAATATTTCCGCGTATTACCAACGGTAATCTGAACGCACCTTCAATCATGGTTGGTGAAAAAGCGGCTGATCACATTTTGGGAAATCCGCCGCTGGCCCCAACAAATGATAGGCCTTTTAAGTTTCCAAACTGGCAATCGAAGCAACGATAGGCGGGTAATCGAACTAGAGTAATTATCAATTTGCCCTGTATTGTTTAAGCCTATCGGATAATGTTGCGGCAAACTTGGCTGCCTTTGATTCCGATTTTGTTCGGAGGGATACTTCAATCTTCCGCTTTTTGAAGCGATGCTGAAGGTCAGATGGAATTGACCGCGAGAAATAAAAAGTATCGTTTCTCTTGTAAAAGTATACCGGCAACCTTACCCACACCATCGGACAACAAACTCCTGTTCTAGAACGTTAATCGTTTAGAAACAGTCACTTGTATCGCGGCCCTAGGACCTTGGAACCGGGAAAATGGCGCGCTCGGGAAGAGAATTTGCCACCGCGTTGGCCTGAAACCTCAATGATTCTGCCACCTAAGATGGAGCGCGGCAAGTCGAATGTACGACCATTTGTACGACCGTAGGGCTTGTTCCGCCGATACCCCCCCATCGAAATGACGGGCGGGGGCGGCTTGTGCAAAGGATGATCGCATCAGAGCAGCCAAGCGACGCAATATAATAGAGCCGTCCATATACTGTTATATAACAGATATAATAGTTGTTATGAGAGTGGACGGCCTAGAATAGGTCGGTGTCAGCGAGTGTGTAATTGCCGTTTGGGAGGCGGGTTGTCTCTGAGATTTGTGATGTAAAAAAGCAGCTTACCGTATAAGCTAAGGCCCAAAATAATTAATGAAAGGGTTGGAGATGGAATTCAATACAGCTTTCGGATTTGTTCCTATTGATAAGCGCCGAACCATCTCAAAGCCTCGCAAATCCGGTATTACAATGGTGTCGGACTATCAATTGGGGTTGGCGTCTCTGTCTGACCTTATTGAAGTCGCTGGTCATTATATTGACTTGTTCAAAATTGCCACTGGCACATCTCGGCTTTTTGAGAAAACTCATTTGCAGGCCAAAATTGAAATGCTACGGGCTAACGATATTAGGCCCTTTCTCGGAGGTCAATTTCAAGAATATGTACTCCACACAATGGGCGTTGATGCAATGCCGCGACATTTGAGTGAAGCGCAGGCTCTCGGCTTTGATATTATAGAAGTTTCTGACAATATGGTTCAACTTGGCCAAGGTTTGAGGCAACAACTCTGTGATATGGTTCGCGATCAGGGCATGAACCCTGTTGGAGAGATCGGCGACAAGCGGGAGAGCTCCTCGATTATGTCAATCATCGACGAGGTGAATGAAGTTTTGGAGATGGGCGCAGAGTTTGCCCTAATCGAAGCAGCTGAGTTGATGCACGGAGGTGTGCCAAACGAGGAGTTGATTTTGGCTATCCAACAAAATGTTGATATTACCCGCTGTATCTTTGAACTCGCAACGCCTCGAGTTGGCAGTACGACGGTTCAAATTTATGCGGGAAAAAAATTCCTTGTGAAGACGTTTGGTCCAGATGTGAATTTAGGCAACGTAACACCCGATGTGGTGATAGAGACTGAAACAACTCGTCTTGGCTTGGGGTCTGCTGGGCCTCTCGATTTCCTAGAGGAAAGATAACATTTAGCACTAGTAGAAAAGTAGCCAAACACTGGCTTGGCACCTCAGCTTAAACCTCAAATTTGCGTTTCATTGCGCTTGGAAAGCATGCTCTAGTTTACCGCCCTCAAGACGTCAAAATAGCTGCCCTCAGCGCCTGAGCGTCCGTTCCCCGCACGCACTCATCCTTGCCGTCGCGCACTAAGTCAACCAGTGTGTCTATAGCCTCAAGCGTATAAGAGCGCGCTAGTCCAGCTACGCGGTGTTCGTCCTTTGGATGGCCTCCGGGGTTACCAGATTGACCGGGAGCGAATTGGCCGGATTTCAGCCGAGCTTTTTGGATGGTTTGCATCGAGGAATTTTAGCATGAGTGGTTGAAGGGGGTAAGGCCACCTAATGAATGGTTTCGTCAGAAGAGTTTAGGATGGAAAATACCTTTTTGGGTATTTTCCATTCAGGCACATCTGGAAACAGTGAGGCATATAGGCAGCAGACTTTGTAAAGCGCTGATCTCGCGCCAGACGCTCTCTCGCATTCAAACACCTGGCGCAGATACCTATGTTTCTCCCTCTTTTTACTTTCGTTACAAATCATAAAGAAATATGCCTTTGTCGTTGGCCTGTGATTTCACAGGTGACAGTTTTGTCACCTGTCTAGATATGTATTTACCAGCCGATCTCATTGATAATCATTTGGGCAAGTGGGGTGTTTTTGGCTATGTCGGTTAATGACACCTCGTCTATTTTAAACTTGCCCCAAGACGCGACCTCCTCACTAGGATTGACCCCGGGGTTAACAGGGTATTCATAATTTACCTCGGTATACAAAAGCTGAGCTTCTGGTGACGTCAGCCATTCTATGAATTTCACGGCAGCAGGCTGCTTTTTTGAAGCCTTCAGAACTGCAGCAGCTGATATATTTACATGTTGCCCGCGTCCCGTCTGGTCCAGAAATACGAGGCGCAAGCTATCGGCCCATTTTTTTTGTTCAGGATTTTTGTTATTGAATTTCATTTTGCCGTAATAGTAGGTGTTCATTAGCGCCACATCGCATTCACCTGAGTAAATGGCTTTGGCCTGTGCTCGATCATTCCCTTGAGGTTTGCGTGCAAGGTTTTTAACAAGGCCTTTTGCCCATTCACGAGCCGCAGCCTCGCCATCATTTGCTATAATTGATGCCAGCAACGCACGGTTGTAGACATGACTCCCAACGCGCGTGCATACCCTTCCTTTCAGGCTTGGCTTTACAAGATCCGCAAGACCCAAAACTTCATACTTTTCGGTTCTTTGAACCGATACCGCAGCAATCCGTGCTCTCAATGAAAGGGCAGTCCATTTATCACTTTGGTCTCGGAGATGAGCAGGAACTTGTTTTTTGATTTTAGATGAGGACAGAGATGCAAGCAGTCCTGTCTCAGACAATTCATGAACTCTGTTTATATCAACTGTAATAACCATATCTGCTGGAGTTGCATCTCCCTCAGATTGAAGCCGCTGAACAAGTCCTTTTGGCGCATAAACAGTTGAAAACGTGATCCCTGTTTTTTTTGTGTACGCTTCTAAAATTGGCTCCAGCAAAGCTGGCTGGCGGTGTGTGTAGATATTCAAACTCTCAGCTATTGAAGCTTGAAGTGGCACAAAACATATCGCTGCGCAAACTGTTGCTATAAATCTAATCATTTCTACCTCTTTAATAATGAGAATCATTCTTAATTAATAGTGATAATCATTCTCATTTAAAAAAACAAGAGCATTTCACAAATGTATTTTTGTGCGTAAACTAAATTTTTACGGAACGAGTCGCTGGCAATAGAATGAAAGAAACAAAAGAAAAGCTGAATCAACAGCAATCCTTTCAGGAACGCTGCCTCATGTTGGACATTCGGATGACAAGTCAAAGGCGGCTATTAGCCAGTGTTCTCAATGAGTCCAACGATCATCCAGATGTCGACACTATTTATCAGCGGTGCAAAGCAAAGGACGAATCAACATCTATTGCATCGATATACCGTTCATTGAGCCTTTTTGAGGACTCAGGCTTAATTGAAAAGCTTGATATGGGAGATGGTAAAGCACGGTTTGAAATTAAACGCACAGATCATGACCATTTGATGGATGTTGAAACTGGACAAATCCACGAATTTCAAAGTCGAGAACTGCAGCGTTTGATAAAAGAAATTGCGGACGAAATGGGATTTGACCTCACAGAGCACAGGTTAGAAATCTATGGCCGTAAGCAGGGCCGGACAGCGTGCCGCTGCTACGAAATAAAAATATATTAAAATTTATAGCTAATCATCTGGGCACTTAAAATGACTGAACATTGCCTCCTGCAAGCGCGATGCTAGAAAAGAGAGTGCAACAGCCGGTTTGAGTGATAATAAATGAGCGTCTAACAATTCTTAAATCCACTGCTATAAAAAATCACACTGATAAGTGTTTTGTGACTAAGTACAATGAAAGTGTTGCCAAAATAGTATGTAAATCCACCCCATCGCCTCCGCCAACCAATCAAGTAAACCGTCGATCCGAGGCGCAAGCCCCGGCGTCCTGCGGCCCCACCCCCTTCAATCAAGTCCAAATCTGACAGATAAACGGCTCCATTAACCCCGGTCCGTGGTCCGCGGTCCGTGGCTGCTGGGCGGTGGTCCGTGAAACGCGGACCTTGGGCCTCGAGCCTCGGACCTCGGTTCAGGCAAGGTTGCAGGTGAGGTTTTGATAGTTGACCATATGTGACGATCTGCTAAGCTATTGTTATAGCTGGATTCAGTCACTGGATGGCGCTGTGGGTAGGCATCGAACTTCTTCCCGAGCGCGCCATTCTCCATTCTGACACCCGCAGAAAATAACGCGTTTCGGCCTGTTCGATTCATCGTGGGCGTACAATCGCCACTCTATTGAAAACCGCCATCTTGCGGAGATGCCGGGGTCAGTTTGTTGGCGGATGGAACCCTTTTTGACGTCTGATAGACGCTATGGCATTTGAACCCTAAAAAGATCATAGTCTTTTTAGGGGAGCACCTGCTTATGACAAACCGCAATAGATGAGACCCACATGACCAAACCCCTGATTGATTTGCCATACAACGCATTAACCCCGCTTCACGTTCATATTAACAGGAACGGCTTCAAAGAAAGCTTGCATGAGGTCGATGTAGCCCTATGCGATGCTGAGGGGTCAGTTATATTGGGCATGGGTGATGTCGAAAGCGTTATCTTTCCGCGGTCGGCAATGAAACCACTTCAGTCAATCGCACTTATTGAGCTGCTAAAAACCTTGCCGGATATTCCTGAGTTTTCAGATGCTGAGGTTGCCCTGATTTGTGCGAGTCATAACGGTGAGACGCTACACACGGACGCCGTGCAAGGCTTACTTGGCAAGTTCGACATATCGATTGATGAGCTTATTTGTGGTGCGCACTGGTCAATGCATCAGGAAACAATGGTGTCACAAGTCAGAACCATGGATGAGCCACACAAGGTCCACAATAACTGCAGTGGAAAACATGCTGGCATGTTGATCTTATCCAAACTTATGAGCGGTAAAACATTCGGTTATGCGAACCTAACGAATGCGGCTCAGCAGCAAATCCTAGGCACGTTAGAATTTATGACTGGTTTGGATCTGATGCAATATCCGCATGGCATAGATGGCTGCGGTGCGCCTGTTTTCTCTGCGCCGCTTGGCAATTGGGCAAGAGCGTTTGCTTTATTTGCTGGTGGTGGTGATTTACCAGATGCGAGGCATGAGGCTTGTCAGCGGATACGCAAGAGCATCGCCGCCGCTCCCTTGCTCATCGCTGGCCATGGGAGGGCATGTAGTGCAATTAATGCCGCTTATGGTGAAGCGATAACCGTTAAAACAGGTGCTGAAGGCGTTTACTCTGCTGCGTTTCATGACCTTGCTCTTGGTGCGGTCGTTAAAGCAAGAGATGGCAACAAAAGAGGGGCTGAGGTTGCGATTGGTGCCGTTATTAGGGCATTAGGGTATTCCATCGAATGGTCTGTAGAAGGCTTCTTTCAACCGAAGCTGCTTAACTGGGCTGGTGATGAAGTTGGTGATATCACGACACCAGACTTTGTTTGCGGTCGTTGATTTCAGAACCTGAGGAGTTCATTATGCTAAATCAAACGGTGACAGTAGATGCAAAGCAGCCATGGTCTGGATTGGTAAAAAGGGGGCAGGTGCTCACCATCAAAGATATGCACGGCCAGCAAGCGGTCGATTTCCTTTGCTATGATGCAGACAACACATCAGATCGTTACTCTGCAACTAATACCGTAAAGATTCAGGGCAATATCTATGTTGGCAAAGGAACGGTATTATATGCAGATAGTGGTAAGCCACTTTTAAGAATCATTGAAGATACGGTTGGGAGGCACGACACAATTTACGGATGTTGCAGCAATCCCAATAACAAGCTTCGTTATGGCGTGGCGACAACCGAGTCTTGTTACACGAACTTTACCCGAGAGCTTCAAAGACATGGCATGGATGCGGCGTCGATCGTTCCGAACGTTAACTGGTTTATGAGTGTTCCAGTTTTAGATGATGGATCAGCAGGTGTGGCTGAGGCTGCATTAAAGCCCGGCAGCTATGTAAAGCTTCGGGCCGAATGTAATGTTCTGGCTGTTTTGTCGAATTGTCCACAAATGCATAATCCATGTAACGGCTATGATCCCACGCCAATTGAAGTCTCGATCAGCTAATGTGCTGCGCTTTTGGTTCCTTCAGCTATTGAAGTAACAATTCTATCCGGAGAACCCGGGAGCTTGTCCCACGCTGCGCCGGCGCGATTAACCCAAATGGTTTTAAAGCCAAATGCGCCGGCGCCGGATACATCCCAATTATTCGATGAGAAGAAGGTTACGTCACGCGGCGCGCAATCGAACCGCTCTGTGACGAGTTGGTACACTGCCGGTGTGGGTTTATAGCATTTCAAGACATCAACACTGAGCAATTCATCGAACCACTCAGAAATTCCGGCTGACATTACCGCTTTTTCCAACATGCTGGGAGACGCATTTGAGAGCACTGCAAGCCTGTGACCATCCGCTCTGAGATTAGCGAGCACTTCAGGCACTTCATCATAGGCTGAGAGTTCGCTGTACAATGATAAAAGCCGATTTCGTATATTATAATCGGATGCAAGGGCGTGTTCTTCAAGTGTCGCATCAAGCGCACGTGTTGTGAGTTCCCAAAAATCCTCATATTTGCCCATCATCGAGCACAGCCAGCTATATCTGAGTTGTCTTTCTCGCCAACCTTTCGCGATGGGACGCCAATTCTCCTTTAGAGCCTCCATGCCTTGCTCAGTCGCTGCCTGTCTGGCTGCAGAGTCCACATCCAATAATGTCCCATAAGCATCAAAGACAAACATCAATTCGACCCATTTGATTGGCTGCTATTCAAAATTGGACCAGCCAGATAACCCTAACATTTACAACCATTTTAGTCACTCTTTTGAAAACCGTTATTGATTAAAAGCCCCGCGGATCAGTTTTGGTACGGGAATTTTTTACCAATGACTTGCCACTCGCCATTCCGTTTCCTGAATCTAGCCACTTATGCCCCCTAAGTGACACAGATTTGACACAGTCAGCGGTCAAATCAATCGGCTATTTGGTGAAACGGTCTATGGATTTTTTCGGATATAGAGAAGATTCACCATCGGTGCGACAAACCAGAGTATGGCCGAACTCCACAGCATCAGGCTTTTTGGCAATCCATGTCCGATAAAGAAGCCGACGCATAAAATCAAAAGCAGGAGATTCAGTCCGATGGCGATGGTCTTTAAACGCATTTTTATCTCCAATGATTTATTTGTAATGGTTGATTTTCAATGATTGGGTTTTCGCTGGCAGAATTGGTAGCACAGATCTATGGCAACCGCCCCGCCAGATATTGTGGATCAAGCATAAATAAACAAAATCTGATTGTTCTGGGCAGATCATAGTCTGGAATTGGCTTTCAACATCTGTGAAATGGATTAGATATTGGCTATATTCCATAATGATATGACTTTTCGCCTCTCGATCTTTTCGGGTGTTTATTTTGGGTGTTTAAAACTGCACCGATAAGCGTAAAATCATCTGTGAAAATACATGAGAGCAAGGCAATGGAACCCAAACCAATTGTTGGCATTATCACGAATGAGACGGTCGGTTTTAACGGCAGGCAGCAATCACATTCGGCCGGAAAACGTTATGTCGATGCGGTGATGAATTTTGCCGATATTGTGCCAATCCTGATTCCGGCCTGCATTAGAAAAAGCGA